>FTIZ01005226.1_pt2 | contig 40446 bp, 49 predicted proteins | sample 1658381 | NCBI WGS metagenome assembly FTIZ01 (sample SAMEA3914822, study PRJEB12502) | metagenome | biome: forest; material: soil | place: USA | collected 2012-03-12 | depth 0.1 m
CCGGTCGGCGTCATGACCTGCATCACCGGTGTCTCCGGCGGCGGCAAGTCGACCTTCACGCTGGAAACGCTGTACAAGGCGGCGGCGCGGCGGCTGAACAATGCCTCGGCCCATCCCGCGGCCCACGACAAGATCGAGGGGCTGGAGCATTTCGACAAGATCGTCGAGATCGACCAGTCGCCGATCGGCCGCACGCCGCGTTCCAATCCGGCCACCTATACCGGCGCCTTCGGACCGATTCGCGACTGGTTCGCCGGTCTGCCGGAATCGAAGTCGCGCGGCTACGGGCCGGGCCGCTTCTCCTTCAACGTCAAGGGCGGGCGCTGCGAAGCGTGCCAGGGCGACGGCGTCATCAAGATCGAGATGCACTTCCTGCCCGACGTCTACGTCACCTGCGACGTCTGCAAGGGCAAGCGCTATAACCGCGAGACGCTCGACATCTCGTTCAAGGGGCATTCCATCGCCGACGTGCTCGACATGACGGTCGAGGAAGGCGCCGAGGTGTTCAAGGCGGTGCCGTCGATCCGCGACAAGCTGGAAACGCTGAAGCGGGTGGGTTTAGGTTATATCAAGATCGGCCAGCAGGCGACGACGCTGTCGGGCGGCGAGGCCCAGCGCGTCAAGCTTTCGAAGGAACTGTCGAAACGCGCCACCGGCAAGACGCTGTACATCCTGGACGAACCGACCACCGGCCTGCATTTCGAGGATACGAGAAAGCTGCTGGAGGTGCTGCACGAACTGACCGATCATGGCAATACGGTGGTGGTGATCGAGCACAATCTCGACGTCATCAAGACGGCCGACTGGTTGCTCGATTTCGGCCCGGAAGGCGGCGACGGCGGCGGCGAGATCGTGGCCACCGGCACGCCGGAAGCCGTGGCCGACAACCCGAAATCGTGGACCGGCAAGTACCTCAAGGGCATGCTGGCCAAGCACAAGCAGCGCCATCTGGAACCAGCGCAGTAGTCAGTCCTGGAAGCGCGGCTTCCTGGGGTACGGATTGCGGAAGACGTCCTCGACGGAGACACCGAATTCCGAGGCGATACGGAACGCCAGGTCCAGCGATGGATCATGGCGTTCGGTTTCCACGGCATTGATGGCGTAGCGCGATACGCCGACGGCATGCGCCAGATCTTCCTGTGTCATGTCGCGTTCGGCACGCAGGACTTTCACGCGTCCTTTCACGCCCGGGTGTCCTGGATGACCGGCGTGACCATGGCAAACAGCGACCAGAACAGCGGGTACATCAACCACATCGGCACCTGGGGCGCGGCGGCGAACTGTTCCGCCACGCTCCAGCCGGTAGCGATGGCGATGGTCAGGCCGGCGGCGGCGATCATCCGCTTCGATGTCAGGGCGCGGGCGAATTCGTCCTGACGCGCGATCAGGCGGTAGGCCAGGTAGAATTGTTGCGCGGCGATCAGGCCCGGCGCGGCCGCCAGCCCCCACAAGGCGATGGCAGGCCAGCCGGCTTGCCGCGCCCAGCACAGGGCGTAGAGATCGGCCAGGAACAGGCCCCACAGGATGACAGCGGTGACGACATAGCCGGGACTTTTGGGCCAGGTGAACATGTGATTTTTTCCCTCTTTATGTTGTGAGTACCTAACATAAATTGAAGTAAACCTTTCTGTCAAGCTGCGGATGGAACGAAGTGGCGTCACACTTAACCTCCGTTAACCATTTCGCGGCATGGTGAAGGCCATGAGATTCGCCGCCCTCGCCTTATCCGCCGTCGCCGTCCTGAGCCTCGCGGGCTGTTCGCCGAAAAAGGCCGCCAAGCCCGACGCCAAGGCCTCATCGGCCGCGCCGGTCGGCAAATGGACCTATGACGGCGACACCGGCCCCGAACACTGGGGGCAACTGGGCGGCGCCGCCACGACCTGCGCCACCGGCTTGCGCCAGTCGCCGGTCGATATCTCGGGCGCGGTCAAGTCGCAGTTCGGCAAGGTCAGGCTCGACTACAATTCGGTGTCGGCCACCATCCAGAACACCGGCAAGACGGTGCGGATCGTGCCGTACGACGGCGGCGACATCGCGCTCGACGGCGTCAGCTACCCCTTGAAATATATCGAGTTCCACTCGCCGTCCGAGCACGCCATCAACGGCCACAAGTCGACCCTGGAGAGCCAGTTCGTCCACCAGGACGACAAGGGCCATACCGTCATCGTGGCCGTGCTCTACGACATCGGCGCCGCCGACCCGATGCTGGGTTCGCTGTGGACCTACCTGCCGACCGATCCCGGCCAGCCGCTGCCGCTCAATGACGTACTGATCAATGCCCAGGACCTGCTGCCGGGGACCGAGGATTATTACGTCTATTCCGGCTCGATGACAACGCCGCCGTGCGCCGAGGGTGTGACCTGGATGATCTATTCGTCGCCGCTCAGCGTTTCGGCCGAACAGGCCGACGCCTTCGAACGCCTGATCGGACCGAATGCCCGGCCCCTGCAGCAGCAGCACGACCGGGACTATATCCACCTGTCGGCGAACTGACGGTTTCCCCCAGCGCCGTTTTCTGGCGATCAGAACAGATTTTCGGCACGCGCCGGGGATTTCGTTCCGCGCAGGCTGCGATAGGCGGCGGCGGGCGCGCCGGCCGACAAGGCCACGCTCAACGGTGCGACCAGGCCGTTGGCGACGATCAGGTAAGCCACCGTCACCGGCGAACGGAACATGTCCGTGGTCAGGGTGCCGCCCTTGAGGATCGGGTCGAGCACCTTCACGTCGCCATGGCCGACGGCCGCGGCGCAGGCGGCGAAGATGGCGAAGCACAGGACATAGACCAGGGCGATCATCACGCCGGTGACGAGGTAGCCGGCGACCAAGGGCCACAGATATTCGCGCGTCACCGGCCACGAGCCGAACAGGTTGATCTTTTCCTCGTCGAAGGTCTGCACGCCGAAAAACGACAGGCGGACGGCGAAAGCCGCGGTTACGGCGATGGCGGCGACGCCGGCAAGGAAACCCAGGCTTTCCGGCGCAATGCCGAGCACGCTCGACAACAGGCCGGCCACCAGCGAAATCGCGATCAACGCCACCACGAAGACGCCGATGGCGACAAGCGCGAACAACAACCCGACCGCCATCTGGCGCAGTTCGTCGGCGCCGAAACCAAGCCAGGCGAGACCTTTGTCTTCGCGTCCGAGCACCGCGCGATAAACGGCGCAGGCGACGAACGCGCCGACGACCAGTTGCAGCGGCAAGGCAATGCCGTAACCGGCCAGGATCGGCGGAAACAAGCCCAGCATGGCCTCGGCCTGGGCCTCGGTGGCGGGCTGGCTGCCCTGCATGTGCTGCAAGGCGTCGAGCGACGTCCCCGCCAGCGATGTCAGGGCGTACAGCGACAGGCCATTGCCGATCAGCAGCAACAAACCCCAGGCCAGGACGGCGTAGGGCTTGCTGCGGATGATGCGAAAGCCTTCGAAGGCGAAATCAAATGACAGGGCCATGGCCTATTTAGACGCAGTCGCCGCGCGAAGGCAATCAGAATACCTTCTCGGCTTCCCGCGTAAGGCCATGCCCCGTCAAGGCCCTGTAGGCGGCGGCTGCCGGAGCGATCATGATCGTGATCATGAGCGGCGCCAGCAGCACGATGAACAGCGCCATCACAACCAGCAGGACCGGATTGGCGAACACCGTGGCGAAAGCGTTGAACGGATTGCTGGTGGCCGCCGGCGCGACAGGCGCGACGTGGACAAAGGCGCTGGTCAGGCCCGTCGCCACGCCGAAAATGATCATGAAAAGGATTTCCACGATGATCGCCAGGACCAGCACGACGATATAGCCGCCGAACAGGGTCCAGAAATGCCCCCTGGTCAACGACCACGAACCGAACAGGTTGATCTTCTTGGTGGCGAAGGTCTGCACCGTGAACAGCGAGATGCGCGTCCACAGCCAGATGACCAATCCAAACACGACCAGGCCCAGGATCACGCCGACAAAACCGGCGGCTTTCGGCGCGGCCACGGCGGACACGCCCAGAACGATGCCGAAACCGATGCCGATGGCGAATTCGGCGGCGATGAACACAAGCATGAACAGCAGGTTGACGCCGATCATGCGCAGTTCGTCTCCGCCAAGACGAAGATAGCCGAAGGCGCTGTTCGCGGGCTCAAGCACCGCCCGGTAGACGGCGCAGTTCATGACGGCGCCGAAGACAAGTCCGCCCGGAATCAGGATGCCGTACATCGGCAGGATGCGCTGATAGATTCCCATGACGGCGGCCGGATTGGTCGCCGCGCCGGCGCCGGCGCTCAGGTTTTGCAGGTCGGCAAACACCGGCCCCATCATGGTCGCCATCATGTAAAAGAAACCGGCGTAGAAAACGAGCAGCACCAGACCCCAGATCGGAATCAGCTGCGGCCGCGCACGGATGACGCGAAAGCCTTCGAACGCGAAGTCGATATTGAGTGCCATCTGCCCCTCCCCCTTGTTTCCGGCGCACCATGGCCGGAGATCGCGGGTTATTCTGACCGCAATTTGATGATCTGCCTATAGGCCGACGACAAAAATCCGGCGGCGAGCGGCAGGATGGCGAAAATGGCCAGCCCCGCCATGACGGCATGAAGGACGAGGTGCAGGTGCGGCGTATCGAGCGCGGGCGGGCGCGGCGACAGCACGAACTGGCGATGCATGTGGTGGAACAGCAGGCAGGCGACGACCAGCAGCGGCAGGATCATCACCATCAGGCCCGCGAACAGCTTGCCGACATTCCCCGAACTCAGGCCCAGCGCGTTCAGCGTCACCATCCTGCGCTCGGCCACGGTGGCGGCGTGAAACAGGGCGAACTTGGCCGTCAGGAAGACGAGCAGAACCAGCGACAGCACCAGATAACCGACGATGAACCAGAACACCGGCTGGCTGAAATCGACGACGCCCCACGGATGCGCCGGTGACGCATCGGCCAGGCCTTCAAGTCCGGTCAGCTTCAGCGCAATGGCGAAGACGACGAACAGGGTGGCGGCGATCAGCAGCATGAACAGGCCGACCATGATGCCGGCGCCGAACAGCCGCACCTCCGGCATGTGGAACTGGACGCCGCCAAGCCCCAGCCCTTCCTTGCGCGCATCCTTGCCGAACAGGGCGACGCGGTAAAGCGCCCCCAGGGTCATCAGCTTGAAAAAGACCAGGACCAGCAGCAGGCCGAGATACGCCAGGCCATGAGGCAGGTGACCCGCGGCGCCGAGGCGCATGGCGACCTGGGGTCCGAAAACGGCGAAAGCCCACAGGGCGGCCAGGGCCAGCCAGGTTCCGCCCCACGCCGCCGGCAGGGACGAGGCCGCCGCCGACAGGGCGCGCGTCATCGAAAAGGACGCTCTGGTACTCATGCTTTCTGCCACCCCACGCACATCAGGCCATTTCAGGCCGTATCGATTTGAGACTCAAATTCTTTCGCTTGAAAAGCTTATTTCGTTAACCCGCGCATATTTGCCGCAGCCCCTTGCTAACGGGTAACAGTTTCGATAGCGCAGGTTCATGACAGACATAAAACCTATCCACGTCATCGGCGGCGGCCTGGCCGGCTCGGAAGCCTGCTGGCAGATCGTATCCCAGGGCATACCGGTTATCCTGCACGAGATGCGCGGCATCAAAAAGACCGACGCGCACCAGACCGACGGCCTGGCTGAACTGGTGTGCTCGAATTCCTTCCGCTCCGACGACTGGCAATTCAACGCGGTCGGCCTGTTGCACGAGGAAATGCGCCGGGCCGGTTCGCTGATCCTTCGGTGCGCGGATGCGCACCAGGTGCCGGCCGGCGGCGCCCTGGCGGTCGACCGCGACGGCTTCTCGCAGGCCGTCACGCAGGCGCTGGAAAACCATCCGCTGGTTACGATCGTGCGCGAAGAGGTGACGTCGTTCGCCGATTGGGACAATGTCGTCTGCGCCACCGGACCGCTGACCTCGGAGGCGCTGTCGCAGACAGTCCTGGGCCTGAGTGGCGAAGGCCAACTCAGCTTTTTCGACGCCATCGCGCCCATCATCCATGCCGATTCGATCGACATGTCGAAAGCGTGGAAGCAATCGCGCTACGATAAGGAAGGTCCCGGTGGCGACGCGGCGGCCTATATCAACTGTCCGATGGACAAGGACCAGTACGAGGCGTTCGTCGACGCCCTGCTGGCCGGCGACAAGACCGAGTTCAAAGAGTGGGAAAACGTGCCCTATTTCGACGGCTGCCTGCCGATCGAGGTGATGGCCGAACGCGGGCGCGAAACCCTGCGCTGGGGGCCGATGAAGCCGGTCGGGCTGACCAATCCGCATAACCCCACCGTGAAGGCGCACGCCATCATCCAGTTGCGCCAGGACAATGCGCTGGGCACGCTTTACAACATGGTCGGTTTCCAGACCAAGCTGAAGTACGGCGTCCAGGCCGATGTCTTCCGCATGATTCCCGGCCTGGAAAACGCCCAGTTCGCCCGGCTGGGCGGCCTGCACCGCAACACCTTCCTGCAATCGCCGAAAATCCTCGACCGCCAGTTGCGGCTGAAGGCCAATCCGGCGGCCAGGTTCGCCGGCCAGATCACCGGCGTCGAGGGTTATGTCGAAAGCGCCGCCATCGGCCTGCTGGCCGGACGCTTCGCCGCCGCGCAGCGTCTGGGCCGCGACCTGGCCGAACCGCCGGAAACGACGGCGCTGGGGGCGCTTCTCAACCACATTACGGTCGGTCATCTCGACGGCGGCTCATTTCAACCCATGAACATCAATTACGGCCTGCTGCCACCGATGGAAGCGCCCAAGGCTGACGAGACCGGCGCCAAAATTCCTCTGAAGGAACGCGGGCGGGCAAAAAAGCGCCTGATGTCGCTGCGGGCTTTAAAAGACCTCAATTCGTGGCTAGACGGCGCGCGGGCGGATCCTGTCGCGGTCTAGGTATGAGTTCGAAATTTTTGTGGGCGCTGTTTGGCGGCGCCATGATCCTGAGCAGCTGCGCCGAGCGCGTCCAGACGGTGTACGTGCCGGCCCCGGTCGTGGTGCAGCCGACTTCGCTGACGCCCCAGCCGGTGATCCTGTTCAACAAGACCAAGAACGGCCGCAAGCTGTTCACGCTGGAAGACGAGTTCCCCTATTGCGACGCCGAGACCGGCCTCGTTATCGTCGTGCCCAGGTGGTACGTCACCGACTTCGCCAGCGTGCCGTGGTACGGCCAGGCGGTGATCGATCCGCAAGGTCCGACGGCCCGCGCCGCCATCATCCATGACTGGCTCTACACCATCGGCCAGCCCGGCAAGCGCGAAATCGCCGACGCCATCTTCTACCGCGCCATGATCAAGTTCGGCGTATCGGACATGCAGGCGCGCATCGCCTATAACGCCGTGCGCGTCGGCGGCGAACACGGCTACGGCCTGGCCGGCGACTGGCTGTTCATCGATCCGCGCCGGCCCGATATCAGCCAGCCGCCGCCATTCGCCAAGCCGAAGGTCGGCGGCATCATGTACATGAAGAACTGCCAGGGCTTCGAGGCGATGATCGCGTCCGGCTGGAAAGCCTATCCCGACAAGCCGCTGCCCTTGCCGCCGCCACCGCCTCTTCCGCCGAAACCGAAGCTGGGGTCGTGGATGGCGGGCAAGCTGTTCGGCGCTAAATCCGGTCAGTAACGAAGGCCCAGAACAGTTTCAGGCGCTTGACCAGAGGCCCCGCGGGCCGGCCGCGCCAGATATTCGTTGCCAGGGCTGCCGGCAAGGCCAGGGGCAACAGGTCCGGTGGCAAGAGCTTCATCGCCTGGGCGGCGTCACGGCGGAGGTGCGCCAGCTCGGCATCGCCGGCATCGCTCAATCCGCGCCGGGCTTTCAACAGGGCCATGCCGCAGAAGCGGGATGTGGCGGCCAGGTCCCCGGAGCAGCCAAGGACGGCCGAGGCCAGGACGGCGACGCAGCCCTCGCCGCTGTCGGTGACGCCGAGCGCATCCTTGACCGCCAGGGAGCCTTTGTCCAGCAGCGGCATCTGGCCTTCGACCAGGTCGAGAAGGGCCTGCGGAGCGAGACCGTACTTTTCGATCAGCGCCTTCAACGCTTCGGTCAACGGGTGATAACGCACAGGCTTGCCGTCGCGGATTTCCTCGATGGCCTCATACCACCAGCGCAGACGGATTTCACCCATCAAGGCTTCGGTCGTGCGTTCGGGAATATCGCGCAGCGTCTCCAGGAACGCATATAAGACCAGGGCCTCGGCGCGCTTGCCCGCGTCGGGGATGAAGGCGCAGGCGAGTACAACGTCCTCGTTCTTGGGCAACAGGTCCGAGGACGTCACAGCTTATCCGAAAATGGTCTGGCGAGAGTCTTGAGTACATCCAGCCATTTTCGATTACCCGAAAATGGTCTGGTACATGGTCATGGCCACCAGCATCGGCAGCGACAGCATGACGTTGAGACGGCTGAACATCATGGCCTTCTTGGCGGCGGCCGCCTTCTGTTCCGGCGTGCCCTCCTTGATGCCGAGCGCGATCTTCTGGGCCGGCCAGATGAAGTGCCAGACATTGATCATCATGATGATGCCGAGCCACATGCCGACGCCCATGAAGGCGAACTGCACGTCCGAATGCGGATCGAAACCGCCGGCGAAGCCGAGGCTCAGCACCTTGGCGGCGTAACCGCGCAGCCAGGCGAGGAGGAGACCGAAAACGACGGTGAAAAAGGCGGCCCAGCGAAACCAGAACAGGGCTTCGGGCGCGACATATTTGGTGACGCCGGGCTTCAGCTCGGCCGGCACGTCCGGCATGACACGGATCTGGACGAAGTTGAAATAGTAAAGCAGCCCGATCCACATGATGCCGCAGACGACGTGGGCCCAGCGCACGACAGCGGTGGCGAAGATCATGCCGAAGCCGTCCGGGCCATGCAGTCCGAAACCCGCCATGAAGATGGCCGCCAGGATCAGGCTGACGATGATGACGCTGCGAAGATTGGAGAAAAAGCCAGCCATGTCCTACCCCTTGTTGGCGCCGCTTGTGCGCGGCGCCGCATGAACAACCCTGGTCGCATCATAGGGCGATTTGGGCGGTTCGGGAAAGATGGAAATTAATGGCGAAGACAAGTGCTGAAAACCACGCCGCTTAAGGCATGGTTTTCGTCTTCTTGCCCGCATTCTTGAAGCCCCCCAGATCGATGACCTCGGCGTCGCCGGCATTGCGGTTGACACCCCACAGCAGGATGACCGGCGAAGCGACATAGATCGACGAATAGGTGCCGACGATGATGCCGAACATCATGGCGACCGAGAAGGTCAGCAGGGCCTCGCCGCCCAGGATGGCCAGGCCGGCCAGCGCCATGACGGCGGTCAGGCCGGTGATGATCGTCCGCGACAGGGTTTCGTTGATCGACATGTTGATGATGTCTGTCAACGGCATCTTCTTGTACTTGCGCAGGTTTTCACGCAGGCGGTCGAAGACGACGACGGTGTCGTTCATCGAATAGCCGATGATGGTCAGGATGGCGGCCACGGCGCGCAGGTCGAATTCCAGGTGGAAGACGGCGAACAGGCCGAAGGTCAGGATGACGTCATGGAACAGGGCGAAGACGGCGCCGAGGCCGAACTGCCATTCGAAACGGAACCAGATATAGACCATCATCAGGCCGATGGCGATGAACAGCGCCAGGATGCCGCCGGTCAGCAGTTCGCCGGAAACTTCGGCGCCGACGACTTCGGTATTGGAGAACCTGGCGTCGGCATAGGTCTTGAGCAGGACGCTCTTGACGCCTTCGACCTTGCCGACCGGATCCTTGGACGGCGACTCGAACTTCATGATGACGTCCTTGCCGTCCGTGCCGACACCCTGGACCTGAACGTCCTTCAGGCCCTGCTGTTCCAGCGTGGTGCGCAGCGACGCCATGTCGATCGGTTCGCCCGGCGTCGCCATTTCCAGCTTGGTGCCACCCTTGAAGTCAACGCCGCAGGTCAGGCCGCCGCACGGCGCCTTGAGCGGGAACAGCGGCGCCTGGTCGCCAACGACCGTCAGGAACAGCGAGGCGCACACGGCCACGACCGACAAGGCAGCGGCGATGCGCGCGAAATTGACGAAATGAATGTCGGTCTTGTGCGGCAGAAGCTTGATCAGCGGCCATGCCCTGGGCGCCACGTCGTCGGCGATCGGCAGGGTCTTGGGCTTGGAAAACTTGTACCAGGCGGCAATGCAGACCTGGGTCACCATCACCGATGAAAACACCGAGGTGAAGGTGCCGAGCATCAGGGTGACGGCGAAGCCCTTCACCGTGCCGGCGCCGAACATGTACATGATGCCGGCGGCGACCAGTGTTGTGATGTTGGCGTCGAGGATGGTTTCCAGCGCCTTGGAGAAGCCGGCGTCGAGCGCGGCGATAAGGCTTTTGCCGCTGCGCAGTTCGTCGCGCATCCGTTCGTAGATCAGCACGTTGGCGTCGACCGCCATGGCCAGCGTCAGGATCAGGCCGGCGATGCCGGGCAAGGTCAGGGTCGATTGCAGCAGCGACATGCCGCCGACCAGCAGCAGCAGGTTGGTGACCAGCGACACCACCGAATAGCCGCCGAACTGCAAACCATAGGCCAGCAGCATGAAGAGAACGACCGAGGCGAAGGCGATGGCCGTGGCGTGCATGCCCTTCTCGACCGAATCGGCGCCCAGCGAGGCGGTAACCGTGCGCTGCTCGACGAATTTCAGCGGTGCCGGCAGGGCGCCGCCGTTGAGCACATTGACCAGTTCCGACGCGCTCTGGGCGGTGAAGTGGCCTTCGATGATGCCGGTGCCGCCGGTGATCGGCGTGTTGATGACCGGGGCCGAAACGACCTTGCCATCGAGGATGATGGCGAAGCGGTGGCCGACGCCGTCGGTGGTCGCCTTGCCGAATTTCTGCGCGCCCTCGCCGTTGAAAGCGAAGTTGATCGCCGGGCGGCTGTACTGGTCCTGGCCGACGCTGGCCTTCTTCAGGCTGCCGCCGGACACCATGACCTTCTTGCGCACCAGCAGGGTCTGGCCGGGACCGCCCTCCTCGTAAGGCAGCAGTTGCGAACCCGGCGGAATGCGGCCGGCGGCGATATCGGCCTGGCTGGCGGTTTCATCGACCATCTGGAAGGTCAGGTTGGCGGTCTGGCCGATGACGCGCTTCAGCTCTTCCGGATCGCTTTCGCCCGGCGCTTCGATGACGATGCGGTTGGCGCCCTGGCGGACGATCGACGGCTCCTTGGTGCCCATATTGTCGATACGGCGGCGGACGATTTCGAGCGAGGTGTCGACGGCGGCGGCGGCATCGGCGTTGAGGCCCGCCGGGCTGAGCGTCAGTTGCAGCGTCTGGTCCGCGCCCTTGCTGGCGATGATATCCATCAGGCCCGGGCTTTTCGGCAGCGGCGTGGCCAGCTTGGCCAGGCTGGCGAAGGCGGCGTCGACCTGGTTGGGATCGGTGATGCGGACGCTGACCGTGGTGCCGTTGACCGCCAGGTTGGTGCCGGCGATCTGCGCGTCCTTGAGGTGGTCGCGCACGTCTTCCAGCAGCTGGTTGGCCTTCTGCGCCTTCAAGGCATCGGTATCGACCTCCATCAGCAGGTACGATCCGCCCTGCAGGTCGAGACCGAGGTTCAGCGTCTGCATCGGCAGGAAAGCCTTGACGCTGTCGCGGGTGGCCTGCGGCAGGAAATTGGGCAGGGAGAAAAAGATGCCGCCCAGAATCGCGACAAGCACCAGCCCGATTTTCCAGCGGGATAAATTCATCATGGGGTTTACAGGCCTGTATCTGTCGGCGGCGGCGATAGATTCCCGCGCCTTACGCTTATTTCTTGTCGGATGTCACGGTCTTGCTGTCGTTGGCCGGAGCGGGTTCGCCCTTGACGCGGACCTCGCTGACCAGTGCCTTGACGACACGCACGTTCACGCCGGTGGCGATTTCGATCATGATCTCGGCGTCCTCGATGCGCGTCACCTTGCCGATCAGGCCGGAATTGAGCACCACCGTGTCGTTGCGCTTCAGGTTGGTCAGCATGGTCTTGTGCTGCTTGGCGCGTTGCTGCTGCGGACGGATCATGAAGAAGTACATGAAGCCGATCATGATGACGAAGAACGGGGCCATGCCGAGCAGGCCGCCCGTCGGGTCGGACCCGGCGGCGGCGCCAAGGCCTTGAGCGAAAGCGGGGGTGGCGAACAAGAAGGTCTCCTGAAGGACAAAGGTCGTCGCCGGCGCTTTCCGCGCCGGTCAAAAATTGTGCGCCATACATAGGCACATCAAAAAAAAGGTCAATGAATATTCTGTTGCGCAAATGCCGCATGGGCTCGCGCAAAGACGCGCATCAGGGCAGGACGAGGTTCGGATCGATCGGCTTGGCGATATCGGTCGAGGGCGTGTAGCGGATTTCGAAGTGCAGTTGCGGGCGATCGATGACGCCGGTCTGGCCCACCGTGCCGATCACTTCGCCCTTGGTGACCTTCTCGTTGTTCTTCACCACCATGGTGGCCAGGTGCGAATAGCCGGTGTACCAGCCGCCGGGATGCTTGACATAGATGGTGTTGCCCAGCTCCTTGACCTGGTCGCCTTCGTAGACGACCACGCCGTCGGCCGCGGCGACCACGTCATTGCCGGCGTCGGCGGCGATATTGATGCCGTCGTTGCGTACGTTCGGCGCCAGTTGGCCGAACGGCACGACGATCTTGCCACGCACCGGCCACACGAACATGCCGCGGCCCATCTGTGAAATCTGCGGATTGGTCGGGAAGACGCCGGGCGCGGCCGGCGCCACGGCGACGGTCGACGTCACGGGCTTGGCCGGCGGGGGCGCGGGTGTCACGACCGGAGGCTTGGCCGGGGTGGCCGTGGCGACGACGACGGGCTTCGCCGGAGGCGCCGTCACCGGCGTGGTGACGGGCGGCTTGGCCGGCGGCGTCACGACCGGCGGCCTGGCGGGGGTCGCGGCGGCAACCGTCACCGGTTTTGCCGGTGCCGTGGCCGCCGGAGCGGGCTTCGGCGGCGTGGCCGGCGCGCCGTTCGACGCCACGGCGACATTCAGCTTGACCATGCCCGTGCCGTTGGCGTGCTCTTCCGCGCCCTTGTCGGCCGCCGTGGCCGGCAGCAGGATGCGCTGGCCGATGCGGAACGTGGAATCGACGGTCAGGGCATTGATATCGTAAAGCTGCTTGACCGGCACGCCGAAGCGGCGCGACACGCCGTAAAGCGTATCGTGCGCCTGCATGACATAGACATAGGTCGCGCCGGTATCCCTCACCGGCGCGCTCGGCGCGGGCGCGGCCGGCGCGACCGGCGGCGTCACATCCGCCGGCGGCGGAGGGGGCGGAGGCGGAGGCAGGTCATTGGTGGCGACATCGTCATGCGGCAGCGGCGTTGTCGCCGGCGTCGTGTCCACGGGGGCCGGTGCCGGCGGTACAGTGTCGGGCGCCGGCGCCGGGCTTTCGGCCGCCGGCTTGTCCTGCATGTAGATCGGATATTTCGGCTGCGGCATGTCCGTCGTCGCGCACGCCTGCAAGGCCAGCACGGCCACGCCGCTCAAGCCGGCGAGCAGCCATCGTGCGGTGAAGCGGACACAGGTGGAAGCGGAGGTCACGGACTGGGTCATGGCGGGCTACCTGGAGCGGGTTTCCTTGGGCGGGCAAGGCGAAAACGTCTCGCCCGCCGTCAAGTCTGTGCCGGTTTATGGTGTACGAATCGTTAGCAAGACCGTCAATAAAGCGTAAAAATCGGGCAAAAGCCCGGTCACGGCAAAATTTTTGGTGGACAGCACATCCAATCGCCCATCCGGCGGACATCAAGTCTCGAAAGCAGGCCCGCACACGCCTTTCTCACATGCCGGGCTTTCGACGGAGACGAAAAATGCACTTTATCCTATGGCCGTTCATGTCGATGTGGTGGCTGATCTTCCCGGTCGGCTGGATGGTGGCCGGCATTGTCCGCATGATCATGCGCGACAACTACGACCGCGAACGCCTGCGCATCCTCAAATCCTACGCCGACCAGGGCAAGGACGTTCCTGAATCCCTGCGCCGCGAACTTTACCGCTAAAAAGGAATCTCATCATGACCGCCTACGACTTTCTCAGCCATTACTGGTGGCTTATCTTCCCGATCATGGGCATGATCACCTGGACCGTGCGCATGGTGACCTGCGGCAACTACCACCGCGAACGCCTGCGCATCCTCAAGTCCTATGCCGACCGCGGCCAGCCGATCCCCGACTCGCTTCGCCGCGACCTCTTTTAAGGAGCGCCCGCCATGACCTTCTTCGATTTCCTGTCCAGCTACTGGTGGCTTGTTTTCGTGCTGATCTGGCCGGTCACGGGCATCATCCACAGCTTCACGCACTATAATCATCGCAACGAGATGCTGAAGATGCTCAAGTCCTATGCCGACCAGGGCAAGGAACCGCCGGCGGCTTTGCTCGACGCCATGAAGTCGGACGACCGGCGCGGCTATGACGACGACTATTACGGCCGCAGGCGCTGGAAACGCTATCGTGGCGGCGGCGGCTGGAGCGGCGCGGTCGCCTTCGTCGCCCTGTCGGCGGGCTTCGGCTATGCCGGCTATTACGGCCACCTCGGCAGCGAAACCTCGTCGATCTTCACCGCCCTGGCCATCGGCTTCGGCATCGCCGCCGTCGCCATGCTGATCGGCGCCGTCATTCGCTCGATCAACACGCCGCGCTTCGATCCGCGCGACTACGACGACCCGAAATAGGCAGCCGGTGATACCAGACCATGTTCCCGTCCCCTCCCGCTTCGTCCGCCCTGGTGCATCATGCGCGCCAGGGCTCCGACGAGGCCTTTTCCAAGCTGGTCGCCGAACACCAGCAGGCGGTGCGGGCCTTCCTGCGCCGCCTGTGCGCCGTGCCGGCCGATGCCGACGACCTGGCGCAGGAGGCGTTCGTGACGGCGTGGTCCAACATGCACCGGCTGCACCCGGGGGTCAGTTTCCGTACCTTCGTCTGCGGCATCGCCTACCGCAAGGCGCTCAACGACCGCCGCGCTAGGACCCGCGCCGCCATCCGCGACACCGACTGGCTCGACACGCGCGAACAATCGGTTCAATCGACCGCCGACGCGCGCATGACGGTCGAGGCGGCGCTGGCCACCCTGCCCGTCGACCAGCGCGCCGCGGTGTCGCTGTGCATCGCCGCCGACTATTCACACAGCGAGGCTGCCGAAATTTTGGGCCTTCCTTTGGGCACGATTAAGTCGCATATTCAGAAGGGACGGGAAAAGCTCAACGCGCTTCTCGGAGTACAGTCATGAACCATGATCCCCAAAAGAACGACCCACTAAGAGACCTGTTGAACGCCGCCCCGGCCGCCCACGTGCCGGCGCGGGACCTTGCCTTTAATGTCGACGTCATGGCGAAGGTCGAGCGCAAGCGCCTGATGGAAAGCGTACTGTGGATCGTCGCCGGCACCCTGGCGGTTTGCCTGCTGCTGGCCATCGTCATGCCCTATGTCACGCCGGCCGTGGCAACGCTCGGCAAGGCGCTGCTGCCCGCCGCCATCATCATCAGCCTGGTCGCTGCCGGTCTTGTCGGCCTCGACCAGACGCGGCGCTTCCTGAAGCTGAGCTAGGCTTCCCTGGCTACGCCCGAAATCAGCGGCACGAAGCGCACCTCGCCCAGGTCCTGGGTTTCGTAGCCGCTTTCGGTGCGCGTATAGCGCAGCAGGCGCTGGGTCGAACCCTTGCCTTGCGGCCCCACCATCACGCCCTTCACCTTCAACTGGTTGAGCAGCAGGGTCGGCTCGTCCGGAAGCGCGGCCGTGACGAGGATGCGGTCGAACGGCGCCTGCTCCGGCCAGCCTTCCCAGCCGTCGCCGAAGCGATAGATGATGTTTTCCAGCATCAGCCGCTTGTGGCGGATTTCGGCTTCCAGCATCAGCGAACGATAGCGCTCGATGGTGTAGACATAACGCGCCAGCCGCGCCAGGATCGCCGTCTGGTAACCGCTGCCGGTGCCGATTTCCAGCACGCGGTGGCGGCCCTCGATCTTCAGCGCCTGAGTCATCAGGGCCACGATATAGGGCTGCGAAATCGTCTGGCCGCAATTGATCGGAATGGCCGAATCTTCCCACGACCGGTCAAGGAACAGTTCCGGCACGAACAGGTCGCGCGGCGTATATTCCAGCGCGTGCAGCAGCTTCCTGTCCTCGATGCCCTGCGCCTTCAGGCCGTTCAACAGGCGGTGCAGGCGCGTTTCTTCCTCGACATTTTCGGCATTTGGAGCCTTGCTCATTTCGCCGCCTCCACATGTTTCGGCGCGGCGCCGCCCAACGTCTTTTTCAAGCGATGCAAGGTCTCGTGGTGCGTCAGGTCGAGATGCAGCGGCGTCACTGAAATGCGCAGTTCCGCCACCGCCTTGAGATCCGTGCCGTCGAGCAGGGTCTGCGGATAGTCGTGGAAATCCATCCAGTAATAGTCGCGCCCGCGCGGATCACGGCGTTTCACCGCGTGCATTTCGTGGGCATCGCGCAGGCCCTGGCGCGTCGCCTCGACGCCGGTGACGCAATCGCCCGGGCAATCGGGGAAGTTGATGTTCATCACCACATCGGCCGGCCAGCCATGCTGGATCAAATTCTGAACGATGGCCGCACCGTGATTGCGCGCCGCCTGCCATTGCGCCTCGATGTCGATATCGAAATCGAGGCATTGCGACAGGGCGATCGACGGGATGCCGAGCGTCATGCCCTGCAAGGCACCGGCCACCGTGCCCGACAGGGTCACGTCCTGGGCCAGGTTGAAGCCGCGATTGATGCCGGACAGCAGCAGGTCGGGTGCGGCGTCCATCAGGTCGTTGACGGCGATCTGCACGCAGTCGGTCGGCGTGCCCGACACGGCGAAACGCTTGTCGCCAAGACGTTTGACGCGCAGGGGTTCGTGCAGGGTGACCCCCCTGCCCTTGCCGGATTGCTCGACCACCGGCGCCACGATCCAGACGTCGTCGGTCAGGGTCCGCGCCAGGTCGTAGAGCACGCTTAGGCCATAGGCTTCGACGCCATCGTCGTTGGTGAGCAGGATACGCATGCCAAAGCTTCTACGGTGTTTCCCGGCCGCGGCGCAACAGGCCGCGGGGACTATTCACGCATATATTAACCCGATTGCCCCGGCGGCGGTGCGTGCACGGCCGTGACGATCAGGCCGATGACGACCGACACGCTGGCGGTGAAGACGCCGCCGTGGGCCTGCTGCCATTGGGCATAACCGTCGGCGAAACCCGGAAAGGGCTGGCCATTGGACTGGACCAGTCGGTCGACCGACTCGCGCACCGCATCCTCGCTAAACGGCAGGTGCGCCATCGTCATGGGTGCGGCGCCAGGGACCGGCACGCCGGTCAGGCTGACATGGACCACGCTTTGGCCATCCACGGTTTCCAGCTTGTCGACGATCAGGCGCGTGCCGTCCAGCGCCGTATCCTTCAGGGTCCATACCTGGCCCGGCGCGAAGGCCGTGACCGTGGCTGTCGCATCCGGTCCCGGAGGCGTTTCCTGCGCCGCCGCCGGAACAGCGGCAGCCAGCAAGACGGCGGCAAGGGCAAGCGCGATTTTCATGGCCGCCAGCATCGCACGGCGTGGCCGAATTGCAAACCCTCCCTTTGCGGCGAGACGAAAGGCGACAAACAGCATGGTGAGCCCGCTGGGACTCGAACCCAAGAACCGCTGATTAAGAGTCAGCGGCTCTCCGATTATCCGATCTCTTTCAGACCGCCCATATACGGTTGCAGCGCCGCCGGAATGGCGATCCGGCCGCCTTCGTCCTGGTAGTTTTCCATGATGGCCACCAATGTACGGCCGACCGCCAGGCCCGAGCCGTTGAGCGTATGGACGAAGCGCGTGCCCTTTTCGCCGGCCTTGCGACAGCGCGCATCCATGCGCCGCGCCTGGAAATCGCCGCAGTTCGAGCACGACGAAATCTCGCGATAGGTGTTCTGCGACGGCAGCCAGACTTCGAGATCGAAGGTCTTCTTCGCGCCGAAGCCCATGTCGCCGGTACACAGCAGCATGGTGCGGAACGACAGGTCGAGCTTTTTGAGGATGGTTTCGGCGCACTCGGTCATGCGGTCGTGTTCGGCCGCCGATTGCTCCGGCGTGGTGATCGAGACCAGTTCGACCTTCTGGAACTGGTGCTGGCGGATCATGCCCTTGGTGTCGCGCCCGGCCGATCCGGCCTCGGCGCGGAAACAGTTGGTCAGGGCGGTCAGGCGCAGCGGCAACTCTTCCTCGGCCGTGATCGCTTCGCGGACGAGATTGGTCAGCGAGACTTCGGCGGTGGGGATGAGGTAATGAGGGGGATTCACGCGCTTGGCGGCGGTGGGAGGCACACTTCGAATTTCAAAGTTGCCGTGGTCGTCAGTGTAAATACCAGCGCCGCCCTCGTTCTCGATATAGACACCGTTGCTAGGCAACGCAAATGGAGGTTCTAGACGAGTCAGAGAAGTTGCAAAAAACAAATCCTCTTCGAACTTCGGCAGTTGCCCTGTACCGAACATGGCGTGGTCCTTGACCAGCACCGGCGGATTGACCTCCAGATAGCCGTGCTCGCCCGTCTGGACATCGAGCATGAACTGGCCGATGGCACGTTCCAGCCGCGCCAGTTGCCCCTTCAGCACCACGAAACGCGAACCGGAAATCTTGGCGGCCGCCTCGAAATCCATCAGCCCCATCGCCTCGCCGAGGTCGGCGTGGTCCTTGGCCGGAAACTTGAGGATATTGGGCGAGCCATGGATGCGCACCTGCTGGTTGCCGTGCTCGTCGGCGCCCGGCGGTACGTCTTCGAACGGCAGGTTCGGCAAGCTGGCCAGAAGGTCACGCAGTTCCTCGCCCTTGGCGCGTTCGGTTTCCTGCGACTGTTCGATGGCGTCTTTCAGCGTCGCCACTTCAGCCATCAAAGCGGCGGCTTTGTCTTCATCCTTCTGCGCCTTGGCCTGGCCGATCTGCTTGGAGGCGTCGTTGCGGCGCGCCTGGGCGTTCTGGAAAGCCGTCTGCGCCGCGCGCAGTTCCGCATCCAGCGCGATCAGGGCGGCAACATCAGCCTCAGCACTGTCACGGCCGCGCGACGACCAGCCCGCGACATAGGCTTCGGGGTTTTCGCGGAGAGCTTTGATATCGTGCATGATCGTGATCCGGCTGATGCTTGAAGTGGCCCCCTCCACCGCTTCGCGGTTCCCCTCCCCCGCTAACGCAGGGGAGGAGAAGGGGAAAAGCCTCTTATACAGAGCCGCTCAACGAAACAATATCAAAGCGTCGGGCAAATCCGCCGACCTTGCGGACAAACGCTGTCGCGTCAAGGGTGCTTGCACCCTTGTTACGCCCCTTGCGGCTTCCTGTTCCATTCGATCACGCGCACGCACAGGATCGAGATTTCATACAGCAGGATGATCGGCACCATCAGCATGCACATCGAGATCGGGTCCGGCGGCGTGACGATGGCGCAAACGACCGAGATGCCGAGGATGGCATAGCGGCGGAAGCCCGACAGCATCTTGGCTTTCACGATGCCGGCCAGGCCCAGCAGGGTGACGATGATCGGCAACTGGAAGCACAGTCCGAAGGCCAGCATCAGCTTGGTGATCAGTTCCAGGTATTCGGAAATGCGCGGCATCAGGTGGACGTCGACGCCGGTGGTGCCGACAATCTGCTGGGTCAGCGAGAACCACAGCACCATCGGCAGGATCAGGTAATAGACCAGCGCCATGCCGAGCAGGAACAGGATCGGCGCCGCGATCAGGAACGGCAGGAAGGCGGCGCGTTCGCGGCGGTAAAGGCCGGGCGCGACAAAGCGGTAAAGCTGGTGCGCCATGACCGGAAAGGCCAGGATGATGGCGCCGAACATGGCCATGCGCATCTTGGTGAAGAAGGTTTCCATGGCGCCGGTCGAGATCAGTTCGACCCCGCCCTTGACCGCCGCGGCGTGCTTGACGCCGAACAGCACCAGGATCAGGTCGAAGGCGCCGCCCTTGCTGCCTTCGTGCAACTGCGCCTGGTACAACTGCGACGCCATCAGGAACGGCTGCAGCAGGAATTCGAGAATCTTGGCCGAAAAGACGTAGCAGACGATGAAGGCGATGACGAAACCGATGACCATGATGATCAGGCGGTTGCGCAGTTCGACCAGGTGGTCCATCAGCGGCGCGCGCGAGGCCTCGATTTCGGACTCGTCGTCAACCAGCGGCGCCATCAGGTCGCGCTTGCTCTGGTCGGCCACGGTTTGCAGCGCGGGCGTCTTTATCTCTTCGGTCGCGCTCACGGGGCTGCCTTCTTGCGCGTGCGCGGCTTCTTGACGATGACTTCAGGCGGGGTTTCAAGGGGCGGGGCTGCAACCTCAGGCGTGATTGCCGGCGGCGCGCCATCGGGCGCGACATCGACGGCGGTTCCTGGCGGCAGGCCTTCCATCTGCGGATCGGCCGGCTTCGCGTCCACGGGCGGCGTGTAGGGCGGTGTCGTTGGCGGGGACAGCTTCATCGACTGATTTATATCGCTGCCGATCGACGTCATCTGGTTCTTGATATCGCTGAACACCGGCTGGTTCTGCCGCAAGGCCTCGACCTCCTTGCGCAGGTCGTCGAGCTCGCTCTGGCGCGCCATGTCATCGAAGGCCGAGCGGAACTCGTCGGCCATGCGGCGCATCTTGCCGACCCAGCGGCCGACCTCGCGCAGCACCTTGGGCAGGTTCTTCGGCCCGACGACAATCAGGGCAATAGCGGCGATGATGACGAAATCAGCGCCCCGGCCACCCGGCAACATGGTATCCGCTTTCTGTTAGATGAAGCCTGTCCGGCTCAGGACTTGCGCTCGTCTTCGACCGTGGGCTTGGGATCGGCCTTGTCGCCGTCCTCGTCCTTGAGGCCGTCCTTGAACGACTTCACGCCCTTGCCGAAATCGCCCATGATCTGCGAGATCTTGCCGCCGCCGCCGAAGATGACCAGCACGATCGCGCCGATGATCAGCCAATGCCAAATACTCAAACCACCCATACCAGGTCTCCTCTCGCCCGCCGCTCGACATGAACATATGGAGCGCGGCTGCACATTTCCAGCCCTGCAAGGGGCATTCCCGCCCTTATAGTCGCAGTTGCGCGCCAAACAAAAGCAAATTCTCTGTCATGAGACGTCAGTTCGTCTCTTCGAAGACGTTAGTTTGTTTCTTCAAAAAAATCTTGGGCGAATTCGACGTCTTCCAGCTCTTCCAGAGTGGCGGCGTCTTCCAGCACCTGGCCCGACGACGGGTCGGGCACCATGAAATCGGCCGGCACGTTGAGGTCGAGCAATCCGGCCGCGCGCATCTCGGCCACCCCCGGCAGGTCGGCCAGGGACGGCAGCGAAAACTGCTCCAGGAAGGTATCGGTGGTGCCGTAGGTGACCGGCCGGCCGGGCGTGCGCCGGCGTCCCCTGAGCTTGATCAGGTTCATCTCGTGCAGCACGTCCAGCGTGCCGCGCGACAGGCCGACGCCGCGGATGGTCTCGATCTCGGCACGCGTCACCGGCTGGTGATAGGCGATGATGGCCAGGGTCTCGAGCGCGGCCTTCGAAAGCTTGCGCGGCTCCTCGCGCTCCTCGACCATCAGGTAGCCCAGGTCGGGCGCCGTGCGGAACTGCCAGCGGTCGTTGATGATGTCGAGCGTGACCCCGCGCCCGGCATACAGCGCCTTCAGGCTGGCCAGGGCCTGGCCGACGTCGCAGCCGTCCGGCAGGCGATAGGCCAGTTCGGCGACCGAAAGCGGCCCACTGGCTGCGAACAGCAGCGCCTCGCAGGCGCGCATGGTGGTTTCAGGCGTCATTGGTCACCTCACGGGCCGGGAAGATCGGCTGGCGCCGGCGCATGTATAACGTGTCGAAAACCGCCAGTTGCTGCAGTTGCAGGTGGCCTTCCTTGGCCAGTTCCAGCGACGCCGACAGGGTAGAGGCCATGTAGGAGACACGGCGCGGCCCTTCGGAGGAACGCGGTTGCGGCGCCACATCGTCGAGCGCCGTCCAGCCCGACAGGCGCGGCAGTTGGGCGCGCAGGTGATCGCGGGCGTCTTCCAGCGAATAGGCCTCGATGCGGCGGGTCGGATCGTAATGGCGCTCGATCTCGCGGCGGCGCTGCGTCACATAGGCGCTCATCAGGTCGAAGACATTGGCTTCCAGCTGGCCCGACGGAATGATCAGGCGCGCCTCGGGATCGCCTCGCGCGAAGACATCGCGTTTCAGTTGGGGCCGCTCGGTCAGGGCCTCGACCGCCCGGCGCATGGCTTCGAGCTTCTTCAGCCGGAACGCCAGGGCGGCGGCCAGGTCTTCCGGCGCGGGTTCGGCGCCCTGTTTGCGTTCGTTGCGCGGCAGCAGCAGGCGCGATTTGAGATAGGCCAGCCACGACGCCATGACGAGATAATCGGCGGCCAGCGCAAAACGGACTTTCCGCGCCTCATGGATAAAGGCGAGATATTGTTCGGCCAGGCGCGTGATCGAAATCTTCAGCAGGTCGACCTTTTGCGACCGCGCCAGGGCCAGCAGGACATGCAGCGGACCTTCGTAACCGTCGAGGTCGAGGACCAGGGCTTCGTCGGGCGCGATCTCTTCCGCCGCTTCGGGCGTTGCACCATCAAAATCGAGCCGGCGCTGGCGGACATCGTGTTCCAGGCCGGGTACGGGCGCGTTATCGCGACTCATGTCACCACCGTGGTGGCGTGGCCCTCCGTCGGATCGGGCCGGACATCGGCGTCGCCGCCACGCGCCAGGGCATTGTCGAAACGCGCCCGCGCCGCTCTCACATCAAGCGGTTCCGGCGTACGCAACAGCCGCCGGAAAGCCGCCTCGGCCCGTCGCAAGGGCTCGCCGCGCAGCTTGGGCGCGATCCGCACGACCTCGCTCATCTGCGCCAGCGCGCCGTTGCAATGCAGCAGCACGTCGCAGCCGGCCTTGAGGCTGTCCTTGGCGCGCTTGGCGATGACGCCCGACAGCGCGTTCATCGACAGGTCGTCGCATACCAGCAGGCCGTCGAAGCCGATGGTTTCACGGATAAGCTTGATGCACTTCTTCGAGGTGGTCGCCGGATTTTTCCTGTCGATCGCCTTGTAGAGCACGTGCGCGGTCATGGCGACCGGCATGTCGGCATTGACGCTGAACGGGTAGAAATCGACGCGCAACAGGTCGTCGTACGATGTTTCGACGACCGGCAGGGCGGCATGGCTGTCGGCGCCGGCGCGGCCATGACCGGGAATGTGCTTGATGATCGGCAGGACGCCCCCGGCCAGCAGGCCTTCGCAGGCGGCGCGGCCCATCACCGCAACGTCCTGGGCCGTCGTGCCATAGGCGCGGTCGCCGATGATATCGTGGGCGCCGGGCTGCGGCACGTCGAGCACCGGCGCGCAGTCGACATTGATGCCGAGGTCGAACAGGTCATGGGCCATCAGGCGCGCGCCCAGCCGCACCAGGTCGCGCTCCTCGACGGCATCTTTGGCGATATCGCGGAAGCGCGCGGCGGACGGATAATCGGGCCAGTGCGGCGGGCGCAGGCGGCGGACGCGGCCGCCTTCCTGATCGATCAGGATCAGCGGTTCGTGGCCGACGCAGGTTTTCAGGTCCGCCACCAGCGCCTTGACCTGTTGCGGCGTATTGATGTTGCGGCGAAAGACGATGAAACCGAGCGGCTGGTGCTCGGTGAAAAAGGCGCGTTCGTCGGCGGTGAGCTCCGTCCCTTCGAAGCCGAGGATGCACGCCTTGATCGCGTGACGGCCCTTCGGCCTGGCCGGTGTCTTCGGGGGAGACGCCATCGGCTATTTCACGAAACAGTCATGGCCGGCCGCCTTGAGCGCCGAACAGAACGACTTCGCCTTGTCGGCCGACGTGAAGCCGGTGAAAAGCGTGCGGTAGCGCGTGCCGTCCGCCGTCTCGACCTTTTCGATGCGCTTCGACGTACCGCCAAGGAACAGGCCGTAGGACGAGGCCAGCCTGTTATATTCGCTGTTGGCCAGGTCGGTCGAGGTGAAGGCGCCGATCTGCACCATCGCGCCGCCGCTGCCGGCCGGCAGGGCTGCCGCAGGCGCGGGCACGGGCTTGACCACCGCCACCGAAGACGCCGAAGCCGACGCGGAAACGGCCCCCGGAACCGGCGTCGTCTGCAAGGCCGGATTGCCGGCCTGAGACGGCAACGGCCCGGTGATCGGCGCGGCCGCCGGCGGGGCAGCATCGACGGTCGACTGCGGCGCATCGCGCACCGCCGGCGCTTCGCTGCCCGGCGCGAACCTGGCCGAACCGCCGTCGCCGTCGGGATTGGCGAGGTCCTGGTCGCTCAGCGGCTGGGCGTCCTGCACCTTGGTCGAATCCTTCAGGTCGCCAAGCGTATCGCCGACTTCGGGCGGAACATGGCCGTGCTTGTTCATGCTCGAATTGAGGAAGATGACGACGGCGATCAGCAGCAGCATCAGGAAAATGCCGCTGATGATCAGGGTCAGGGGCGCCTGGTCGCGGCGCGGGCGGCGGCGCGTCTCGTAGGACAGGTTGTCCTCGGTGGGGGGCGAATAGGTGCCGCGTTCCTCGTCGAGCATGATGAAAAGTCCCTGGGCCGCAGTACACGTTGCGGTAAATGAGCGAATGAAGCCTGATTCCCGGCTAGGCGCGCGTGAGATTACAGACTGCCCGACGATTTTGACACCCCTGTGGCCAAAAATGTCCACCCGGCGAAAAAGCCCGGGCGACAAGTCGCGATGAAAGTGTTAACGATGTTATCTCAGTGAAGCGTAAGTCCGAAGAATTCAGGGTCCGGTATCGCCGGAGTTGGGGGAACAGACGTGATCGCTACCAGACTACGCACGGCCATGGGCGCGTCGGTCGCCCTCGCCGCAGCGGCCTTCAGCTTTTTCGCTTTCAACGGCACGGCCCAGGACGTAGGGCCGAAAGTACTGCCGCCCGCCCGCGTGACGTGGGCGCAGGTGCCCTATCGCGAACCCGGCCGCAACAACCTGACCGCCGCTGTCGCACCGGATCCGCGTGGCCGGTTGCCGCGCGCCGCCTTCGGCGACCTCGACCGCACCACCTTGCCGGTCCTGCTGCCCGACTCGACCACGGGCGTCGACCTCGGCGGCCTGATCCTGACCTCGGAAGGCGACGTCTACGACATCAACCTGCCGCAGGCCACGCCCGGCCTGCGCGTGCTGCTGTCCGGTTCGCGCGTCTTCGTCGCCGTCGAGCCCGGCACCCTGTCGCAAAAGAAGTTCGACCGCGTCGTCATCGGCGGCGAGGTCATTCCGGCAATCTACGAACGCACCGAGGACGGCTGGCTGGCCAGCTTCTCGCGCTTCGGCATGTCCTACACCGTCGAAATCGTCTGCGACCTCGGCCCGGCCGAAACCTTCTGCAACGACGACACCTATGTGCGCAAGGTGACCTCGGGCATGACCCAGGTGGTGCTGGGCAAGGCCGCCCTCGCCGACCGCGACCAGAACATCGAGAAATAAGCCATGGCCCAGAACAGCAACAGCGGCGGGTCCGGCCCCATCATCGCCATCGTCCTGATCCTCATCCTGGCGGTGCTTTATCAATGCAACGGCGCCAAATACGGCCTGCCGGTCCTGCCCTTGGGCGTGGCGACGGCTTCGTCGTCGTCATCATCCTCCACCGGCTCGACGGGCGCCGTGCCGACGCCCGACCTCGACACCAGCGCCGCCGCCAGCGACAGTGTTTCGGCCGACGCCTCGTCCGATTCGGCGCCGGGCGGCTTCACTTTCCTCCCGGCCACCGACCTGATCCCCGGTTCGTGGACGTCGGATGGCTCGACGCCGGCGTGGACGTCCTACAGCAATCTCGCCGACTGGTCGCCGGGCATGTGCTTCCCGCTCGACGAGGTGGGCTATGCCAATTCCCAGGTCTACGATCCCGGCGGCGACCATTACCCCAATGCCGCCCATCCATCGGGAAGCGCCTGCGCCGCCTCGAACTACAGCTATCCGTGGCGTGACAATTTCTGCGAATACCGCGGCGTCTCGACCAGCACGAAAAACATCCTCTGCCATTCCGGCTACGGCCACCAGGGCCAGGACATCCGCCCGGCCACCTGCGCCGCCAGCGTCCACTGGGCCGTTGCCCCCGAAGCCGCCAGGATCAAGGACATCGGTTCCTATACCCTGACCCTGCGCGCCACCACGCCGCCTTATCGAGTCTATCGTTACCTGCACATGAACCCGGAATTCCGCACGCACTGGCATATCGGCGACACGGTGCAGGCCGGCGAAAAGGTCGGACGCGTCGCCAATTTCGGCCTGGTCGACGGCGTGATCAAGCCCTACACCACCATTCACCTGCATTTCGAAATGCGCCTCGATGTCGCCGAGACCATCGACGGCGTGGTGCGCCCGGCCAATACCTTCGTGCCGCCCTATACCGCCCTTGTCGCCGCCTACCAGCGCAAGATGGCCGGCAGCGGTTGCACGACCAGCGAGTGGTAGACATTGCGCTCTTATGGCGACGTATCTATTTTCGGTCAAAGGCCAGGAGTTGAAGCCATGCCCGTCGTCGATAACGCCGCACGCCACCGCTATGAACTGGAAATCGACGGCCAGGTCGTCTTCTCCGACTACCGCAAGGACGGCGACACAGTTGCGCTGACCCATGTCGAAGCCCCTGTCGCCTTGCGCGGCACCGGCGCGGCCGGGCGGCTGATGGAAGGCATCATGGCCATAGCGGCGAAGGAAAACCTGAGCGTCGTGCCCGTCTGCTCCTACGCCGTCGCCTGGATGAGACGCCATCGCGCCCTGTGAGCGTAACGGTTGAATCCTTCGTGCCGCCATGTTAGGCACGCCGCTTTCCCGGAACGGGGGAGTAGCTCAATGGTTAGAGCCGACCGCTCATAACGGTCTGGTTGGGGGTTCGAGTCCCTCCTCCCCTACCGGGGTCAAGACCCTGGGCCTGCTATTCGACAACGCTGCCCGCCACCACATTCCCGCCCCTTTTCATTCAGACGCCGTTCAGGCGCAGGCTGGCCTAATGTCGCCATGGTTCCGGGGCATTATGTCCGGACAGTAACGAAGAAAGACCCTGACATGACCTCCCGCGCAAACCGCTTCCGCACCCTGATCCTGGCCGCCGGCCTCGCCACGACCTTGGCCGCCGTGCCGATGATGGCCTCGGCCCAGATGACGCCGCCGCCCGCGCCGATGGCCCCGATGCCCATGCCGACGACCATTACGCTCACCGCCACCGGCAATGCCAGCGCCACGCCCGACATGGCGACGATCAGCTTCGGCGTGGTCACCCAGGCCAAGACGGCGTCCGACGCGATGAAGGCCAACAATGTCAGGATGAACCAGGTCATGGCCGCGCTCAAGGCCGCCGGCATCGACGCCAAGGACGTCCAGACCTCCAGCCTCAACCTCAGCCCGCAATATACCTATCCGGACAACCTGCCGCCCAAGCTCAACGGCTACCAGGCCCAGGACCAGGTCACCGTGCGGGTCAATGACCTGAGCAAGACCGGCCCGGTGATCGACGCCGTCATCGCCGCCGGCGTCAACCAGGTCGACAGCATCGACTTCGGCCTCAAGAACGACGGCGCCGCCACCGACCAGGCGCGCACCCAGGCCGTGACCACGCTGATGCAGCGCGCCCAGCTCTACGCCCAGGCCTTCGGGCTGAAGGTCAAGCGCGTGGTCACCATCTCCGAGGGCGGCCCGGCCATCCAGCCGCCGCGCCCGATGTTCATGGCCAAGGCCGCCATGGCCGATGCCTCGACCCCCGTCGCCTCCGGCGAGCTGCAACTCGGCGTCGACGTGACGGCCACCTTCGAACTCGGCAATTAAGTCCCTGCAGCGCCCCCTGACGGCGTGACAAGAGGTTGACCTTCTGTTAACTTCTGCACGCTGTTCAGGGGGCCGGCGGATACGCCACGCCTCCATCCTAAAACGGGAGGCTGGTGGCGTGTCTGAAAATCCGAAAAAGTATAACAGTCTGGGACGCGTCGCCATCATAGGCGGCGCGGTCGTGGCCTTGAGCGTCGGCGGCCTGGCGGTGATGACCCACGCCCAGGACAAGACTGCCGACATATCCGCGCCGGCCCAGCCGGTCGCCTATGCCAACATGAAGGCCGCCATGGCCGTCAATGGCACGGATGCCGCCGCCGAGGCCTCGGCGCAGACCGCCGCCGCCCGGCCCGCCGCCAAGGCCCAGCCCTTCTTCGGCGACCGCGTCCAGGGCAAGCCGATCTTCTTCCGCCGGCCGATGGCGCCGGCCCGCGTGCAATGGGCCGCCGCCCTCGGCCAGGCGCAGAAGATGCGCCCGATGCGCAAGGGCAACGACCTGGCGTCGCGCCTCGACCGCAAGGCGCTGGACCGCACCCGCCTGCCGGTCATCCTGCCGCGCGACGGCGGCTTCGTGCAAACCGCCAAGGCCCGCATGATGAGCTTCGGCGACGCCTACGCGCTCAACATGCCGCAGGACAAGGGCGTGCAGATCACCATGTACGGCAACCGCTCGTTCGTGCCGGGCAATCCCGGCGACATCTCGGCGCGGCCGGTGATGAAACTGGCGGGCGTGGCCGAGGACATCCGCGTCGGCCAGATGGAAGACGGCTGGACGGCCACCTTCACGCGCTATGGCGTCGTCTATTCGATCGACGTGTCGTGCGACGACATCAACAGCGACGACTGCAAGACCGACACCTATATCCGCAACGCCATCGCCCAGTTCGACGACGTCACCATGGGTGCCGACGCCACGGCGGAAGCCCAGGCCGACGACCAGGCGGCTTCGAATTCGGCAGCGCCCAGCGACTGGCTCGGCCAGATTTCCAAGACCATCAACAAGATCACCAAGGGGGGCTAAGACCATGAAACGCATCCATCCCCTCCTCGGTATCGCCGCCGTCGCCCTTTCGCTGGTCGCCTTGAGCGCGTGCGAACCCACCGACGGCACGGGCTCTTCGTCGTCCAGCGACGACGGCACCGTCACCATCCCCGACAGCAGCAGCGCCGCTACGGATTCGGCCGTCTCCGACAGCATGGCTTCGGACGAGTCCGCGTCGTCGGATTCGACCTCCTCGGTCGCCATGATCGACTTCCCGCACGAACCGGCCACCCAGCTGATTTCCGGCTCCGGCCCCGGCTATACCGACCTCAGCAACTGGGCGCCCGGCATCTGCTTCCCGCTGGCCCAGACGCCGGACTACGCCAACAGCCAGGTCTACGATCCCGGCGGCGATCACTATCCCAACACCGCCCATCCGTCGGGCAGCCAGTGCGATACCTTGAACTACAGCTATCCGTGGCATGACAACTTCTGCGAAACGCGGCCGCAATGGTCGAACGTGATGTGTTCCAGCGGCGGCGTCGGCCACCAGGGCCAGGACATCCGTCCCACCACCTGCAAGGCCAACACCTACTGGGCCGTGGCTGTCGAGGACGGCACCATCACCCAGGTCGGCTCCTACACCGTGGCCCTGACCGGCGACGACGAGCCGCACCGCATCTTCCGTTACCTGCACATGCAGAAGTCGACCCTGAAAGTGGCGGTCGGCGACCATGTCGTGCGCGGCCAGAAGCTGGGCCTGGTGTCGAACAACCTCGGCATTTCCAACGGTGTCCAGCAGTACACCACCATCCACCTGCACTTCGAGGTCCGTGTCGCCCAGGCCGAAACCCTGTCGAACGGCACCACCATCGCCGCCAACAGCTTCGTCCCGCCCTATACCGCGCTGGTCGACGCCTACCAGCGCAAGCTGGCCGGCGACTGCCCGACCGTGGAATAATCAACGGCATTGACCGGTCATGGCGGTCATGCCAGCATCCCCCTCAAGCCAGGCCTTGAGGGGGATTTGCTTTTGCCAGACAGTCCAAACCCGTTGCCGGCCCTTTGGAACGCCTGCTTTTCCTCGCACGGCCGCCTGTCCGCGCCGGCCTTCACCGCCTCGGCCGTCCTGACCTACGCCCTGTTCTATGTCGGAGACCAGGTTTTCGCGCCGCGTTTTCTCTGGCCCTATCTGCTTGCGGGCCCGGCCACCGTTATCGTCACCATAGCGCTTGTCAGCGTCACAGCGCGGCGCCTGCACGATATTCCCCTGCCCGGCTGGCCGGCGGCGATCGTCGCCTTGCCGATAACCTTTTCCGTTGTCAGCCGCCTGTGGTATCCGGCCTGGCTGAGCCGCAACCTGACCGCCTTCGACCAGCCGCTGACATTCGAAGCCCTTCTCTACGCCGCCGTTTTCGTTCCCATCCTCGCGCTGGCCTTCTGGCCGGGCACCAAGGGGCCAAACCGTCATGGCCCCGATCCACGCGAGCGCGGCGATCCGCAGGACGTTTTCTGATGATTGGTAACGCACTTTCCAATCTCTGGAGCTTTTTCTTTTCAGCAACGGGGCGTGCCCGACGCCGTGCCTTCGCAGGTGTCGCCGTGTTGTCCTGGATCATACTCCCGACGGGTATGATGACGTGGTATTCGGTCAGGGATCATCTGCACCACTGGAACGAAGCTCTTTTGATCATCAGCCTGATATGCATACCCAAATTTTGTGTGTCAGTTCGACGCCTGCATGACTGCGGGTGGCCGTTTTATATGGCCGGCCCAATCTTAATCCCACTCTTCATTCAATCTATTATGTATATATTTAAACTCGTGCACACAGCGGGCATTTCAAATTTCATTGCCGCTCCCTTTTGGTCCGTTGTCTTAATTCCGCTCTTAACCTGGCCATTGGCTTATCTGGCCATATTTGATCTGATCATGATGATAATACCGGGGAACAGTCAGGATAACACATACGGAGCAGATCCAAGGAAGGCGGAAGCAGCCATCGGCGTTTTCTAAGTTGCATCAGCCACCGCTTTGCGCCAAGACCTGACGCATGATCACCCCGCTTTTCACCACCGAGATCTACCGCGCCGACAATCTCCTGTCCGCCGAGGCGCTGGAAGATCTCGACGACACCTGCCGCGCCATCGCCGACGAGGACGAGGCCGGCCAGGACTGGTCGCAACAGAAGGGCTATCTCGGCTACACCTCCTACGCCTCGCTCGACGACCTGCCCGCCCGCGCGCCCGTCTTCGCCGAGCTGAAAAAGCGCCTCGACCACCATGTTGCCCTCTATGCCGACAAGCTCGATTTCGACCTGCACGGCCGCAAGCTGAAACTCGATTCGATGTGGATCAACGTGCTTGAACACCTCGGCATCCATTCGGGCCATATCCATCCGCACAGCGTCATCTCCGGCACTTTTTACGTCGCCATCCCCGAAGGCGCCGCCGCCCTGCGCTTCGAGGATCCGCGCCTCGGCCTGATGATGGCCGCGCCGTTGCGTAAAGCGCAGAGCCCGCGCCAGAGTTTCCATGCGGTTGCGCCGCAAGCCGGCACCCTGCTGCTGTGGGAAAGCTGGCTGCGTCACGAAGTACCGATCAACATCGCCGACGACGTGCGCATCTCGGTTAGCTTCAACTATGCCTGAGCCATTTTTCGTCACGCTGAAGTATCCCATTTGAGTCTGGCAGAGGCAAAAAATGGCGGAAAAACATAAAATTCAAGCCGCCCTGGCCGGCTATGGCTATGCCGGCAAGACCATCCACGCGCCGCTGATCCGCGCTGCCCGGGGTCTGGCCCTCGACACCATCGTCAGCACGCGCCCAGAAGCCATTCATTCCGACTATCCGGAAATGAAAGTCGCGGCAAAGCTGGAAGCCGCGCTTGCCGATCCGGCCATCGATCTCATCGTCATCGCCACGCCCAACGACCTGCACGCGGCCCAGGCCCATGCCGCGCTCGCTGCCGGCAAGCACGTGGTGATCGACAAGCCGTTTTGCCTGTCGGTCGCCGAAGGCGAGGCCCTGATCGATCACGCCGGACGCGCCGGCAGGATGTTGTCGGTCTTCCACTGCCGGCGCTGGGATTCGAACTACCTGACCTTTCAGGCCACGCGCGAGCGGCTGGGCGACATCGCCCAGGTCGTCCTGCGTTACGACCGCTGGCGGCCCGTCGTCCGCGATCGCTGGCGCGAGCGGCCTGGCCCGGGCTCGGGCATCTGGTACGATCTCGGTTCGCACCTGCTTGACCAGTCGCTGAGCCTGTGGGGCTGGCCCGCGTGGATCGACGCCGATATCGCCGCCCAGCGCCCGGGCGCGCGGACAGACGATTTTTTCCACGTGACGCTGGGCTATGGCAGCGGCCAAAATAACCTGCGCGTCATCCTGCATTCGTCGATGCTGACCACCGCGCCCGGCCCGGCCTTCGAGGTCCAGGGCACGCGCGGCGCCTTCGTCAAGTACGGCATGGATATCCAGGAAAACATGCTGAAGGCCGGGCGCATCCCCGGCGAACCTGGCTGGGGCGTCGATATCGAGGACGCCGTCTTCACGCCGGCGGAAGGCGACATTTCAGGAAAACCGGAAGCGATTACGGCCACGCCCGGCAACTATCTCGCCTATTATGAAGCCATCGCGGCGGCGATTGCAGGCTCCGGCCCGAACCCCGTACCCGCGGAAGATGCGCTGAACGTCATGAGCCTGATCGAAGCCGGCTTCCTCAGTTCCCGCGACGGCCGCCGCATCCGCGTCTAGAACCTTACAAAGCCGCCTGCCACACATATTTGCGCAGGTCGTCGGTGCTCCAGCGCGCAGCGTTGAGGAATTCCGAGCGCGCCGTCGCTTCGCTGTCGATACGGCACGGGTCGGCCGCCGCGGCGCCGTCGTCGGGCGACGAACAGGCCGGATAGACCCAGTGGAAGGTCTGGTTGTCGAAGACCTTGATCGTGCCGACATAGCAGCCCTTGCCGTCGGTGGCGTCGTCCCAGCACGCTTCGGTGATATAGTTGCCGGCCAGGTCGCCGCTTTCCAGCGGCTTGCCGTCGATATGCACGGTATAGACTGTGCTGGCATCGCTGTCGGTGACGACATAGGTATTGGCCGACGGGCTGGCGATCGTCACGTCATGGCAGGTGGTGTCCCAGGTGCGCTGTTCGTCGAGAAAGTCGTACTGGCAATAATGGCCGGTCTTCAGCGGCATGATGCTTTCGTAATCCGAAACGATGGAACCGTCGGATTCATAACACCCCGCCAGGAGCACCGCTCCGCCACACAGCAGCCCCACAACCGACGCCGTCCTGATGAGTTTTTTCATCGCCGCCTCCATGCCTGTTAACCTTGTGTCACGGCCGACACAATAAGGCAAGAAAGTGCTTGGCGATACCCGGGAACGGGGGGCTCAGAGCGGGAAGATGCGGCGTTTTTTCGAGAAGCTCATATAGCCGACATTGGCGCCCAGCCGGAAACCGACGCCGGCACGGATCGGCGCCAGCACGATGCCTTCGGCGCGCTGGTAGGTGATGCCAAGCCCGCCGATGAAATAGGCCGAGCCTTCGACGCCGGGGAAGCGCCGCCACATGAAGATCGGCTCGCGCAGGTTATAGACCAGGGTAAAGACGCGCGACGCATTGGCGCCGGTGTCGAAACCGATCGACGGCCCCTGCCAGTACATGTGCGTCGGCTCGGCCTCGTCCTTCATGAACAGGTTGCCCTTGCCGTAGCGCAGGCCGATGCCGACGGCGCCCGAAGCTTCCTCGCCGGCGATATAGGCCGTGGGGTGGTCGCCGTAATCGCCGAAAATCTTTTCCAGCGCACCACCCAGGGCTTCGACCGTGACGCCGAGGAAGTTCGACCCGGCGGTCAGGATTTCGTCCTTGGTGTAATAGCGATAGGACGGATCATTGCCCTGCTCGGGCGGCGGATTGGTCGCGTCCTGGACCGGAGCGCCGGTTTGATCCTGCGCATGGGCGATCCCGCCCAGGAACGGAAAGGCGGCGGCCGCCGCGCTGGCCATCAGGAACTGGCGGCGTTGCAAGGACTGGGACATGGACGACTCCTTAACGGCTCAAGGGAGTACATACGGCCCGCAAGGTTAATGGCGGATTTACGAATCCCCGGAGCCGCTCCCATGACGGCACCATGACAGTCGCCTGTGGCGCGAATGGGGCCGCTTTATGGGCGGCCCGCCTTAATCCTTAAGCCGATATTGACGCCCACGCCTTCATGCCCGAGACCAGCCATTCGGTCAGGCCGGGCGCCAGGCCCTCGAAATGGTCGCGATAGTCGGCGAAACCAAGGAAAACATCGGCTGCCATGGCATAACGCTGGGGCGTTGTCGGCACGCCCGTCACGGCGGCCGTCATGTCGCGGTGCTGGTTCAGCAGGTCGGACGCCGCCAGCGCTTCCACCGTCATGCCGGCCTTGAACGCCGCCACCAGGTCCACCTCCCATGCCTCGCGCTGCTCCTTGAGGCCCATGCGTTCCTCCGGCGCCATGGCGATAAGGCGGCGGCGCGTGCCCGCCATCTCGCTGTCGACCTTTTCGCTGTAGCGTTCCATCAGCCATTGCTTGTATTCGGTGGTCTTGGCCTCCGATTTCCAGATGTTGGGGTAGTCGGTCATGTTGTCGTCTCCATCGATGCGCCGCAGCGTCGTTTCAATCACGCTTAGCAGGTCCTGAAGGCTGCGCAGACGTTCGGCCAGCCGCCCGCGATGGGAACGCAGGGCGTCGGCAAGATCGGCATCGCATGCGTCGAGGAGCGGACGTATCTGCTCCAACGCCATGCCGAGGTCGCGATACATCAGTATCCTCTGAAGCCGGTCGAGCTGTGGCTGTTCGTAGTATCTGTAGCCGTTGCTGCCGACGAAGGCGGGTTTCAACAGTCCGATCTCGTCATAATGGTGCAGGGTACGAACGGAAATCCGCGCGCGCACGGCCAGTTGCTTGACGGTATACCGGGTCAAAACACGCTCCTCATCTTCAACGGAGACCGTGATAGTCCCTCACGCCGCGTGAGGGTCAACGCCTATTTCAGCGTTTCTTCGTACTGTTTTTGCAGCCTTTTCGGCGCCTTCGCCCGCCAGGCGCGTTTCAGTTGTTCGCGCACCCAGTCCTCGTCCACCGTTTCCAGCCGCGCCAGCACGCACGGATAGTTGCGATGATGGTTGGTGGTGAAGAAGGTGGCCGGGTCCGCCTCGATCAGGAAGTCGCGCGTATCGAAGTCGACGCCGAACACCGCCGCCTGCCATTGCGGATTCCAGAAGAACAGCGACGTCTTGCCGACCTTGACCACGGATTGCCCCCAGGCCGTGCCCGGTTCGGTCCCCGGCAATTCCAGCGCCATGGCGCACAAGGATTCGTGGCTGAGCATGGTGCGTTCCTCCCGACACCATCCCTTACGCCTTTACCGAATACCTATCAAATCACGCCCGCGTCCGTATCGGCCCGGCAGGATAACGCGGTTAGCCTCACGCTGCGCCCGGCAAGACAACCGGCGCCCGCCACCGTCCTTTCGAGACACCGCCACGCCCGAGACGGCTCAAAGCCATCCGGGCGCGACGGTCACCTTGCCCCGGATGCGATACCAGCCCATGGCATCCGGGGTCTTTTTCCCGCCCCTTGGCGAACGCGCCGGCACATGGTAGCGGTAACGCAAAACAGGGAGTGGAACATGAACCTCAAGACAGCGGCCATCGCCCTGGCCTGCGCGGCCGCCATCGCGGCGCCCGCCGCCGAAGCGCGCCGTCACATCGCCGCCAAGCCGACACAGGCGCCCGTCTGGGTCGCCACCTGGGCCACGGCGCAGCAGATCCCCGAGCCGGGTAATGCCTTGTCGCCCGACGACCTGACCGACGCCACCGTGCGCCAGATCGTCCATACCTCGATCGGCGGCACCGCCTTTCGCGTCCGCCTGTCCAACGCCTTCGGCACCACGTCCCTGACCCTGACCTCGGTCCACATCGCTGCAGCCGCCTCGCCGGCCTCGTCCGATATCGTCGTCGGCAGCGACCGCCCCCTCACTTTCTCGGGCGTCCAGCAGGTCACCATCCCGCCCGGCGCCGAATACCTGTCGGACGTGGTCGACACCGCCCTGCCCGCCGCCTCCGACCTTGCCATCAGCTACCATATCGCCACGCCGCCGGCCCAGGAAACCAGCCATCCCGGTTCGCGCGCCACCTCCTACCTCGTCCATGGCGACCACGTCGCCGACACCACGCTCGATGCCCCAAAGACCTTCGACCACTGGTTCGATATCTCCGCCGTCGACGTCAGGGCCGGCGCGGGCGCCGCCATCGTGGCGCTGGGCGATTCGATCACCGACGGCCACGGCGCCACCACCAACGGCAACGACCGCTGGACCGACGCCCTGGCGCGGCGCACGCTCGGCCTCAACCTGTCGGTGGTCAATTACGGCATCGGCGGCAACCACATGACCACCGACGGCCTCGGCCCCAATGTTCTGGCCCGTTTCGACCGCGACGTGCTGGCCCCGGCCGGCGTGAAGTACGTCATCCTGTTCGAAGGCGTCAACGACCTTGGCAAGGACAGCCGCGAACGTGACCTGACGCCGGCCGAGCACCAGGCGGTGGTCGCGGGCATCACGTCCGCCTACCAGCAGGCCATCGATCGCGCCCACGCCCACGGCCTGAAAATCTACGGCGCTACCATCACGCCTTTCGTCGGCTCGGATTACTACCACCCCAACGCCGCCGTCGAAGCCGACCGCCAGGCCGTCAATGCCTGGATCCGCGCCGCCGGCCATTTCGACGCCGTCATCGACTTCGACGCCGTGGTCCGCGATCCGGCCGCGCCCGATCACCTGCTGGCCGCCTATGACTGCGGCGACCATCTTCACCCCTCGGCGGCCGGCTACAAGGCCATGGGCGACGCGGTCGATCTCAGGCTCTTCAACAACTAGCGATTAAGCGTCCACGTATAGGTAAAGCGGTGCCAGTCTCCGGCCGTAAAATTGCCGGGCTGAGCATGAGCAGATTTCAGGAATATGCGGGCCGTCGCGGCGCCAAAACCATATCCTTTCGGGTTTTCTTGTTCAACCACACAGCGCGTCAGCCCGCCATCGTCGCCAACCTGGCAATTGATGACGGCCATTCCTTCGATATCGGCATCGGCAGCCCGCTCCGGGTAGGTATCGCCAAGCGGACCCTTTGGCACATCCGTCTGTGTATAGACACGGGTTTGCTCTGTAATGACGGGTGGAGGCGCGGAAGGGGTCAACGCCGGCGGCGCTTCGGGCTGTCGGGATGCCGCCGCCGTTGCCAACCCACAGGCAAGGCCCACCCCCAGAAGTACGCGTTTCATGTATTTCCTCCGCACTGCCGCATTTATAAAGTCCTGACAAAGCTAATCACAAAACACATCCCAAAACCAGCGACCCGACCCTAGGCTAGAGTTCCAAAAGGATCGTCCAAGGGATCGCCATGCGCCTTTACGCTCTCATCCTGCTGCTTGGCCTGTCGGCTTGCGCCACTGACGCCGTCAAGGATCCAACGGTCGGCGGCGCGCAGATGTTTCCGTCGAAGACCGTGCTGGAGAACCTCAAGGCTTCGGGCGACCACGACACCTTCGTCACGGCGGTCCAGACGGCCGGCCTCGACGGCGTCCTCGCCGGTCCCGGCCCGTTCACCGTCTTCGCCCCGACCGATGCCGCCTTTGCCGCCCTGCCGGCCGACCAGCGCGATGCCCTGATGAACGACAAGGGCCGGCTGTCGCACCTGATCGACTGCAATACCGTCACCGGCCTCACCTCGGTCGCGCAGTTGCAACAGCTGGCGGCGCAGAACGGCGGCGCCTATGCCCTGAAAACCCTGGGCGGCTGCACGCTTACCGCCACCATCGCCGCGTCGGGCGGCGTCACCCTGACCGACGAGAACGGCCATACCGGCCACATCACCACCGGCGACATCAGCCAGCAGAACGGCGTCGTCCACGTCGTCGATACGGTATTCGTGCCGAAATCCTGAACCACATCTCCTCCGCTGCTTTAGCGGGTAGGTGGCATCGCGACGCTTTCTCATGGAGAAAGCTAGTCGATGACGGAGGGGGCCGCTTAACTTACGATTCGTGATCCAGCTTCATGGTGATATGCACCTTGTCGCCTGGCTTGCCGCTCGGCACCGGCGTACTCTTGGCCTCGATGGCGTGAACGGCGTCCATGGCGTCGCTTTCGCTGACCGCGTTGCCGTTGGTGACCATGCAGTCCTTGACCGTCATGTCGGGCTGGACCGTGCATTCCAGGTTGACGGCCACCGTCACCGTAGTCGCGTTGGGAATAGGCTGGGTGGTTTCGCCCGCCTGAGCCGCCAGCGGCAACAGAACCAGGGCCAATGCACAAACTCTGATCATCACCGTCATCCTTCCGTGCCCCGCAAGAATCCTAGCATGGCGCCATGGCCTTGACAAAGCGACGTTTCGGTATGGCCGCGCACGATCTCGCGAGGACCTGCGCGCTTCCCGTCTGGCTCAGCCTCAGGCTTCGACCTGGATCATCAGGGTGATCGTCTGGCCGGGCTTGGCACCTCGCATATAGGCCCCTGTCGCGTTCTTCACGGCCTTGCGGACCTGCGCGTCGGTTACCCCCTTGGGATCGACGGCAGTGCAGTTGCCGGCCGTCAGGTCATCCCCTACCACGCAATTCACCTGGACCCAGGCCTGAACGCTGACCTCATCCGGGATCGGCTGCGGCTTAACCGTGACGGTTTCTCCGGCTTGCGCCGCCAGCGGCATAAGGGTCAACGCCAATAAACAAGCTCTCATCATGACAACCTCCATTCGTGCAACCCAGGCTAGCATGTCGAACGCCGCTTGACAAAGGCGCGGTTCGGGCTTCCCGTGCGGCCAACGGAGCCCTTCATGCGCAGTCTGTTTATCGCCGCCGTCCTATTATCCATCGCCGGCGTCGCCCAGGCGGCCACCTATACGCCCGCCCCGTGCCCGGTCGCCGTGGCCGCCGACGAAAAGATCGACTGCGGCCAGTTGACCGTACCCGAAAACCGCGACAAACTTGACAGCCGGACCATTACACTTGCCGTCGAAATCTTCCGCGCCCGCACCGCCACGCCAGCCCCCGATCCGGTTATCTTCCTGCCCGGCGGCCCCGGCGGTACGTCAACGCGCCAGACTTCCGGCAAAAACAACCCCTTCCTCGACGACCGCGACTATATCCTCCTCGAACCGCGCGGCGCGAAATATTCCAGTTCGCCGCTCGACTGCCCCGGCATCAACGCCATCAAGGGCGAAATTTCCGCCGGTCATCACGCAAGAGACGCCGATGCCGTCCTGGCCAGGGCCGCCGCCACATGCCGCGCCGATCTGACCGCTGAAGGCGCCGACCTCGACGGCTATACCTCGGCCGAAACCGCCCAGGATATCGAAGACCTACGCGTGGCGCTCGGCATTCAAAAATGGAACGTCTTCGGCCATTCCTATGGCACCCGCCTGGCCCTCACCTATCTGCGCGACCATCCCCAAGGCATCAAGAGCGTCATCCTCGATTCCGTCCTGCCGCCCGAAGCCGATTTCGACGAAAGCGCCTCGGCCAACCTGACGCGGGCGCTGAACGCCGTCTTCGACGGTTGCGCGGTCACGCCCGCCTGTCATCGCGCCTACCCTGACCTGGAAGCCGATTTCCACGCCCTCGTCGCCAGGGCCACGAATAAGCCGCTGGTCTTGACGCCGGCGATCATGGGTTCGGACAACAAACCGGTCATCGTCGACGGTTCCATCGTGGTCGACGCCATCTACGCCGACCTGCACAACACCAGTCAGATCGGCCAGATTCCGGCGATCATCGAAGACGCGTATCACGGCAAGACCGACCGCCTGGCCGCCTTGGTCAAGGACAACCAGGGTCCGTCCGGTTTCACCTGGGGCCTCAGGCTCTCGGTGTGGTGCAGCGAGGAAATGCCCTTCGAAAACGCTGTTCAGGTCGAAGACCAGACCGCCGCTCATTGGGGCCTCGGCCATATAGACGAACGCACCGCCTCGACTGCCATGTGCAAGGCGTGGAACGTCAAGGCCGCCGACTCCCGCGAAAACGCCCCGGTCAAAAGCGACGTGCCAATTCTTGTTCTGTCCGGCGAGTTCGACCCTGACACCCCGCCGCAATGGGCGCGCGCCATGGCCGCCAATCTTCCCAATGCCCGCTTCGTGCTGATGCCGGGCAAGAGCCACGGCGCCGGCTTCAACCGCTGCGGCGGCACGATCGAGATGGCCTTCCTCCGCGACCCCACAGCCCCGCTCGACACGACCTGTGTATTTGAGATGCCAAGTGTCGACTTCGCGACGATCTCGCCCTGAAATCACTCACGCAACATCCATAACCGGCGCGGACGCGTAGTCTTTCCAGAAGGTTCGATCCCGGACCCGACCTGGAAGTTTTCCATGACCCGCATCTGCACTCTTTCACTGCTTCTCGCAACAATTGCCCTCGCCGCCTGCTCAACCATGGGCGGCCCGCCCAACAAACCCGTTCCTACCGAGCAGAACCCGGCGCATCAGATGCATTAATCCGGCCACAGCCCGCCTTTGCCTTTCGCGGCGCATCATGCTACGGCCTGCGCGCATGAGCACCGCCCCGTCCCTGATCCGCAATTTCTCCATCGTCGCCCACATCGACCACGGCAAATCCACCCTGAGCGACCGGCTGATCCAGTTCACCGGCGGGCTTACCGCGCGCGAGATGAAGGAACAGGTGCTCGACAACATGGAGATCGAGCGCGAACGCGGCATCACCATCAAGGCCCAGAC
>FTIZ01009346.1_pt1 | contig 39419 bp, 22 predicted proteins | sample 1658381 | NCBI WGS metagenome assembly FTIZ01 (sample SAMEA3914822, study PRJEB12502) | metagenome | biome: forest; material: soil | place: USA | collected 2012-03-12 | depth 0.1 m
GTCAGCATCAAGAGCTTCGCCAACCGTATCGGCGTCAGTGAACCGTCGGTCATCCGCTATTGCCGCTCGATCGGCTGCGACGGCTTCAAGGAGTTCAAGAAATACCTCGCCCAGTCGCTGGTGCTGGAGCAGAAGTTCAACCGCGCGCCGTCCTCCGCCGGGGTGGAGGCGAACGAGGACGCCGGCGACGAACGCTTCGGCCGGATGGGGACCAGCGTGGCGGCGGCGCTGCGCTCGGTCAGCGGAACCGAGCATTTCGAGCGCATCGACGCCGCGGCCAAGGTGCTGATGGCGTCGCAGACCATCGCCGTGTTCGGCCTGGGCGGTTCATCTTCCGTCCTGGCCATGGAAGGGCAGAACCGGTTCTTCCGGCTGGGTCTGCGCGCCGTCGCCCATATCGACGGCTACATGCATCGGATGACGGCGGCGACCCTGAAAAAAGGCGACACCGTGCTGATTATCTCGGCGACCGGCCAGCCGGAAAGCCATGCCGAAAGCGCCCGCGTCGCCCGGTCGTACGGCGCCACCTGCATCGCCATGGCGCCGCAGAAAAGCCGCCTGGCCGGGCTGGTGGACATTCTCATTCCCATCGAGCTGGCGACCGACATTCCCTATCACCAGCCCAATCCGGTGCGCTTCGCCCAGATGTTCGTGCTCGACTGCATCGCCGACCGGGTCGCGCTGATGCTGGGCAAGCCGGCGATGGAGACGCTGCGCCGCGTCTCCTCGGCTGTATCGCCGCAGCAGCATTACCTGCCGACAGGGGACTAGGAAAGGTCCCCCTTCCGTCGCTCGCCACCTTCCCCGCAACGGGAGTTGCCGTAAACGGGGAGGAAAAAGTTATGCGATTCCGCGACTTATGGGTTGCTGGGAGTCAGTTCTATCGTCACGACCTCGAACGGCTTCAATTGCAGCAGGACCGGCTGGGTGGCGTCGAGGGTGGCGCCAGGCTGTGCGTCGCCCCACAGGACGCGCGCGGCATAGGTCGAGGCCGCGCCCGCTGGCAATTCGAGCGTATGGCGCAGGTCGAGCGCGAAGGACTGCGGTTGATCCGACGGATTGCGCAGGGTGACGATGCCCTTGCGCGGCGCCCACGCCGCCCAGCCATAGACGTCGAGCCGCCCCGGATCGCCGCCGATCCAGTGCGTGTCCTTCAGCACGTCGGCATTGGCGCGCGACCACTTCGCCGCCTGGGCCAGCGTATCCCAATCGCCGGTGCTGAGCAGCGACGGCGTGATGTACATTTCCTGCAGGGCGGTGCCGCTGCCGAAATAGGAATGGACCTCGGCCGGGAAGTCGTGGCCGGGATCGTCGGCGAGGCCCGGCGCGTGCTGGGCGTAGATCAGGCCATGCAGCATGACGGCGTTGAGCGGGAACAACGGGCCGCCGACGACGATGTTCTCGTATTCCTCGCGGTCGCGATAGGTGATCCAGCGCTGGCGCGCCGTGCCCACGCCGGTGAAGGCATGGTCCTGGCCGCCGCGCCAGATCGAATCGGCGTAGCGCAGCCAGGCCGGCGACGGATAGGTGCCGGTGGTGACATTGACGAACAGGTCCGGCTTGGCCACGCGCAGGTCATCGATCAGGTGGATGGCGGCGTCGAAATCGCTGTTGAAGCGGCTGCCGGGGAAGACCTTGTCGGCATTGCCGGTGCCGTCGAGCTTGAACTGGTTGACGCCCTGGCGCGTCACCAGGTCGAGCGTCGCCTTGTGGAAGGCGTCGTAATATTTCGGCCCGGACAGGGCGAAGCCGCCGTCGATAACCTCATAGCCCGTGTTCGCCACATTGGCGATGCGGGCATCCTTGTTATGGTTGTAGCCGCCCCACGGCGACAGCCAGGCGCCGGGTGCCGCGCCATATTTCGCCGCCGCGTCGCGCAAGGGGATGAAGCCGTTGGGGAAGGCCTTGCTGAAATTCCACGTACCTGTCAGGTCGTCCCAGCCGTCGTCGAACAGGAACGAGTCGAGCCTGACGCCGCGCTTGACACTCAGCTCGTCGCCGAAGGCATGGATGCGGTCGAGCGCGTCGGCCTCGGTATAGGGCGTGTCGTAGCCGATGTCGTACCACGAATTGTAATGCAGGAAGGTGCGGTAGGGATGGGCGCGCTCGGCTTCCAGGTAGGTGAGGAAATCGCGGCGCAGCTGGCCCGGCGCGGTGACGCCGATCACCGCCGACCAGGTCAGGCTCTGGCCCTGGCGCAGCGGCAGGGCGTTGTCGATCTGCGTCCAGACTTCGTCCTCCTCCATGATGGCATGGCTGTAGGCGAGGGGGTTCTCGAACATCAGGTAGTCCCGGCCCACGACGATGGGGGCACCATTGACCTTGCCGGAGACTTCGCCGCCCGGAGCGATGGTGTCGAGAAGCCTGACCTGCGGGATCGCCTCGTCCTGCTTCAGCGCGGTGACGGTGACGATCTCGCGCACGTACCTGGCGCCCTCGGGCTGCACCAGCCGCCAGTCGACGCGCAGCCGCCCGTCCGCGCCGGTGAAGGTGGCCTCAACCGCCTGGCGCGTTTCGGTGTCGGACTGGCGCGACGCCTTGGGGTCGCCGGCCAGGGTGACGATCCTGGGTGCGCCGCTCAGCGTGAGGTCGGCCGTGGTCAGGGTGGTGCCGTCGCCCAGGGTCAGGGTGAACGGTGATGTCACGTCCAGCGTCTTGCCGTTCAGCCTGTCGGCGAACTGGAAATGCGACAGGTGGCCGGCGTCAGCCGCCCATGTCACGGCGCTGAAGCCATTGCCGAGAGACTGTACGGGCCCGGCCGCGCAAGCCACGTCATGCAGCGCCAGAAAGGTGGTGATCGCGACGGTCGCGGCCGACAATTTCAACAGGGACATGGCTCACCCATTTGTAGCTTAGCTACATAATATGCGCTACAATTTCAGGCCGATGTCAATGCCTAAATGCAAGGCTTTACGCGGCCTCGGCCAGCGAAAAGCCGGTGAAATCGCTGAGGACGCAGACGGCGCCGGCCGCCAGCAGGGCATCGCGCGGCAGGCTTGTCGTCATGCCGACGCAGCGCAGGCCCGCCTGCCGGGCGGACCTGAGGCCGGGCAGGGAATCTTCGAAGGCCAGCACCTCGTCCGCCGCCACCGACAGCCGCGCCAGCGCGGTCAGGTAAGGCAGGGGGTCGGGTTTGGCCCGCGCCAGTTCGCAGGCCAGGACGACCGTGTCGAAGCGGCCCGAAAGCCCCAGGGCGCCGAGCAGGAAGCTGACGTTTTCGGGCGGCGCATTGGTCACCAGCCCTGTCTTCAGGCCGCGTCCGGCGGCTTCGTCGAGCAGACCGGCCAGGCCCGGCATCGGCGTGATCCCCGTTGCCAGGTCGCGAAACAGGGCCTCCTTGGCGTCGACGAAGGCGCGGCGCGTCTCAGATGTAGCGGCGGGGAAAAACCCGGCGGCGACGGCGTCACTGGTGCGGCCGGATATACGTTCGTGAAAATCCGCCATGTCGGGATCGGCGCCGTGCTGGCGCAACATGCGCCGCAGGGCCTCGAGGTGGAACGGCTCGGTATCCGCGATCGTGCCGTCCATGTCGAACAAAAGCGCCTTCATGCGTATGTTCGTAGCCTGTCGAGCGCCTCGGGCGCAAGCGGTTCTCCGGCCAGCCGGGCGGCATAAAGGGCGGCGCCGATACCGGGCGGCAGGATCGGCGTTTCGAGACGGCAGGCCTGCGGCAGGCCGGCACGCAGCGGATCGAGGATCAGTGCGCCGCAGTTGAAGATGCCGCCGGAATAGGACACGCGCACGGTTTCGCCGGGCGCATAGCCGAGCGCCCGGTGGATCGCGGCGATCATGTCGGCCAGTTCCTGGCCGGCGCGGGCGAAGATGGCGCGCGCCGTCGTATCGCCTCCTTGCGCCGCCTTGGCGACGTGTTGCGACAGGGCGGCGATCTGGTCGCGCGACGGCGGCCCGTCGCCCATCACCTTGCCGCACAGGTCGAGGTCGGCGGCCAGGCCGAAATGATCTTTCAGCAGGGCGTGCAACGGACCTTTCGCCAAACGGCCGTCGCTCATGCGCGCAAAGGCGGCCAGTCCCTGGATGGCGATCCAGTAGGCCGAGCCTTCGTCGCTGAACACCTCGCCCCAGCCGCCGGCGCGGGCACCGCGGCCCAGCCGCTCGCCGTAACCGATCGAGCCGGTGCCGGCGACGATATTGATGCCGTCGGCCCCGGCCAGCGATCCCGCCCAGCCGCAGATCATGTCGTTGCCGCACAGGTAGCGCCGGTGGCCGAGCACGGCCTCGGGCATGACGTCGAGCAGGGGCTGGACGCTGGAATCCTCGCCATGGGCCGGCAATCCGAAAAAGGCATAGGCCAGGTCGCCGGCGGAACGTCCGGCTGCCGCCAGCACGGCTTCGACGCCGTCCTTGAGGACATGGTTCAGGCCATCGAACCCGGTCTGCAGGTAATAGCTGGTCGCGCCCTGGCAACGGCCGAGGACGTGACCGCTGCTGTCGACCAGCACGAAGTCCGTCTTGGTGCCGCCGCCATCGACGCCGAGATAAAGACCGCTGGCCATTACGCAATACGCTCGTGGATGCGTACGCCCTGTACGACGCGATTGACCGTGCCCTGGGTATTGGGCTGGTCGGGCGTCAGGCCGCGGCGCAGGGACTGCTGGAAGGCGAAGATCTGGGCCACGGCGATATAGGGGAAGATCAGGTCGATGTCCTGGGCCTCTTCCATGCCGGCGATGGCGAGCGCGTCGTTGACGCCGCCCTGGGCGGTGACGGCGATGACGCGTCCGGCTTCGCCGTCACGCTTGAGTTCGTCGAGCAGGTCGATATCGTAGCGGCGGGTATGAGGGTTATTGGACAGGAAGACCAGGACCAGGGTGCGCCGGTTGACGAAGGTCTTGGGCCCGTGGCGGAAGCCCAGCGGCGAATCGAACAGGGTGGCGATGCCGCCATTGGTCAGCTCCAGCAGCTTCAGCCCCGCCTCGCGCGCCAGCCCCTTGAAGACGTGGCTGCCGAGATAGGCCACGCGCTCGTAGTCCTCCGCCACGGCCGGCTGCAAGTGCGCCAGGGCCGTGTCCAGCACGCCGGCAACGGCGCCTGCGATGGCGCCGATCCGGTCTTGCATCGCGGCTATGCCGGTGAAGACGGCCAGGGCGGCCAGGGTCATGCAACTGTAGCTCGACGTCATGGCGAAGCCGTGGTCGTGCGTCGCCTCGGGCATCAGCAGGCAATAGCCGTGGCGGGCCAGGCCGGCATAACGGGCCAGGGCGCCTTCGCCATTGCAGGTGATGACGAGGTGATGGACGTCGGCGATGCACTGGTCGGCCAGTTCGACGGCGGCCAGGCTTTCCGGGCTGTTGCCGGAACGACCGAACGAGACCAGCAGGGTCGGCATGTCGGCGGCGAAATAAAGCTCCGGCGCGCAGGCCAGGTCGGTGGTGGCAATGGCCTCGACAGTGCGCTGGAGATGGGCCGACAGCCACGGCGCCAGGCTTTCGCCGATAAAGGCCGACGTGCCGGCGCCGGTCAGGATGATGCGCAGGCGTTCCTGTTGCAGGAGCGGCGCGATGAAAGCTTCGATACCGGCCTGTCCTGCCGTCAGTTGATCTTGCGTCAGGCGCAGCATCTCGGGCTGCTGCGCGATCTCGCGCGCCGTCCACAGGCCGCCACGCGCCTTCAGCCACGCTTCGTCGCGGCCGGGAAAAGACGGGTCAGGCATCGAGCATCTCCACTTCCGGGCAGGTCGCCGCGTAATAGCCCGCCAGCACGCTGCCGATATGGGCCATGACGAGGTTGGCCGGCGTGCACGGCAAGCCCTGGTTTCGCAATGTCGCGAACGCATCCGGCATATACTGGCTGACCAGCGACAGTGGCGGCGGATTTACGCCCAGGTTGTCAAACAGTTTTTCCTGCGCGGCGACGATTTCGGCGTCCGGCCAGTAGTAGCGTATCCGGTCGCTCAGCGAATATTCGAGATCGAACGCCAGTTGACGGCCGGCGCCGTGGTAATATTTCGCCCAGTTGCGCGGTTCGGCGCGCATGCGTTCGACCACGACGGCGCGAAAACCGGCCCTGGCTCCGTCGATCCACTCGCTTTCGATGGCATCCAGCGCCCACAGGGCTTCGCGCAAGGCAAAGGTGACGCCCGGCCCGACCTTGAGAATGGCGAAATGGTCCTGCACCAGTTCGCGAAGGGCGCGGGGCGTCTGGTAGTCGGTGGAATGGGCCTCGAACAGGATCGTCGGCACCGCCTCGATGGCGCGGCTGAGCCTTGCGGCCCTGGCGCGGTCGTAATCGATGACCTTGCGGTGGTCGAATTCGACGCCCGGCTGGACCACCTCGGCGATGACGCGCGGCCAGACGGCGGTGAGGCCATGGGCGGCGAACACCGCCTCGTGGGTGCGCAGGGTGGCGAGCGCGGCATCCGGCGAGGTCACGTCCAGTTCGGGCAGGTCTTCCGACGCGCCGCCGGGCACGGGCACTTCGGTGCCGATGACATAGACCGGCGGTTCGCCGCCGGCCTGGCGCCAGGCGGCCTCGGCCGCCGCGATCAACCGGGCGGCGCGTTCGGCAATGACGGCCTCGGGCAGGGGGACCGGATCGCCGGCGCACGACATGGAACAGTCGGCGTGAATCTTGCGGAAACCGGCGGTGACATAGGCATCGACCATGACCTCGGCTTTCTGCATGGCCTCGGCGGCAGGCAGGTGCGTCCAAGGGTTGGGGCCGAGATGGTCGCCGCCCAGCAGAACGCGGGCGCGCGCCAGGCCGGTGCGGTCGGCGATGGCGAAGACGAAGTCGCGGAAGTCCTCGGGCACCATGCCGGTATAGCCGCCATCCTGGTTGACCTGGTTGCAGGTCGCCTCGATCAGCGCGATCGGTGCGTCGTTGGCCAGGGCATGGCGCAGGGCGGCTTCGACCACCAGCGGGTGGGCGGAACAGACGGAGACGATGCCGCACGGCGCGCCGGCCTTATGGCGCGCCACCAGGTCGAGCATGGCTTTCATCGCGGGGAAACCTCTTGGGACTGTGTCGCCATTTTCATAGCTCAGCCTGACCGCGAGCGCAATAAAAACAATGAAAACGAAACATATAAATTGCGATTGGTCGCGAATGTTACCGGATCAGGGCGCGAGGGCGAGAAAAATCGACGACAGCAGGGCCAGAACCAGCCCTACGGTCTTGAGTGGCCCGGGAATCACCCCTTCCAGCAGCAGCGACAGGATGGCGGTGATCAAAGGTCCGCCGGCATTGCTGAGCGGCGCCACGACGATCGCCTTGCCATGCCGGAAGGCATAGACCAGCAGCAAGGCGCCGATGGCGTTGAGCATTTGGATGGCGGCGGCCAGCCATGGGCCGTCCCAGCCCCAATTCACGGCATGATGAAAATTGGTCATGAACAGGGCCACGGGCACCAGCATCAAGCCAGAAACCATCATATAGAAAAAGATGCTTTCGGCGCTCATGACGGTATTGGCCGTTTTCATGAAATAGGCCTGCACGCCCCAGCACGCCATGACGACCAGGGCCAGGATGAACCAGCCGACGCCGTGGGCCGCGCCGCCGTTCGGATCGTAGTCGAACATCGGCAGGGCGAGCAGCGCCAGCACCACGCCCAGCGCGCCCAGCCAATTGGTGCGTTCGCGCAAGATAAGGAAAGACATGATGATGGTGATCAGCGGCGACAACGAAATGATCGGAAAGATCAGATAGGCCGGGCCGGTCGAGACGGCGTAGAACAGCACCATCTGCCCGCCGGCGCCCAGCAGGCCGATGGCCAGGCCGTAGGCAATGGCTTTCGGGCTGATGTCGAGCTTCCAGCGTTCACGCTGCATGACGATGACGGCGGGCACGATCATGGTGACGGCCCAGACGCAATAGGTCAGGGTCTCGGGAAAGCCGCGTTGCGCCGATATGCCGGCAAAGGCGCCCCACACGCCCCACAGCACGACGGTGGCCAGGGCGAACCACAGCCAGCGGCGGCCCCTGGTTGCGGGCACGGCGTCGGCGGGCGGCGTGGCGGTGATGACGGGGTCGGTCATGTGGAGACTCCAACCGGCAGGGCTTCGATGAGCAGGGCGTGTTCGAAGGCAACATCTATGCGCGGCGACGCCGGCGAAACGGTACCCAGCACGCGGTCATTGACATAGTCACGCACCGTAGACGGCCCTTTCAGGCCGCGCAGTTCGACCGAACCCTTCCACGTCTTGGCGTAGAAAGCATAGTGCATGCGGCCGTCCTTTTCGACGGCGTGGGTTTCGGGTTTGTCGAAACCGAGGTCGTAAAGCTCGCCGCGATAGGTACCCAAAGGCAGCATCTTGTCGTTATAAAGCCCGATCCACTTGCGCCACAGCGCTTCCCGCTCCGGCGTCAGGCGGAAATTCGAGTTCGGCCCGCGCCCTTCGTTGGGCCAGGTGAACTTGGTCGAGACGACGGCGCCGATGCCGAGGGTCGAGGCGAAATCGTCGCCGCCGTCGGACAGTTCGACGTGATCGCCGGAAAACGGCGCCGACGGCCCCATCAGGGCTTTCAGTGACTTGCCCTTGAGACGGACCTGCCACGACGATTCCGGGTCCGACGCCGGCGCCTGGTTCATGTAGGGGAAGTTGAAATAGGCGTAGCTGTCGCCGCACGGGCAGATTTCCACTACAGCTTCCGGATCGGCGGCGCGGGCCGTATCGTAGACGCATTTCCAGAAGGTTTGCAGGCCTTCGACCGAGTCTTCCGGGCGGGCGTGGTTGTGGGCGGGATTGTAGCACGGCGCGACACCGTTCAGGTGCTGGCCGTCGATCTTGACGCCCTGGAAGCCCCAGTCGCGGAAGATCTTGTTCACCAGCTTTTCGGTGTAGTCGATGGTCGGCGGATAGGCCGGGCACAGGTAGAACGAATTCCACCACGAAATCAGCTGCGGCGCGCCGTTTTGATCGAGCAACAGCATGTCGCTGTGATCGTGCAGCAGGTCGGTGCCGGGATCGACGGCCAGCGGCGTCACCCACAGACGCGGCTTGAGGCCGGCCGCCTTGATCGCGGCGGTCAGCGCCCGCATGTCGTCGTCACCGCGCGGGAATTTCTTCGGGTCGAGATACCAGTCGCCTTCCGAGGTCTGCCAGCCGTCATCGAGCACCGCCCATTTCAGGCCGAGATCGGCCGCCTTGGCCAGGGTGCCCTTGACCTCCTCGGCCGTGCAGACGCGATCATAGCCCCAGGCGCACCAGATGCCTTCGTAGGAGCCCGCCGGCGGCTGCGCCGGGGCCAGTCCGCGGTCGGACATGAGGCGGCGATAGCTGTCGAGCGTGGTGAAATAATCGCGCCGGTGCGCCGTGACAAAGGTCTCCAGCGTCGCAAGGCTGTCGCCGGGCTGGAGCGTCATCGCCTGGTCCATGCTGACGGCGATGGCGGCGCCGGCAGCGGTGGACATCAGCGGCAGGGACACCAGCTTGGGCGCGGGCTCGACATGGCCGACGGCGATGCCGGCATCGGGCCGCCACACGTCGACCACCGGCGTGCCGCTGCCATAGTCCGAAGCGTTCATGCCCATGAAGTTCGGCTGGTCGAAGCCCGCCTTGACCGGCTGCACCCAGTCGCGGCGGTCCTCATGCGACGAGCCCGACCACGACCAGAAGCCCTGACCGGAGTTTTTCAGCAGGTGCGCGCCGTTGGTCCAGCCGGCGAGATCGAGCGGCGTGCTCCCGGTATTGCGATAGGTCGCCTGTTCGACGGCAAGACCGGGATAGCGGTCGTAGAAAGTCAGGGTCAGGATACGTTCCAACCCTTGCGGCGCCTTGCCGGTGAGCGTGAAGCGGCGGCCAGCGCCATGGACGTCCTGGATGGCTTCCTGTTTGTGGTCCGAAATGTAAAAGCTGTCGATGCGGCTACCGGTCTTGGAGGTGACATAGGCATCCGGGGCGAAATCGGTGAGGATTTGGCGTGCGCCGTCGCGGATCATGCCCAGGCGGCTATGGAGACGGGCGTCGAACTCGATCGTCAGCACGCCGTCGGAAGCCGTGAAAACCGGAAGGGCCGGTGTCCGTTTCGCCTGCGCCAGGGCGGGCGCCAGCGCCGCGCCGGCCATCAGCGACAACAGGTTGCGGCGGCCAAGGATCGGTCGTGCGGTCATGGTCCTTGCCTCCGGCGTGCATTCTCGTTGCTTTCGATGTTGCACGACATTCGGCAGTTCGCAACAGAAAGATAACAAAACGAAAGAAAAATGCGAATATTGCGGTCAGGCCAGATGAATGCGGAAGCCGAGATGGCCCTCGGGGTTGCGGATATGGTCGGGGGCGGCGGCGTCGGTGATCAGGTCGTCGATCTCGCCGGCGCCGATGATGCGATGCAGGCAGACCTTGCCGAATTTGGAGGCGTCGGTCACCGCGATGACGCGGCGGGCGACGCTGACCATCTTGCGGTTCAACTGGGCTTCCGGTTCGAAATGGGTGGTGATGCCGCGTTCGAGATCGAAGCCGTCCACACCCAGGAACAGCTTGTCCAGCAACAGATCGTCGAGCGCCGCCAGGGTTTGCGCGCCGTAAAAGGCCATGTTCTTGCGGCGCAGTTCGCCGCCCAGCATGACGATCTTCAGGTTGCGCTTCTGGCCCAGGGCGCCCAGCACGCCGAAGTCGTTGGTGACGACGGTGATGTCCTCGCTGTCGGGCAGGAAACGGGCGATCTGCATGGCGGTGGTGCCGGAATCGAGCATGATCGAATCGCCCGGCTCGACCAGGGCCGCCGCCGCCCGGCCGATGCGTTCCTTTTCCTCGGTGTGGCTGACCTGCTTGGCCTCGATCGGCGCTTCGGCGATATTGACCACGTCGGCGGCGATGGCGCCGCCGTAGGCGCGCGACGCCACGCCGCGCATTTCCAGATAATGCAGGTCCTTGCGGATGGTCTGCATGGAAACGCCGAACATATCCGACAAGGGCGCCACCTGGACGCTGCCGCGCGACTTGATCATGCTGGTGATCTGCAGGCGGCGTTCACTGGTGTCGCGGGTGACCTTGTTCGGCGTCGTGGTCATGCAGGCTGTCCTTCGCTGTCGTTACGCGCGTTTATAATCCTATATGGCGACATGTATCGGCAAAAGACGATTGAATTTCAACATGACGTGCGATTTTTGCCGCCGGATTAGCAAAATTGCCTGAAAAAGCGTGGCATATATGTTTCATTTCATTGCGGGTTTGAAAAAACCTCGACCATAAGGCTGATTTTGCGATTGACAGGCTGATTAGGATGCATAACGAAATATAACGAAAGATGCAAACATCACGGAGGCGAGTCATGCGTACGCGGAAAAACATCGTAACCGCGCTTATGGGCGGTGTCGCCCTGGCGGCGATCGCCCTGCCGGCTCTGGCCGCGCCCAACCAGGATGCAACGCCGTCGGCCACGGATGCCGCCAATACCGAGGTTATCGTCGTCGGCGTGCGCGGCAGCCTGGCCAAGTCCCTGCATATCAAGCGCGACGCTCCCGTCATCGTCGATTCGATCAATGCCACCGAACTGGGCCGCTTCCCCGATAATGATGTCGCCGATTCCCTGAGCCATATCACCGGCATCACCATCAACCGGACCACCGGCGGCGAAGGCCAGTATGTCAGCGTGCGCGGTCTGGGTTCGCAATATAATATCGTCACCCTGAACAACCGCATCCTGGCCACAGACGACGACGGCCGCGACTTCGCCTTCGATATCCTGCCGTCCGACATCATTTCCGGTGCCGACGTCCTCAAGTCGCCCGAGGCCTCGGCCCTGGAAGGCAGCATCGGCGGCACGGTCAACCTGCGTTCGGCACGGCCCTTCGATCACAAGGGCTTCCATGCGGCGCTGCGCACCGAAGGCAGCTACAACGACATGTCGGAATATAACGGCTACAAGACATCCGGCTTCATCAGCGATACCAACGCCGCCGGCACCTTCGGCTTCCTGCTGGGCGCCGTCTATTCCGATACCAGGACGCGCAGCGATTCGGTCAATTACAACACCTTCGATTCCGCCAACCCCGGCGTCTGGCCGCTCGGTTCCGACAATGCGGTCGTGGCGGAATGCTGCATCTCCTACGGCTCCGTCGTCGATCGCAAGCGCCGCACGGCCCTGACCGGCACGTTCGAATGGCGCCCGTCGGCCGACATCAAGGTGGTGGCCGACCTGATGTTCACCCGCCTGCGCGATCCGCAGGTCGCCTACAACCACGCCTTCTATCCGGACTTCAGCTACGACGCCGACGGCAATCCGGAATGGAGCAATGTCACGGTTCAGGATGGCCTCGTCACCGGCTTCACCTCGACCAACTTCGTGCCCGAAGTGGTCAACAACACGGTCAACCGCGTCGTCGACACCTCGCTGTTCGGCCTCAACGGCAGCTGGCAGGTCAATGACAGGCTGAGCCTGACCGGCGACGTCTATTATTCGCGCGCCAACCGGCCGGAAGGCGGCACCGACGCCTTCGTGACCGCCGGCCTGGTGTCGCCGACGCCCTATAACCAGGACACCATCACCCTGCACGCCAATGCCGGTGGCCTGCCCGACATGGTCGTCACCTTGCCGGGCGGCGTCGACTACGCGTCCGCCCTGGCGTCCGGCCAGCTCAACGACCAGAACCTGTGGAGCACGCACTATGTCGGCCTCAGCGGCTTCTCCATCCGCGACGAGGTCAAGGGCGCCAGGCTGGACGGCAGCTTCCATCCCGACAGCGGCATCTTGCACGATATCAATTTCGGCGTCAGCTACACCGACCGTTCCAAGTCGCGCCGCGACGTCAGCAACGACTGGGACAACGGCTCCAACCAGTACGGCTCGTTCTACAATACGCTCGACGGCCAGCCAGGTCCCATCACCTTCGCCACCATGGACGCCAACGTCATTTCCACCTTCAACTTCCCGCATTTCATGCAGGGCGCCGGCGGCACCTTCCCGACGACCATGGCGCTGCTTGACGTGCAGGCGCTGCTGGGCGGCCTGAAGCACCTGGACGGGACGCCGAACTACACCGCGGGCGAGGGCGTCTATGATTTCAGCCAGACCCTGCCGCAGTACAACCCGACCAATTCCTACGAGGTCAACGAAAAGACGCTGGCCGCCTATGTCGAGGCCAATTTCAGCACCGAGCACTGGGACGGCAATATCGGCCTGCGCGTCGTCTCGACCGATACCCGCGCCTCGACCGCGACCAACAATATCCTGTCGGTGACGGTGGACGACACGTCGAACCCGACCAATCCGGGCGTTGTCGCATATTCCGACATCACGCCGGTCAGCGCCAAGGGCCATTATGTCCTGCCCCTGCCGTCGCTGAACCTGACCTACCACATCGCGTCCGACCTGCAGCTGCGGCTGGGCGCCGCCGAGGTGATGGCGCGGCCCAACCTCAACCAACTGGTGCCGACCGCCACCAACAACGCCATCAACCAGCAATATATTCTCTATTACGGCGGCAATGCCGGCCTGCGGCCGATCAAGGCGCGCCAGTTCGACGCCTCGCTGGAGTGGTATTACCAGTCGAAGGCCATGCTGTCGGTGGCGCTGTTCGACAAGAAGCTGCGCGACGACATCACCACGGCCCAGGTCAACAATGTCGATATCGGCGCCGTCGGCTGTTTCGACGAGGAACCTTGCGCCGCCCTGCCGTTCAGCGTCGTCCAGCCGATCAACGGCGACACGGCCCATATCTACGGCGTCGAAGTCGGCTGGCAGCACGTGCTCGACAACGGTTTCGGCGTGCGGGCGCAATATACCCACACCTGGAGCAAGACCGTGATCGACGGTGTCGATGCCGGTGTCGAGGCGGGGGTTTCGCCGACGACCTATTCGGCCAACGTCTTTTATGAATCCGGTCCGGTGCTCGCCAGCCTGTCGTGGGATCATGCCAGCGCCTTCACCCAGGCGACCTTCACCGAGGTCGACGGCTGGCCGGCCATTTCCAAGGCGACGGACTGGGTCAACGCCACGGCGACCTATGCGCTGACCTCGCGGATCAAGCTCTATCTCGAAGGCAAGAACCTGACCAACACCATCGTCCGGACCTACCTCAACGGCAATCCCTATGCCGTGTGGGCGAATGGCGCCACCGGCACCGGCAGCGGCGTCGATTCGGGCTACAGCGCCTATGGCCGCACCTTCACGCTTGGCGTCGGCATCACGTTCTGACGGCGAGGTGCGGCCGTGCGGTTTTGACAGCGTACGGACGTAACTTGCAATCCTGCATGGCGCGTTGGCGCGGCGGTGGCAATAAATGCGCCGCCGCCGCGTTTTTTTACGGCTATTCTGCCGGTCACGCCGCGAAAATACGCGATTAAAAATTTTACATATAAAACAAGGTATTATTTTGTGCTTTGCTTTGGCGAAGGCGCATGAAGCGGCCTTTTCCGCCGTCCGATAGTGCCGATTTACCACATGTGCCGGCTAATTATCCTACAAATGCAATTCAGGCATATTGACGTCCCGTAGTAAATGTAGCATCAATTATGTAGTCCAATGTAATTGGCGGCGACATAAGAGGGTGCGAGGACAATGAGGATCAAAAGGAACAATGGCGGTGTTTCGCGCACTGCTCTTACGGTGGCTCTGTTTTGTGGAGTTCTGGGGGGTGCCGGCCATGCCGTCGCCGCGCCGCAGGATACCAGCTCCGCCACGACCGCTTCGGATCAGGACAGTTCGACGGTCGTGATCGTCGGGGCGCGCCGGGCCTTGAAAAATGCACAGCAGATCAAGAAATCGGCCGATACGGTCGTCGATTCGATCACGGCGACCGACATCGGCGCCTTTCCGGACAAGTCGGTCGCTGACGCCCTGCAGCGCGTGCCCGGCGTCACGGTGATGCGCTCCGTCGCCGGCGGCGACGTCATGCACTTCCCGGCCGAGCCGACCGGCGTGATCATTCGCGGCCTGCAGCAAGTCAAGTCCGAGTTCAACGGTCGTGATATCTTCAGCGCCGGCTCGGCTTCGGGCCTGAGCTGGGAAGACGTGTCGCCGGAAATGCTGGCGGGCGTCGACACCTACAAGAACCTGACGGCCGAAATGCTGGAAGGCGGCATCGCCGGCACGGTCAACCTGCGCACGCGCCTGCCGTTCGACCAGAAGGGCCAGTTGATCTCGGGCACGCTTGAAGGCGATTATGGCGACCTGAGCAAGAAATGGACGCCGTCGGGTTCCGTCCTCTATTCAAACCGCTGGCGCACGGATCTCGGCGACTTCGGTTTCCTCGGCGACATCGCCTATTCGCAGATCCAGACGACCAGCCAGGGCGCCATCCTGCCGCGCATGATGCCATTCGCCGCCGGCGTCTACACCAGCCAGATGAACTACATCCCCTCTGGTGTCAGCTACAACAACACGGTCTATGATCGCACGCGCAAGGGCTTGTCGCTGGCCGGCCAGTGGGCCAGCACCGACAACCATTTCACGGCCACGCTGCAGTATAACAAGTCGAGCTATACCAATTCGTGGAACGAGGACCAGCTTCTGAGCTACTGGGCCTGGGTCGATCCGGCGACGACGAACGAATCGACCGTGTGGACGGACGGCTCGCTGATCGCCCCACCCGACGCGCCGGGCCTGGGCATCAACGAAGCCGGCGGCGGCACGCCGTTCAGCTTCGGCAGCAACGGCCTGTTCCAGACCGGCGTGATCACGGCCTCCGCCGGCGGCTGGGGCTATGGCTCGATCGCTGACTGGTCGACGGGCGCATATGCGGTCGGTTCGACGGACCAGTACGGCACCTACGACCAGTACGGCATCAACGAACCGATCTACCAGCCGTGCCTCGATTCCAACGTCACCCACGCCAACCAGCCGTGCCGGCTGGCGCCGACCGTGAACCTGGCGACGCGCTACAGCACCGAAACCCGCGATATCGACGACACATCGCTCAACTTCTCGTGGCTGGTGACCGACCGCTTCAAGCTGACCTTCGATGCGCAGCGCGTCCAGTCGACCAATACGCACTATGACATCACCTATCGCAACGGCACCTATGCCAATCTCGGTGTCGACCTGACCGGCGAGATGCCCAAGGTCACCTTCGCGGCGCCGTCCGGCTACAATGTCGTCGGTACCGACCCGCTGGCCGATTATCGCAACTACTTCAACGAATCGATCATGGATCACCTTGAAGACAGCAAGGCGAGCCTGGATGCCTACCAGGTCGACGGCGCCTATGACTTCGACGGTCCGTGGCTGGCCGAGTTCAAGGCCGGCGTGCGCCTGTCGGAACGCGACCAGCTCAACAAGTGGTCGGCCTACGACTGGCAGCCGATCTCCAGCAACTGGGGCGCCAACCCGGCCGATTCCTTCCACCTCGACGCGCCGGCCACCGCCGCCTTCGCGGGCTATCCCGGCACCTACTGGCAAACGACCGACTTCGGCAACAACGGCCTGCTGAAGGGCCTTCTGTCGCAGAACCAGTTCGTCACCATCCAGCCGTCCTACCTCAAGGACATCGACCTGATGGAGAAGACCTTCGGCATGACCACCCAGTCGGCGGGCGGCAAGACGCCGTCGTCGACCTGGGATCCGATCTGCCTGCGGTCGGCCAACATCTCCGGCAGCTGCTTCCAGCCGGGAGAAATCCTCAACCTGAAGCTCAAGCAGGATTCCGCCTACGCGATGCTGAAGTTCGGCGGTCCCGACGCGGTTATCGCCGACGGCATCACCCTGTCCGGCAATGTCGGCGTCCGCGTCGTCAAGACCGACCTGACCAGTGTCGGCGCCGCCAATTTCGCCACGCCGTTCACGGCCGACGATCTGCACTGCGTGCCGCTGACCCCCGAACAGATCGCCGCCCTGGGGCCCAACCAGTACGGGATTTCGCCGCAGTGCCTGGCCGTCAATTCGCTCGACGACCAGAGCTTCTCGGACGGCGGTTTCGCCGGCTCGACGGTCAAGACCTCGCATACCTATACCTTGCCGAGCCTGAACCTGAAGTTCTCCCTGCCCGACAACTGGATCATCCGCTTCGCCGCCTCGCGCGCCATGTCGATGCCCGATATCGGCCTGCTCAAGAACTACATCACCCTGCAGCGCAGTTACCTGCCGCAATCGGCGATCACGGTGGGCAATCCCAGCATCGTGCTCAACAGCTCTGGCCAGCCCGTCAGCTATACCTACGGCTATTCCGGCAGCACGGGCAATCCGCGCCTCAAGGCGATCCAGGCCAGCCAGTACGACCTGTCGTTCGAGCACTATTTCGCCGAAGTCGGTTCCTTCAGCTTCGACCTGTTCAGCAAGAAGTTCACCGACTACATCCAGAACGGCACCTTCGTCGTGCCGATGACCAACAACGGCGTCACGCGCAACGTGGTGGTCAACGGCCCGGTCAACGGCGACGGCGCCAGCGTCAAGGGCCTCGAAGTGGCCTACCAGCGCTACTTCACCTTCCTGCCGAGCCCCTTCGACGGCCTCGGCATCCAGGCCAACTACACGCACCTCAACAACGAAGGCGTCAAGAACACCAATCTCTATCTCGACGATGCCGCCGGCAACACTGTCGCCCGCTCGGCGCAGGACGGCATGATCAATGCCGGCCGCCTGGAACAGCTGTCGGACGATGCCTACAACCTGATCCTGCTCTATGAAAAGGGCCCGATCGGTGGGCGCCTGGCCTATAACTGGCGTTCGAAATACGTCAATTCGGTCAATGACTGCTGCATCGGCTTCCCGGTGTGGAACGCAGCGGAAGGCTTCCTCGACGGATCGCTGCACTACGCCCTCAACCCGCACACCGAACTGGATATCCAGGGCAGCAACCTGCTGAACACCCGCCCGAAGATCTACCAGGAAGTGCTTGGGCCGACGGCGGCCAATCCCGACCAGAAACCGTTGCTTCTGCCGGCGGGCACCTTCCAGTTCGATCGTCGCGTCCAGGTCAGCATCCGCTTCAAGTACTGATACGCAGCGCTAAAAAAGCGTGAAACGCATACAATGTCCCTGAAGAGCGCCCACGCCGGCTCTTACTTCTCCTCCTGGGCGTGGATAGACTGACGGCGCGCGGCAGACTTGAGCCGCGCGCCACTTTTCTTGCATCGACGGGGTAACGCCATGAACGGGCCCGACAAGGATAAGCAGCGCGTCGTCATCCTGGGGGGCGGCACGGCCGGCTGGATGGCGGCGGCCTGCCTGTCCAAGGTGCATGGCCGAGACAATGTATCGGTTACGCTGGTCGAATCGGCCGAAATCGGCACCGTCGGCGTCGGCGAAGCCACCATCCCGATGATCAACCTGTTCAACACCATCCTCGGCATCGACGAGGCCGACCTGGTGCGCGAAACCGAGGCGACGTTCAAGCTCGGCATCGAGTTCGCCGACTGGCGGCGTGTCGGCGAGAGCTATCTGCATCCGTTCGGCCAGTACGGCGTCAACATGGAAGGCATTCCCTTCTATCACTACTGGCTGCGCCTGGCCGCCCAAGAAGGCGCGAAGGACTACGGCCAGTTCAACATGGAAACCCTGGCCGTCCGCGCCGGCCGTTGCGGCCCGACGGCGACCGACCTGCCGCAGATCAAGCTCAACAAGGCCTTCCACTTCGACGCCCGGCTCTATGCCGCCTTCCTGCGCCGCTACAGCGAGGCGCGCGGGGTCGAGCGCATCGAGGCCCGGGTGGCCGAGGTCGGCCGCGATCCCATGTCCGGCGACGTGACCCAACTGGTGCTGGATGACGGCCGCATCGTCGCCGGAGACCTGTTCATCGACTGCTCGGGCTTTGCCGCCGTGCTGATCGGCAAGACGCTCGGGGTCGAATTCCACGACTGGAGCCGCTGGCTGCCGTGCAACCGTGCCATCGCCGTGCCATGCGAAAACGCGGGCCCGCCCCAGCCGTTCACACGCTCGACCGCCCGCGAGGCCGGTTGGCAATGGCGCATCCCGCTGCAGCACCGCATCGGCAACGGCTACGTCTTCTGCGACGCGCATCTTGGCGAGGATGCGGCAACCCAGGCCCTGCTCGGCCGCCTGGATGGCAAACCGCTGGCCGATCCGCGCGTGCTGAAATTCACCGCCGGCCATCGCGTGCGCATGTGGGAAAACAATGTCATTGCGCTCGGCCTGGCGTCCGGCTTTCTCGAACCGCTCGAATCGACATCGATCCATCTGGTGCAAAGCGCGCTGGCGCGGCTGATGACGATGTTTCCGCGCAGGCGTGGCAATGCGCACGTCCGCCGGAAGTTCAACGACGACATGAACAGCGAATACGAGCGCATCCGCGACTTCCTCATCGCCCATTACAAGCTGACCGAGCGCGACGACACGCCGTTCTGGAACGCCTGCCGCACCATGGAGGTGCCCGACACGGTGGCGGCGCGCTTCGAGGTTTTCGAAAACGACGGCCTGGTGCTCGAAATGCCCCACGACCTGTTCAAGGAGAACAACTGGTTCTCCGTCCTGGTCGGGCAGGGCCTTTATCCCAAAACCTACCATCCGCTGGCCGACGCCCTGCCGCGCGACGAATTTCTCAAGCGCATGACCGAGTTGCGCCGGATGATCCTGCAGCGCGCCTCCGCCCTTCCGACCCACGCCCAGTATATCGACCACCTGCGGGGAAAACCGTCATGAAACGCCTGGCCGCCGTCGCCGCTTGTTTTTTCCTTCTGCCCGCCGCCGCCCTGGCCCGGCCGCACCTGGCCGTCGTCAGCTACTGGGGCCAGAAGACGGACAACTTCTTCCGCATTCCCGACCACAGCATCGCCCTGATCAATCCGGCCAGCGGCGTGCTCGTGGACGGTAAAATGGACGTCGCTCCCGGCGCCGCCGATGCCTACAAGGACGTCTTCCGCCGTGCCGCCCGCCACGACATCAGCCTCTATGGCTACGTGCCGACCGGCTATTTCAATCACACCTGCGACGAGGACGGCAAATGCCAGACCTGGGCGCGCATCGAGGCGCAGGTAAAGACCTATTTCCAGCTCATGCCCGGCCTCAAGGGCATCTTCTTCGACGAAACCGCGCCGGCCGACTATGATTGCGATGCCTTCGCCGACGAATACCAAAAGCTGCGGACGCTCGTCGCCAAATACCGGCCCGACGCCAAACTCATCTTCAATGTCGGCATGCCCGACACCTGCGCTGTCGCGGCGATGCAGGCCGGCGAGATGATCGTGCTGTTCGAGGACGACGGCGGGCACTATATCGACGACTATGCCCGCATCAAGGCGGCGACCGACCAGGCGCGCGCCAGGGGCGTAAGGACCTGGCACATCGTCAACAACATCCCGACGGAACAGCAATTCTCCGCGGTGGTGAGCGCATCCGACATCTATGCGCCGGACGATCTTTATGTGATCGATGTCAGCGGCGACTGGAAGGCCGGCTACAATACCTATGGTGACCTGCCGTCCTACTGGAAGGCCGAGGTCAAGGCGCTGGCCGACGCCGCGACCGGCTCGAAATAAAGAGGAACGCAACCATGATGCCGACACTTCGTTATCTCGCCGCAGCCAGCGTGGCGCTTGCCCTCGCCCTGCCGGTCGTGGCGGCCGCCAGGCCGGCCCCCGCCCCGGGCCCGGTGGCGCGCGGCGTCTGGCTGGGCCATGAAGCGGGCGCCGCCAGGACCCCGCCCATGGGCTGGAACAGCTGGAACGCCTTCCACACCGACGTTGACGAGGACAAGGTCATGGGCGCGGCCCAGGCCCTGGTCGACGACGGGCTGGCCAAACTCGGCTATGTCTATGTCAATCTCGATGACGGCTGGTGGCAGAAACGCCGGCAGCCGGACGGCCGCATGATCGTCCGCACCCGCATCTTCCCGTCAGCCGCCACGCCCGACGGCACGACCAGCTTCCGGCCTTTCACCGATCGCCTGCACGCCATGGGCCTGAAGGCCGGCATCTATACCGATATCGGCCACAATGCCTGTTCGCAGGCCTTCGACCTCGCCTCGCCCAACCTGCCCGAAGGCTCGGCGCTCGAACGCCAGGTCGGTCTCGACGGCCATGTCGCCCAGGACATCCGTCTCTATTTCCAGGATTGGGGCTTCGACTACATCAAGGTCGACGCCTGCGGCCTGGCCGATTTCGCGCCGGACTCGAAGCTGGTCAAGGACAACGGCTATATCGGCCTGACGCCGCTGATCGACCGCGCCACCCTCAGCCGCACCGACAGCGCCGGCGTCGAAAAGCGCTATGCCGAGGTCGCGGCCGCCCTGAAGCAGGACAATCCCGACAACGACTATGTCTTCTCCATCTGCAACTGGGGCACGGCCGATGTCCGCGCCTGGGGCAAGGATGTCGGCAGTTCATGGCGCACCAGCAACGACATCACGCCCGGCTGGAGCAGCATGCTGCACAACTACGACAGCGCCGTGAAGCGCGCCCTCTATGCCGGCCCCGGCCACTGGAACGATCCGGACATCCTGTTCATCGGCCAGGGCGATTTCGACGCCGCTCACCTGACCGAGGCGCGTTCGCACTTCTCGCTGTGGGCCATGATGAGCGCGCCGCTGCTGATCAGCTACGACCTGCGCCAGGCGCCGCCGTCGCTGCTCGATATCTGGCGCAATGCCGACCTGGTCGCCGTCGACCAGGACACGGCCGGCAACCAGGCCACCGTCGCCTACGATTCCGACGACGCCCAGATCCTGGTCAAGACCATGGCCGACGGCCACAAGGTGGTCGCCCTGTTCAACCGCGCCGCCTCGCCGGTCCAGGTCACGCTGATGGCCAGCCACCTGAAGCTGCGCGGCGATGCCCCCATCCAGCTGACCGACCTGTGGTCGAAGGCGGCGAGCGACTTCACCGGCGAAACAAGCCTGACCCTGGCGCCGCACGAAACGCGGGTGTTCTCGGCGCAAGGCGCCCGCGAACTGGCCGACGGCGTCTACCTGTCGGAAATTCCGGGCGCCATCAATGTCGCCGATGACGGGGTCGTCACGCCGGAGCCCGATCCGACGATCCACCGGATGATCGATCCGTGGGCCGGCACCCGCTCCGGCGGCTTCCGGCCGCAATATGCCGGCTGGGGCGGGGCGCAGGCGGACACGACGCCCTATGGCCAGACCCTGCGCGTCGCCGGCCAGGACTATGACAGCGGCATCGGCGTGCTGAGCAACTCCCTGCTGCAGGTCAGGAACGACGGCGGTTACGGCACCTTCCGCGCCTCGGTCGGGGTCGACGATTCCACCGCCAACCGCGACCGCGCCGTCACCTTCGCCGTCTATGCCGATGGCCGTCTTGTCGCCAAAACGCCGCCCATGAAGTTCGGCGATACGCCGCGCGATATCTCGGCAGCCGTCGCCGGCCATCGCGTCATCGAACTGCTGGCCACCAGCCTGGCCGCGAAGGACGAAACGCCGGTCGTCGTCACCTGGGGCGCGGCCCGCCTGCAGAAGTGACGCCGTCATGCAGGCCTGTCCAAGTCTGAACGGCGTAACGGCGCATACCTTCGCGACCGAGGTCGTGCCGGCCCATGTGCCCGTCGTGTTGCGCGGGCTGTGCGCCGGCTGGCCGGCCGTGGCGCAGGCCCGGCACTCCGACTTGGCCATGGCGGACTACCTGAAGGCGCTGGCGGCGCCCGCGGCGGTCGACGTCATGACCGCCGCGCCCCAGGTCAAGGGCGAGTTCTTCTTCGGCGACAGCCTGGAGACGCGCAATTTCCACAAGGACCACGCGCCTTTGCGCGACGTGCTGGACCGGCTTCTGGCCCTGGCGGACGACCCGTCGCCGCCCGCCGTCTATGTCCAGTCGACGCCCGCGCAGCTTTGCCTTCCGGAGTTCGCACGGCAAAACGCCATGCCCCTGCTGCCGCCGGAAGTGGCGCCCCGCGTCTGGCTCGGCAACGCCGTCCGGGTGCAGACCCACTACGACCTGTCCGACAACATCGCCGTTGTCGCCGCCGGGCGCCGCCGCTTCACGCTGTTCCCGCCAGAACACCTGCCGAACCTCTATATGGGACCGTTCGAGACGACGCTCGCCGGCTCGCCGGTCAGCTTGGCGGATATCGAAAAGCCGGACTTCGACCGTTTTCCGCGCCTGCGCCAGGCCCTTGATGCTGGCCGGACCGCCGAACTGGAACCGGGCGACGCCATCTATATTCCCTATGGCTGGTGGCATCACGTGCGCAGCCTGTCCGCCTTCAACCTGCTCGTCAATTACTGGTGGAACGACAGCCCCGCCCACCTGCAGGCCCCTTACGGCGCGCTCATGCTGTCCATGCTGATGCTGCGCGACATGCCGCCGCCCCAGCGCGAGGTGTGGAAGACGATGTTCGACCATTTCGTCTTCGGCGTGAACGGCGATCCGGGCGCTCATCTCGAACCCGGCGATCGCGGCGCCCTGGCGTCATTGCCCCCTGGTCAGCATGCCATGGCCATGCAGCGCGTCCTGCGCGGCCTGGTTGCTTACGTGCAAAGTCTGGGAAAGACTTGAAGCCGTCGTCACGACGCCGGATGCAGCATATCGGCGGGCGCCACCAGCTTGAGGTGCGGCGACTGGCGGGCGACGGCCTCCAGGTCGCTGCTAAATCCCGAACGTGAGAACAGGGCATAGTCCGGCGGATGGCCGTCGTCTTCCGGCCCGAAACCGCTGAGGCGGGCCTGCTGGGTCAGGTGGGCGTAGCCGGCGCCGCCGACGGGCTGGGTCTGCCAGGCGCAGGCGCCGAGCAGCGCGCCGCGGCCGTACTGGCGGGCGGCGATGGGGATATTGTAACCCTGCCCCCAGAGCTGGCCCACCGCCTGGGGCCGCACGCCGAACAGCCGGTCGCCCTGGTTCCTGACATAGCCCCGGCAGATGGTTTCGAAACCCAGGATCATGTAATCGCCGAGCTGGCGGCGGATGGTGGTCTCGAACAATTCGCGCCCGCCGTCACGCTCGATAATGCCGCGGTTGGGCTGCACGAAAAGGTTCCAGAACCGGGTCAGGGGGTCGGAAATGGTGAAGCGCATGTTGCGCGACTTGGCGTCGGCGTCGAGCGCCCGCGCGCCCTTGATCAGCCGCATCGCCCGCAGCTTTTCGAGATAGGAGCTGATCGACATGCCGGTCTGCGCCCCCATGACGAAGCTGCGGATTTCGCCGCTCTCGCGATGTCCGTTGGCGATGGCGCGCAGGATCGAGGCATAGACCTTCACATCGCGCAGGTCGTGCGCCAGGGCGCGCAACGGCTCATCGACCAGCCGCCCGTCCGGCGTCATCAACAGGTCGACAATATTGGCCGCCAGCGGTTTTTCGGCGTCGCAGGCGGCCAGGTAGGCCGGCACGCCGCCGAAGATGGCGTAGGCGGCGATGCGTGCCTCGGGCGTATAGCTCGGGAAGAAGCCGGCTGCCTCGTGCAGCGGCAGGGGCGTCAGGTCGAACAGCTGCGGGTCGCAATCCGCCAGGGCGTGGTCGGCCTTGGCCGACGCGCCGCGCGTCAGGGCGGTCATGCGGGCGATGTTGTCGCCGCACAGGATCAGCTTCAGCCGCGCGGCATGGCCGTGACCGGCCCGGCAAAAGTCGCGGATGATGAAGGGCAGGGTCTCGTCGGCATCGGTCAGCATGCTGAAATTGTCGAGCACCAGCACCAGGCCGGGCTGCGCCACGGCGGCGACGGCAGCCAGCAGGCCCTGCCAGTCGTCCTGCATCTCCAGGCCGCAGTCCGGCATGTGCTGGAGGCACGTCCGCCGGAACGCCTGGAAGTTGAGACGCGCCGTTTCCTTGGCGGCGCGAAAGGTGATCACGTTTCTGTGATTGCAGGCCTCGCGGATCAGGCGCGACTTGCCCATTCCGCTCGCTCCGGTGACCACGATCACCTCGGATTGTGCGGTGTCAAGATACCTAGAAAGTGCGGCCAGTTCGATCGTTCGTCCGGCAAACATCAGACGTAATCGCGATGAGCGTAACGCCGATTACGGTATTTCATCTTATCCAACCCCGGCAACCCCCGCAGCCTCTGGGATATTTGCCACAATCCGGCGAAGTTATCCAGATTACGCTGCACCACAAAGTTGTGAACGTTCGCGTCGCCTTGGACATATAAACACGCAAGAGTCGTTTTTTGGCCAAATTGTAAATGGGCGCCTGTTTGCCCAGCGGATACGACGGCAAGTATAGAATTAGAACCAAAGTTTTACTTAACTATAATTTTCACAACTCAACGTAATTTCAATAACCAAAAAAGACAACTTAAGCGATAAATTCATTTTTAACAGGTGGCCCATAGCCTGATGCGTAATCAAAACGCACAAAAGGGGCGCGTATTTGCGATGTTAAGCCGCAAAGACAGCAAAATCAGGGCAAATAAAGCGATATTTGGTGCTATATACGCAGCTATAGCGTGCCTTATGCTGTCAATTTTGATGATTTGCACGCCTGTTTACTGTGCACCGGCCGGAACTCTGGTGCTGAATACCGCTTCCGCAACCTTTACGGCTGGCGGTTCGCCGCAACAGGTCCAGTCCAATACGGTCATCACCAGCATTGGCCGGCTGGTCAATGTCGCCAATACCGCCGCGTCCGCCGTCTCCGGCACCCTCGACGGCACGACGCCGGGCTATGTCTACAGCTTTACCGTCACCAATACCGGCAACGCCAACGACCGCTTCAGCCTGGATGCCGCCTTCATCAACCTGAACGCGCCGGTGACGGCGATCTGGGTCGATACCGACGGCGACCGTCATCTCGACCCGGCCATCGACCGCCAGCTCGATGCCGCCGATGAAACCGTCGTGCTCGCCGCCGGCGAAAGCGTCCGCCTGCTGGTGACGGCCGCATCCGCCGGCGACATGCAACTGACGGCGACCTCGCTCAACGACGATCCTGCCGCCGTGGTCTGGCACCGCAGCGCCGTCGCCGACGTCGCCGCCGATAACTCGGGCACGCGCTCCAGCCTGCAACTGATCAAGTCGCAGACGGTCGATACGCGCGGCGCCGATGCGCCCGGCGTCGGCTCGATCATCACCTACACCCTGCAGGCCGAACTGCCCGCCGCCGAACAGGCGACCCATGTCCGCATCAACGACACCATCCCCCAGGGCACCACCTACGTCCCGGGCTCGCTCAGCCTCGACGGCGCCGCCCTGACCGACGACGCCAGCGACGACGCCGGCGCCTATGACGCGGCCGCCCAGGCCATCTCGGTCGCCGTGCCGGGCACCTCGCATCCACCCGAAAACGCCAACGCCACCGACGTCCACATCGTCCGTTTTCAAGTTCGCATCAACTGAAAGGCCAACTAACATGCAAACCAAGCCCACCCACACCATCCCGTCCTTCCGCTTCCTGTCGATCCTCGGCGTCGGCATGATCATCGCCGCCGCCCTGGCCATGTGCTTCCTGATCGGCAGCGCCGGCGGCGCCTTCGCCGCCACCCCGGCGGCGGCCAAGGCCCCGGTCAGCCTGTCGATCGCCATCTTCCGCGAGGACCACGCCACCGCCGCCGACGGCACCACGTCCATCAAGCTGGTGCCGGCCGTCAAGGCCGTGCCGGGCGACCGCCTGGTCTACGTCCTGACCTACGCCAACATCGGCAGCCAGCCGGTCAACAACCTCATCGTCGATTACCCGATGCCGCAGGGCGTGTCCTATCGCGCCCCCGCGGACGGGTCAGTACCGCCGCTCGTCTCCAGCGACGGCGTTCATTTCGAGCTGCCCGGTGCGTCCGGCGGTTCGCGTCCGGGACTTCCCGGCGACAACGTTACCGCTCTGCGCTGGCAGGTCGGCGGCGAGGTCGCTCCCGGCGCTCAGGGGGAAGTCTCGTTCAAGGCCAACTTCAACTAACCCAAAACCCACCCAAGAAAGGCTCCTAAACCTATGATTACGCGAAACCTCAAACTGGCCCTGCTGCTGTCCGCCGCGTCGGCCCTGGTCCTGGCGCCCGCCGCCCAGGCCGCCAGCACCACGGCCGGCACCAGCATCGCCAACACCGCCACCGTCGGCTATACGGTCGGCGGCACCCCGCAAAGCCCGGTCACGTCGAACACCGCCACCTTCCTGGTCGACCGCAAGGTCAACCTGACGGTCGCCGAAGTCGGCGGCTCGGCGACGGTGATCTCCTACGGCGACACGGCCAAGGTGACGACCTTCCAGGTCACCAACCTGACCAACGCCACCCAGGACTTCCGCCTGCAGGCCGCCCAGCAGCTGTCGCTGGTCATCGATACCTTCGGTCTCACCGACAGCATCGACATGACGAACGTCCACGTCTTCGTCGACGGCAACGGCGACGGCCTCTATGAAGCCGGCACCGACACCGCCACCTTCATCGACGAACTGGCGCCCGACGCCCAGAAGACGGTCTTCATCGTCGCCGACGCCCCGGCCAGCGGCCCGGCCAGCGGCGATGCCGGCGTCGGCCTGATCGCCTATACGGCCGCCGGCTCGACACCCGGCACGCTCGGCGCCGACGTCACGGCCACCATCGGCGCCGATTCGCCGACCGCCGTCGACACCGTCTTCGCCGACGCCGCCGGCCCGCTAGACCTGCTGCATGACGGCGCCCATTCGGCGCTCGACGCCTACGTCACGGCCTCGACCACGGTCGGCTTCGCCAAGACCGCGACGGTGATCAGCGATCCGATCGACGGCAGCCTGCTGCCGAAGGCCATTCCGGGCGCGATCGTCGAATACTGCCTCAAGGTCTCCAATACCGGCGGCAGCAGCGCCACGGCCATCAACATCACCGACTCGGTGCCGGCCAACACCACCTACGTCGCCAACTCGCTGGTCGTCGGCGGCTCCGTCCTCCTGGGCGCCTGCCTGGGCGACGGCACGGCCGAGGACGACAATGCGACGGGCGCCGACGAAACCGACCTCAACGGCGGCTCCTCGGACGGCACCACCATCCACGCGATGATCCCGACGATCACCGCCGGATCCACCGAGACGGCGCGTTTCCGCGTCACCCTCAACTAACCGCAACTCCGCAGAAGGAACGGGCCGGCTTCCCCCCGGCCGGCCCGATTTAGGAAAACATGGCAGTCTTCAGGTCCCTCCTCCTTGTTTTCGCCACCCTTCTCGGGCTGGGCGCGTTGTCGATGCTGCCGTCCCCGGCATCGGCAACGCCTCAGCGCGTCCAGAATACCGCCACCCTCGACTTCACCAAGGACGGCACCGCCCAGAGCCTGTCTTCCAACACCACGATCCTCGACTTCGACCGCCAGCTCTATCCGACCACGCTCACCTTCTACCGCCTGCCTTCCGACTTCGACTTCAGCACACTGAGCTGCCAGGCCGGCCCGCCGACCGCCATCCACGGCGCCATCATTTCGCCCCCGGTGTTCAGCGGCATGGGCGAGGACGACGAAAAGGGCGAAGCCAACTTCGCCGTCGTCCTGCGCGCCGCCCCCGGCGATACCCTGCTCAAGGACGTGCCGACGCAATACGTCCAGGCCGAACTGTCGAGCGGCGATACGGAATGGCTGATCGTCACCGAGACCGCGCCCTTGAGCGGAGTCTATGTCGGCGCCTTCCGCAGCGGCTCCAACCCATCCGCCGACGGCGATTGCACCATCACCAGCCCGCCGGGCACGTCCATCGACATCACCTTCCCTTCAGGCGGCGACTGGCTTGCCAGCAGCGACCATATCCTGATCGATCCTTACGGCACGGTCTTCAATTCCAGGACAGGCGCCTTCGTCGACGGCGCCACCGTCACCCTGATCAACGACGCCACCGGCCAGCCCGCCCGCGTCTATGGCGACGACGGCCACACGCCCTATCCCTCGACCGTCGTCAGCGGCCGCAACGTCACCGACAGCGCCGGCAACGTCTACGACTACCACGACGGCGACTACCGCTTCCCGTTCACCGACCCCGGCACCTACCATATCCAGGTGACCGCGCCCGGCTATGCCGCGCCGTCCGAAGTGTCGCCCGACGCCCTGCCCGTGGGCGCGAACGGGCCGTTCAACGTCAATGTCGCCTCCTATGGCCTGCCCTTCACCCTGGTCCATCCCGAACCGCTCCAGGCCGATATTCCGGTCGATCCCATTCCCCAGGGCGTGCTGACGCTCGAAAAAACCACCCTGGTGCGCGATGCCTCGCCGGGCGACCTCATCCCCTACCATCTCCACGTCGCCAATCCGCAAGGGCAGCTCATGCGCCAGGCGGTCATCACCGATACCCTGCCGGCCGGCCTGCGCTACAAGGCGGGCACCAGCCACGGCGTGGCGGAACCCGCCCTGTCGGCCGACGGCCGCACCCTGACCTTTACCTTGCCCGACCTGGCGCCGGGCGCCGCGCTCGACCTCTCCTATGCCGCCGAGGTCCAGCCTTCGGCGCCCACCGGCGACGCCGTCAACCATGCCTATGTCCAGATTCCGGGCAGCCCCGCCAGCCCCGACGCCTCGGCTTCCGTTCGCATACATAGTCTGCTTTTCAGCGACGCCATGACCGTGATCGGCCGCGTGACCGAAGGCGATTGCGACAAGGAAGGCGGGAAAGGCATACCTGGTATCCGTATCCTGCTCGATGACGGCACCTATGTCGTCACCGACCGCGATGGCCTCTACCACTTCGAAGGCGTGCGCAAGGGCCGCCACGTCGTCCAGCTCGACACCAACAGCTTCACCAGCGCCTATCAGCCCGTCGTCTGCCACGACGACACGCGCTGGGCCGGCAGCGATATCTCGCGCTTCGTCGAAGGCGAGGGCGGTACCCTGCAACGCGTTGATTTCATGCTGAAACCGACCGGAAAAGCTGCCCAGGCCACCACAGCCGACCTGCCGCCCGTGGCCGATGGCGATGTCGCCGCCGGCGCCCGCAGCAACTGGCTGGATGGCCAGGCGCCGGGCATCGACTGGCTGTTCCCGGGCACCGATCACAATCCGCGCGCCCCCGCTTTGCGCGTCGTCATCAAGCATGCGCCCGGCCAGCGCGTCGCCCTGACCGTCAATGGCGTCCTGCCCGATCCGCTCGCCTTCGACGGCACCGACCAGAGCGGCAAGGACCCGCAAAAGGACGTCGCGGTCAGCGTCTGGACCGGCCTGCCGCTGCAGGACGGAGACAATGTCCTCGTCGCCAAGGTGCTCGATGCCTCCGGCAACCTGGTCAAGACCCTGACCCGCACCGTCCATTACGCGAATACGCCGTATTCGGCCACCTACCTGCCCGAACAGTCGCGCCTGTCGGCCGACGGCAAGACCCAGCCGCTGATCGCTGTCCGCCTGACCGACCGCGACGGCCATCCGATGCACGACGGCGCCCTGGCCGCCTTTCATCTCGAACCTCCCTACGCCACCGCCCAGGCGCTCGACATGCAGCAGGACCGCCAGCTGGCGGGCATGGACCGCGCCGACACGGTGGCCCGCGTCCGCGGCGATGACGGCATCGCCTGGATCGCCCTGCAGCCGACCACGCAACCCGGCCAGGCGCACCTGGCCTTCAACCTGACGGCCGACAAGTCGACCAAGACCAGCGACATCCGCCCGTGGCTGGTCGCCGCCGACCAGGACTGGGTCGTCGTCGGTTTCGCCGCCGGCACGCTCGGCTACGACACCCTGGCCAAGAACACCAAACGCTACTGGTTGCCCAAGGATCGCAACCTGCATTCGGAAGGCCAGGTCAGCTTCTACGCCAAGGGCCGGATCAAGGGTTCGTGGCTGCTGACCATGGCCTATGACAGCGACCACGCCTACGATCCGGAAACCGGCCTGCTGTCGACCATCGATCCCGACCGCTACTACACCGTCTACGGCGACGGCTCGGGCCAGGGCTACGACGCCTCGACCTCGCGCAAGCTCTACCTGCGCCTGGAACGCAAGGACGCCTACGTCATGCTGGGCGACTTCGAGACCGGCATGAACGACACCCAGCTGGCCCGCTTCTCGCGCACCCTCAACGGCGTCCGCGCCGGCTTCCACAACGACCGCGTCACGGCCTCGGCCTTCGCCGCCCATTCGTCGCAGCGCTATGCCCGCGACGAAATCCAGGGCAACGGCCTCAGCGGCCCCTACCGCCTGTCGGCCGGCGGCCTGATCGCCAATTCCGACAAGGTGACGATCGAGACGCGCGACCGCTTCCGCAGCGAGAAGATCATCTCGTCGAAGGAACTGACGCGCCACATCGACTACGACATCGATCCCGACGCCGGCACGATCGTCTTCAAGGAACCCATCCTCAGCCGTGACGAGAACTTCAATCCGGTTTTCATCGTCGTCGACTACGAAATCGAAGGCGCCGGCGACAAGCGCCTGGTCGCCGGCGCGCGCGTCGCCGCCAAGGTCACCGACAAGGTCGAGGTCGGCGCCAGCCTGCTGCGCGACGACAGCCTCAACCACGCCCAGGTCGCCGCCGCCGACGTCAAGGCCCAGCTTGGCGCCAACACCGAAATGCGCGGCGAAGTGGCCAGGGGTGGCGCGAAAGGCGCCGGCGCCGACGGCGCCTATCTCGTCGAGGTCGAGCACCATGGCAAGACGCTCGATGCGCTGGCCTATGTCCGCCACCAGGACGATGGTTTCGGCGTCGGCCAGCAGAACTTCACCGAAGCCGGCACCCACAAGGTCGGCGTCGACATGACCGCCCGCCTGACCGACAGGGCCACCTTCACCGGCTCGGTGTGGCGCCAGGAATCGCTGACGACGCCCGAAACGCGCACCGCCTTCGACGCCCGCCTCGATTTCCGCCGCAAGACCGGCACCTGGTTCGTGGAAGCGACCGGCGCGGGCGACGAAAACCTCGCCGCCACCGCCGGCCAGCCTGGCCAATCCTTTGGCAAGCAGGTCAGCCGCCTGGTCTCGTTCGGCGGTACGCAGAACCTGATGCACGACAAGCTGCAACTGACCGGCCAGGTCCAGGCGGCGCTGGGCGGCGCCCAGGACAATGTCCAGTTCCCGATCCGCAACAGCGTGTCGGCCGCCTACAGGATTTCCGATACCGTCCGCCTCGTCGCCGCCTATGAAACGGCCGACGGCGCGGGCTTCAAGGCTCATACCGCGCGCGCCGGCTTCGACCTGACGCCGTGGCATGGGGCGAAGCTCGCCGCCACCCTCAACCAGTTGGCCCTGGGTGAGAACGGCGCGCGCAGCTTCGCCCAGTTCGGCCTGAGCCAGTCCCTGCCTGTCGGCAAGCACTGGACTCTGGACGCCACGTTCGATGCCAGCAAGACCCTGAAAGGCCGGATCACCGCCGACGCGATCGATCCCTTCCAGGCCTCGCAATCCTTCGGGGCATCGAACACGGCGGCAAGCGACGACGTCACCAATGGCAGCTACACCTCGGCCACGTTCGGAGCGACCTATCGCGCCGATACCTGGTCGTGGAACGGCCGCGTGGAGGCGCGCCGTGCCGATCTTTCCCATCGCTACGGCGTGATCAGCAATGCGATCCGCACGCTTGGCGACGGCAAGACGGTGGCGTCGTCGCTCCGTATCTACGACATCACCGACCGCTTCGGCCGCAAGGCGCAGCTGGCCTCGGCCGATGTCGAACTGGCCTGGCGCCCGCTGGATAGCCACTGGTCGGCGCTGGAACGCCTGGAATACGTCCATGACCGCGCCGACGCCGGCGTGATCGGCGGCGGCGTGCTGGGCGTGCCCATGGCCAGCGGCGAAAACCTGCAGACCACGCGCCTGATCAACAACATCTCGCTCAACTACCGCAGCGACCTGACCGAAGGCCGCGGCCTGGAGGCCAGCGTCTATTACGGCGCCAAGCAGGTGCACGGCAAGCTGGCCTCGGACAGCTACGACGGCTTCATCGACGTGCTGGGCCTCGACGTGCGCAAATCCCTGAGCCCGCGTTTCGACCTCGCCTTCGCGCTCAGCCAGCAGACGGCGCACGACAGCGGCGTCCGCCAGATGAGCTACGGCCCGTCGCTCGGCTTCTCGCCCAAAAAGGATGTCTGGATCAGCGTCGGCTACAACGTCGCCGGCTACCGCGATCCCGACGCCACCGACCGCTATACCCAGCAAGGCCCCTACGTCACCGTCCGCGTCAAGTTCGACCAGTCCGGCCTGAGGAACCTCTTCTGATGCAACGACAAACCGCGAAAATGTTCCTGAAACTGCTCGTGCCGGCCCTGGCGGTCCTCGCGGCCTCCGGCGCCGCGGCCGCGCCGCTGACCATCACCAAGGCGGCGGCCACCTCGTCGGACCCGATCGACACGCTTACGCCGCCCAAGGCCATTCCGGGCGCGGTCATCACCTATACCCTGACCGTGAAAAACCCGAACCTGGCGACGACGGCGAAAAATATCGTCATCACCGACAGCATCACCACGGCCACGCCCGCCAATGCGGAATACTATGTCGGGCTCAACGACGCCAATCCGTTCGTCTATACCGATGGCCTGCTCGGCCTGCTCGGCGCCACCGGCCTGACCTATACCTGGGGCGGCGCGAACAGCGCCAGCGATTCGGTCGATTTTTCGTGCGACGGCGGCTCGACCTGGACCTGCACGGTCCACCCCGGCGCCGATGGCTACGATCCCGCCGTCACCAACATCCGGATCACGTTCAACAACAGCTTTCCCGGCAGCACCGGCTTCACCTTCGCCATCCGTGCCCGCGTGAAACAATAGGAGGCAGCCATGCATCAGACCGACCTACCGCCCGATCCCGTCGATCGCCACGTCGGCGCCCGCGTCCGCGCCCGCCGCCTGGCGCAGCAAAAGACCCAGACCGCCCTGGCCCGCGTGCTGGGCGTCAGCTTCCGCCAGATGCAGAAATACGAAAGCGGCCACGCCCACATGACGGCCGCCACCCTGTTCATCATCGCCCGAGCGCTCGATGTCTGTCCCGATTATTTCTACGCCGATTTCGAGCCGCCGGAACACGCCGCCGACACGCCGTCGCAACCGCTTGTCCTTGCCGACGCCTTCGCCAGCGTGCAGACGCCGCGCTGCCGCCGCCAGATGGTTGCCCTGGTGCGTTCGTTCGGCGAACGGCAGGTTTAGGGACCCTGGTCCTTTCACGCGCGATTTGACTTCAGGTTGCAGGCGAAATAGGTAATATCTCCATGTTGCGCCGCCGTCATCGTACGGACGGACCTGCCGGAGAGGGACCACGCGTGCAATCCGATAGCGATCAGGGCGGCCCCGTGCCGGAAGACCAGGCTGAACGCGAGCAGGCTTTCAAGGCCCGCCTCAGCCATGGCCTGCGCTCGCCGATGAATGCGGTGGTGGGTCTTGCCGGCCTGATCCTGGCCTCCGATCCGCTGACGGCCGAACAGCGCGAATATGCCCGCGCCCTGAAGCTGAGCGCCGATTCTGTGCTCAGCCAGCTCGACGACATGTTCGACATGACCCGTTCCGACGCGCCGGCGAAACCGGTGAAAAAAACGCTTGTCTCCGACGATACGGTCATGCCGCCAACGGATCTTCCCGTCCTGCTGGTCGAGGATTACGAGCCCAATATCCTGCTGGCGACCACTTTCCTGAAGGGTTTCGGCTATCGCGTCGACGTCGTCTGCAACGGCCTGGCGGCGGTCGAACGCGCGACGCACAACGGCTACCTGTTCGCCCTGATGGATCTCCAGATCCCGGGTATCGACGGCCTGGAAGCCACCCGCCGCATCCGGGCGCACGAAGCCGCCGCCGCCGCCGCCCGCCTGCCGATCGTCGGCGTCACCGCCCATTCCCTGTCCGGCGACCGCGACGCCTGCCTGGCCGCCGGCATGGACGCCTACCTGGCCAAGCCGTTCACCGCGGCGGACCTGCACGAACAGGTGGCTCTGGTCCTTTCCTGATCCTTGTCTGCTCCGGGGGTTGCTTTTATTTCCGCTCCGTTCCTGGCCGTGACTTTCACCGTGGACAGGAATGGAGTACAGAAGAGGCCAATCAGTTCGCGTCCGCTATGCTTTTGAGGGGGAATTCATGAAACCGTACACCAGCCAGGATAGCGTGGCCGGCGGCCCGTCGGCGTCGCAGCGGCCCCTGGACGTCGTCCAGCCCGCCGCCACAGACCTCGGCAGCCGCGCCAGGACGGGCATCACCGCGCCGCACGGCCTGACGGCGACGGAATCGCCGACGGTCGACCAGATTCCGGCCACCTCCGCCACCACCCAGACCGTCGGCTTCGGTGTCCCCGGCACCGGCTACATTAACAGCGGCACGGATGTCGACTGGTTCCGCGTCCACCTGACGGCCGGGGTCAGATATACGGTCAGCGAGACGGCGTCGGGCCTGCTCAGCGATCCCAATCTCGAACTGCGCGACGCCAGCGGGGTCGCGATCGCCAGCTACATGCACAACAACCTGGTCGGCCCGCAGATCAGCTTCACCGTGGCGACGGACGGCGACTATTACCTGTCGGCATCGTCGCATAACGGCAGCACCGGCGGCTACAGCCTGCAGTTCATCGACAACGTCAAGGACGACAAGACCTCGAACGCCACCCTGGCCGAAGGCGCGCACGCGCTCGGCGCCCTCGAAACCACCTCCGACACCGACTGGTACGCCGTGACCCTGACCGCCGGCGTCACCTACGACTTCTCGCTGACCGGCTATGGCGAAGGCGCGCTCCAGGATCCGTTCCTGCGCCTGTACAGCGGCTTCGGCTCGACCGTCACCTTCAACGACGATGTCACCGGTAACGACCCCAACTCGGTCATCCATTACACGCCCCCGACCAGCGGCATCTATTTCCTGTCCGCCGGTTCCAGTTCCGCCGCCGCTTCGGCGGCCGACAAGCTCGGCGCCTACGACCTGCACTACGCCGTCTCCCACGACGACTATGCCGGCGACGACACCACGACCGGCACGGTCAGCCCCGGTGGGTCGGTATCGGGCGCCATCGACGTCGAGGGCGACCACGACTGGTTCGCCGTGACCCTGCAGGCCGGCAAGATCTATAATTTCTCGCTGACCGGTTCGGGCGATTCGCCCCTGGGCGACGGCTATCTCGAACTGATCAGCCCGACGGGGGCGATTGTCGGCTCGGATGACGACAACGGGCCTGGCCACGATCCCAGCCTGTCCTATTACGTCCAGACGAGCGGCACCTATTTCATCTCGGCCGAAGCCTTCCCCAATGTCGCGCCCTTTATCAACACCGGCGGCTATACCCTCAGCGTCGGCCAGCCGATCACCCCCACCCAGGATACCATTGCCCAGGATTTCAGCACCACGGGCCATCTCACCCTCGGCCAGGCCCAGGACGGCCGCGTCGATACGCCGGGTGACGAGGACTGGTATGCCGTCACCCTGACCGCCAATACCGGCTACGATTTCGACCTGAAGAGCGCCGACGGCACGGACGTCGTGCTCTATCTTTACGACAAGACCGGCCAGCGCCTGGCCATGAACGACAATTTCGGCACGGGCACCGATTCGCACCTCGACTTCGAGGCCGACTATACCGGCACCTATTACCTGTCGGCCAACGCGGCCAATGGCGGCTATGGCAACTATTCCATCAAGGCCAGCGTCGGCGACCGGCCGCTGCTGACCGATTCCATCGACTGGGGCACGCAACTGCACCCGACCGGCGGCGTGGTGCACGTCTATTTCGCCCAGGCCGGCGAAGTCTATGACGGCGAAACCTCGCTCGGCTGGAACGCCTACGAAATCCAGCAGGCCATGGCGGCCCTGTCCGTCTATTCCAACTACATCCCCCTGACCTTCGTCCAGGTGACGGATCCCGGCCAGGCCGAATTCAAGCTGGTCACCGCCAACGATCTCGGCGATGGCGTCCTGGCCTATTTCAATCCGCCGGGCACGGCCAGCGCCGGCGTCGGCGTCTTTTCGCGCGGCGACGGCTGGTCGACGACGGGCAGCGACGGCGCCACGGCCGGCGGGCCGCTGGAGCCGGGTGGCCTCGGCTTCGATACCCTGATCCACGAATTCGGCCACGGCCTCGGCCTGGCCCACCCGTTCGACAACGGCGGCGGCTCGCCGGTCATGACCGGCGTCGACGACACCTACGACTATTCGGGCTACGGCTACGAAAACCAGGGCGTCTATACCATCATGTCCTACAATGATGGCTGGCCGGGCGGCGCCAACATACCGGCGTGGACCAGTTACAACCATGGCTTCGACGCCACGCCCATGGCGATCGACATCGCCGCCCTGCAGGGAAAGTACGGCGCGACCACCTCCCACGCCGGCAACGACACCTATTATCTCGACGGCAGCAGCACCCAGACCAGCTATATGAGCATCTGGGACACCGGCGGCACGGACACCCTTTCCGCCGAACACCTGACCGCCGACCAGGTCGCCACCATCGACCTGCGTTCCGCCACCATGTACTATACCGGCGCCACCGCCGGCGGCATTCCGTCCTATGTCTGGAACGTCAACGGCGGCATGACGATCGACCAGGGCGTGGTCATCGAAAACGCCGTCGGCCACGCCGCCCACGACAGCATCACGGGCAATGACGGCAACAACGTCATCGACGGCCGGGGCGGCGGCGACAATATCTACGGCCTCGGCGGCGACGACACCGTCACCGTCACCCATACCCTGACCAGCGGCACGCAGTACGACAGCATCGACGGCGGGGCCGGCAACGATACCGTCTATCTCGACATCGCCCGCAAGTCCTACACCAACTGGTACGGCCAGATCGGCAGCGACGTCACCCTGATCGGTGCCAACTACCAGCTCGAAATCGCCAATGTCGAAAAGGTCGTCTTTACCGACGGCACGGTCGATGCCGCCCATATCGTCAACTTCGCGCCGGACGTGAACGGTACGCTGTCCGCGGGCGTGATGCAGGGCGCGGGCCAGGTCCTGACGGCGGCTGAGCTTGGCTTCACCGACCGCAACGACACCACCACCACCTTCTATGTCCAGCAGGCCGGCAAGCTCGGCACCGCCGATTTCAGCGGCGCCACCACGCACGGCATGATCACGGTCGACGGCGTCCAGGCCAATACCTTCACCTCCGCCCAGCTGGCCAAGGGCGAAGTCGCCTTCGTCCAGGACGGAACAGCCGACGTGCCCGCCAACTTCACCGTGGCGGCGTTCGACGGCTACGACTATTCGACAGCCGTCACCTTCAACGTCTATACCGCCTTCAACCACGGCGACCATCTTCTTGTCGTCGGCACGGACGGCGCGGACCTGATCGACGCCTCGGCTTTCACCGGTACGGTCAGCCTCGCCGGCGGCGCCGGCGACGATATCTACACCATCGACAAAACGGGCATTTCCGTCGCCGAAAACGCCGATCAGGGCAAGGACACGGTGAAATCCAGCATCGACTATACGCTGGACGCCAATGTCGAGAACCTGACCCTGACCGGCACGGCCAACCTCAGCGGCACCGGCAACAGCGGCGACAACACCATTCTCGGCAATGACGGCAACAACGTCCTCAGCGGCGGCGCCGGCGGCAACGACTACCTTTATGGCGGCGCGGGCGACGATACCTTCTACATCGACCACGCCGGCGAAGTCGCCACCGACAGCTACGGCGTGCTCAGCTCGTTAATGGACCCGGGCGGGTACGACACCATCTATGCGTCCATCGACTACGACATGGGCTACAGCGCCTTCATCGAGAAGCTGGTCCTGACCGGCGCGGCCGTCAACGGCAACGGCAACACCGGCAACAATACCCTCGTCGGTAACGACAACAACAACACCCTGACCGGGTATTTCGGCGACGACCGGCTTTACGGCATGGCCGGCAACGACCGGCTCGACGGCCAGTACGGCAACGACTACCTCGAAGGCGGCGCGGGCTCGGATACCTATGTCTTCGGCACCGGCTACAGCGTCGGCCCCGGCTACAGTATCGGCTATAACAACGATACGGATGAGGTCAACAACGTCCATACCGGTAACGATCCGTCCGACGTCGACATCATCCAGGTCGTCGCTTCCATCCATCCGGCGGATGTGGTGGTGTCGCGCGACGCCAATGGCGACCTGTACCTGCGGGCGGCGGTTCCCGGCTTCACCATGAAGGTCGACAACTTCTTCAACGGCAGCGATTACGAAATCCAGCAGGTCGTTTTCACCGCCGACGGCACCGTCTGGACGGCGGACATGCTGAAGCAGATGGCCGTCTCCGTCAGCCCCGGCAACGACGATCTCACCGGAACCGACGGTCCGGATACGCTGTCCGGCGGCGATGGCGACGACACGCTGCACGGCGGCGATGGCAATGACGTGCTCGACGGCGGCAACGGCAGCGATCGTCTGTTCGGCGAAGCCGGCGACGACGTTCTCAAGGGCGGCGTCGACGACGAAAAAAGTGACTACATGGATGGTGGCACGGGCGCCGATACGATGTACGGCGACATCGGCAACGATACCTATGTTGTCGATAATGCCGGCGACAAGGTTATCGAAAGCCGTCCGGACTTCGGCGGTGTCGATGAGGTGCGCGCCTCGATCTCCTACCATCTCGGCGACGGCATCGAGAACCTGACGCTTCTGGGGACGGCGGATATCAACGCCACGGGCAATGGCGTGGCCAACGTGCTCACCGGCAATGCCGGCAACAATGTGCTGAACGGCGGTGCGGGCGCTGACCGGATGCTGGGCGGCGCGGGCAACGACGCCTATTTCGTCGATACTGCCGGCGATGTCGTGGTGGAGAATGCCAACGAGGGCACCGACAAGGTGATCGCCAGCGTCGACTATACGCTGTCGGCCAATGTCGAGAACCTGACCCTGGCGGACGC
>FTIZ01010870.1_pt1 | contig 38020 bp, 31 predicted proteins | sample 1658381 | NCBI WGS metagenome assembly FTIZ01 (sample SAMEA3914822, study PRJEB12502) | metagenome | biome: forest; material: soil | place: USA | collected 2012-03-12 | depth 0.1 m
CCGCTGAGCTGGTGCGCCTGCAACATAACATAGGCGTAAATGCCACCGACGTCGGTCTGCCCCAGCTCCTCTTCGCCCCGGTATTGGCAGATTACCGAGAAATCGCTGAGGTCGTAAATGATCGGCCAATTATACTCGAAGTGCTGGGCCGCCTTGATGACGAATTCCAAACCATCGAAGAATAGCGCCTGCGCCCATTGCTCGCCGTTGATCGCAAGCCGAGCCAGATTCATTAAGGGATGGTAGAGATACCACGAATCCACGGCATCCTTGTTCTTGTCAGCTCCGACATTGGGCAGATAGCGCCGGAGCGTCTTCAGCTTCTCATCGTAGAAGCCGCGCATGCCAGCGCCCAGAACTTCGGAAAAGCGTTCCTTCAGGCCAAAGGCGGTCTCATACTCCCAAAGCGTTGAAGCCACCGACATCTGCACCATACTGTCAGGATATTCGGAATCCGTGTAGGGGAAGAGATACTTGTGCCCAAGGGTTTCCAGCGAGGCTTTTGGGGATGTCGTGAGATCTTTGAGTGTCTTCTCTGCACGCCACAGCCAGTCGTGGATTTCTGTCTGCGGTTTGTCGAGGTACGGGTAGATCGTGGCGAGAAGATCGATAAACGTGCGGGCGTTTTCGAATTCGTTTTGTCCGCAGTCTGCCTTGAAGGCGATCAGAGCATCCGAAATCGTGACCTGTTGCTGTTTTTTTAGGGGGTTGACCGGCGGTTGCTTGGCAAGCGGGGCCGTCGGCGGCTGATATCCCAGTTCCGGCCACTGTCCACCGACGACGCCATCCGGCTTGGTCTTTGTCGTGGCATAAAATTCGTTCATGGCGGTCAGGTTCTGTACATACAGGACGTTCCCAAACGCCGGCTCATCCAGACACAGGTAGCAGTAGCCCCCGTTTAGTCCACGCTGCGCCGCTTCCACCTGACCCTTCGCGCAGGTCGGATCGTCGTTGGCATCGAGCACGTAAAGGTCACGCGGCCAGAAAGCGACGAGCAAATCCCGCGACGGCGTGAACTTCGTCGTCATGCGCAGGAGGTCGCCCGGCAGAAGACTGAGGGAAATATGATACCAGCCGGAATTCGTGTCGACCCGCCAAGAACTGCCTGTGTCGTGGCTTTCCAAAGTCGTCAGGTCGTATGCGCCCATGATCGGAAATGTCCGCAACGCGACCCCGCCCCCGCCACGCCGGCGGACGACGATCCAAAGGGCGTCACGCGCCCGGTGAGCGGCGACCTGAAAAACACCCAGTGCCCACAGGGCGATAGGCGGCTGCGCGGCCGAAATCTCGGGATGCACATTCAATGTTTCCGGTGTGAATCCAGGAACATCCGCGTGGTCCAGTTCCGCGGCATGGGTTTTATCGTCGGGGGTTGTCATTTGTGAGCTCCCTTCGTGTCGGTTCGAGTGCGTGCCTCGGTTGTCGCGTCCGGTGCCGGACGCAGAGTGCGGACGGAAAACCATCCACCTGACGTTCATAGGGTGAGTACCGGTCGATGCCGGTTAGGTCTGACGTTGCAAAAACAGCCGCCGACGCAACGCGCCCGAAGTCACCGTCGCCGATACGGCTGACACCTCGGACCGTGTTTGATGTGTTTCATCGCTCAGTCCCTCTTAACAGCGATTTGACGGGTACGTTTGGCTCGATAAGAATGAAATGAGCGTGAGAAAAGTCGATGTAAAAACGTGGTAAGCGACGTCGCGCCGGATTTGCCGATTGATATAAATGGCACGCCCGTTAGCCCGGCAGTTCCCGTGAACAGTATCGATTTTTTCCACCGCAATCGCGAAGTTGTCTAACGACGCTTCATATCTCCGCGGTCTAAGAATTTGAGTACGATTATCCCTCCACATTATCCGACCCGCGCCGAGCGCATTGCCGACCTCGTCATTCATGTCGCAGCTCTGTCCCTTGCTCTCTTCGGCGCCGGCATTGCGTTGGGGATGGCCGTCAGTCATGGCGTGACGGGGCGGACCGCCGCTGTTGGTATCTATGCGCTAGGCCTAATCGCCATGTTGGCTTTTTCCACGGCATATAATTTCGCCCATCCTCGCTTGCAGCCATTGCTGTACCGCGTCGACCACGTCGGCATCTTCCTCATGATCGCAGCAAGCTACACACCTTTCACAACCCAGTTGCTCCACGGCGCCTGGAGCTGGGGAATGACCACCGCGGTCTGGGCGTTAGCGATCGTCGGCATCCTGGTGCGGCTGTTCCTGCCGCGGCTCGGCGAAATGGCTTCTATCGTGTTCTATCTGGCGCTCGGCTGGGTCGTTCTGATTGCGATCAAGCCACTTATTCACGATACGCCACTGCCCGCGCTCATCCTGCTCGCCGCAGGTGGCATCGTCTACACAGTTGGTGCTGTCCTGTTCATGAAGCCCTTAAAATTTCGCCGTGCAATTTGGCACGGCCATGTGCTCGCCGGAGCGGCATCCCACTATGCTGCGATTATGGTCGGCGTCGTTATGGCGGCAGCCAAGTAAGAACGTTGCGCTCCATCCGTATCCGCGCGAGGTGCTTTGCCTTACCCTCACCTTAGAAGTTTCGGCAACCTTCCTATCGCCGCTTGTGCAAATGACCGATAGTGAATGCGCTGGTCGTTGGAGGGCAAACAGATGGAAAAGCTTCCAGCACAGGAGACCCCACCAACTATTTCGTGCGTGGTCTGTGCCTATAACGAGGCTGACAAAATCGGCGAAGTTCTCCGGGTTATAAAGGAGGTCCCAGAACTTTCCGAACTCATAGTGGTCGATGACGGATCATCCGACTGCACTGCCGAAAGGGTGTCCGCGCGCACCGGCATCCGCCTTGTCTCCTACGCACCGAACCGGGGGAAAACACACGCCCTTCGCGTCGGGATGAATGCAGCCTCGGGACGTTATATCCTGTTGATCGATGCAGACTTAAAGGGGCTGACGGCGCGAGATGTCCAAGCCCTTATCGACCCCGTGCTATCCGGCAGGGCGGAGGTCAGCATAAGCCTGCGGGGAAACAGCCTGCCGCTTTACAGAAATCTCGGCCTCGACTTCGTCTCAGGCGAGCGGTTTTTCCCTGCGGCTCTGATTAGGCCCCATCTCGATGACATGCGCGCCCTCCCGCGATGGGGAGCGGAGGTCTATCTAAATAGCCTCATCACCCGGGCAGGCATGTCGATCGCCGTTGTTACCTGGCCCACGGTGTTCAATGTTCGGAAGGTCGACAAGGTCGGCGCCGTACGTGGACGTATCGCTGAACTTGCCATGACCCTGGATGTCTTCCGCGTGCTATCGCCTGCCACGGTAATTTCGCAAAATGTCGCGATGCTGCGCTTGCGCACCACTCCGCGCCGGGCCCGGCAACCTATAAATCGGGATATTTTTGCCGACCTGGGCCTTGCGGCCATGCGCGCCTGGACCGCCGGAACTCGCGCGGCGAGGGAAGCAACATCGCGGCTGTAAGCATCATCGGCAATGGTCGCAGCTACGCGGCGCGCGGGCCTTATTGATCCCTTACATTTCAGCCTCTAGTCCAATCGTATGGCAGACCTTTGCCGCGATCTACTTAAGTCAATGAGAACCTATGCCTAAGCGCTCTTCAGCATTCTTATCTGGCGGCGGAACGATGGGTGCGAAGGTGCGCGCCTTCGACTGGAGAGCCAATGAGCTTGGTCCGATCGAATCATGGTCAGCCTCCCTACATCTCGCCGTCGATATCCTGCTGGCCTCTCCCTTCCCCGGATGTCTGCTCTGGGGACCGGACTATATCATCATTCACAACGACGCCTATGTGCCGATCCTGGGGCAAAAGCCGGAAGCGCTTGGCCGAACATTGAAGGCCGTTTGGGGTGAGTCCTACGACACAGTCGTGCCTATCGCTGACAAGGCCATGCAGGGTGAGGCGACCTTCCTGGAGGATTTTCCCATACCCGTCGAACGGCATGGTTACCCGGAGACGGCTTACTTCACCTTTTCCTACAGCCCCGTGCGCGACGAAGGCGGTGTGCCCGTCGGAGTCCTCGTCACGGTCGTCGAAACAACCTCCAAGATCCTTGCCCAGCGTGAAATTGCTGCCGAGCGTCAACGTTTTGCCGAGTTGTTCGAGCAGGCACCGACGTTTATGACCGTTCTGCGCGGCCCCGACTTGGTGTTCGAGTTCTGCAATCCGGCATATTACCAACTGGTCGGTCACCGGGAACTGATCGGTAAGCCCGTACGCGAAGCAATTCCCGAAGCTGAGGCCCAGGGTTATTTCGACTTCCTGCAGGGTGTTCTGGAATCCGGGCAAGCGTTCAAAGCGAACGGCTTGAAAATAGTGCTCCAACACACCCCGGGTGCGCCTCTGGAGGTTCGGTATCTCGACTTCGTCTACCAGCCCATAAGGGGAGCGGACGGCCGCGTAAACGGCATATTCGTTGAGGGGGTCGATGTCACCGATCGCACGCTGGCGCAGCGCCGACAAGCCGCCCTCGTCCAACTCACCGACGATATCCGTGAATTGGAGGACGTCGGTCAAATAGCCTTCACCGCCTCGCGCATCCTTGGTGAAATGTTCGAGGTCAGCCGCGTCGGTTATGCCACGATCGATGCCGATGCAGAAACCGTAACCATCGAAGAGGACTGGACGGCGCCCGGCGTACATAAGCTAGATCGGGTTCTGCACTTCCGGGACTACGGGTCCTATATCGAGAACTTGAAACGCGGCGAAACCGTCGTCTTCGCCGATGCTGAAAAAGATCCGCGCACGGCACATAACGTCGAAGCCTTACGCAGCATCAGCGCAATTTCACTGATCAACATGCCGATCATGGAACAGGGCAAGGCTGTCGCCTTGCTCTACGTGGCCAACGCCACGGCGCGGGAATGGTCCACTGAAGACCTAAGCTTGTTTTACGAAATAGCGGCCCGCGTCCGTACGGCCACGGAGCGAGCGCGGGTGACGGCAGCCCTTAGAGACAGCGAAGCGAGCCTAAGACAGTTGAACGCCAACTTGGAGAAGGAGGCGGTCGAGCGATCGGCTGTTGGCGGCCAGTTCTGGCAGATCAGTCCGGACCTTCTGGCGGTTTTAAGGGGTGACGGCTCGTTGGCGCAAATGAACCCGGCCTGGCACAGGGTCTTGGGATGGACCGAGGCGGAAATTGAGGTCATGACTATCTTCAATCTCATCCACCCAGATGATATTGAAGCGACCTGGCAGGGCGTCGAGGAACTCGTAAAAGGAAATCCCATACGGCGTTTCGAAAACCGCTATCGTTGCAAGAATGGCGAATATAAATGGTTTGCCTGGTCGGCCGCGCCGTTTGGCGATGCCTATTACTGCGCCGGCCGCGACATCACCGTTGAGAAGGTTCAGGCCGACACTCTGGCGATAACCACCGCGGAGCGCGACAGGGTCTGGCAGCTATCCCGCGATATTCTCGTCGTCGTCGGACCGGACGGCGTATTCCGCGCCGTAAACCCGGCGTGGACGGAGATCCTGGGGTACGAGCTCGAGGAGGTCGTGGGTCATCCATTCCAGGAATTCCTTTGGCCAGACGACGCCAAGAGCAGCCAGGAGGCGTTCAATGAGGCAGTCAACAATCACGATCTGACCAGCTACGTCGATCGCTATTGCCATAAGGATGGAACGCCCCGTTGGATTTCGTGGAGCACCTCCAACGAAGGAGACATTGTCTACGCCTACGGCCGCGATATCACCGCTGAACGCCAGGCTCGTGATGAGCTTGAGAGCATGCAGGACCTGTTGCGCCAATCCCAAAAGATGGAAGCGGTTGGTCAGCTCACCGGGGGAATCGCGCACGACTTCAACAACATGCTTGCCGTAGTCATTGGTTCTCTCGATCTGTTGGATCGTCGGATCGGAATGGAAGACGCAAGGGCCAAGCATTATATCACGGCCGCGACCGAAGGCGCCAAGCGAGCCGCGAATCTCACCCAGCGACTGCTGGCCTTCTCAAGACAACAGCCGCTGAAACCCGAGCCCGTCAATGCCAATCGACTTGTCGCCGCCATGTCCGAACTCATGACCCATGCGCTAGGCGGCGCTGTTCAACTCGAAACGGTCCTCGGTGCCGGGCTGTGGCCAGTTCACGCTGATCCGAACCAGCTTGAAAACGTCATCCTGAATCTGGGAGTCAATGCGCGTGATGCTATGCCAGACGGCGGACGTGTCACGATCGAAACGCAAAACACGCACCTCGACAGCCGAGGTGTAGCCAACGAGCCTGGGCTCGCCGCAGGGCAATACGTGATGATCGCGGTCACCGACACCGGATCAGGAATGTCTCCCGAAGTCATAGCCAAAGCCTTCGACCCCTTTTTTACGACCAAGGAGGTCGGTAAGGGCACCGGCCTCGGATTGAGCCAGGTATACGGTTTCGTCAAACAGTCGGGAGGCCACATAAAGATATATTCAGAGCCCGGACATGGCACGTCGGTCAAAATTTACCTTCCGCGTTACCATGGCTTGCCAGCTGAAGAAGGCACAGACGTCGACGCCGGTATTTTATTGAGAGGCGATGCCCACGACCTGATCCTCGTGGTCGACGACGAGGCGGTCGTACGGCAATTCTCAGTCGACGCCCTAAGCGAGTTGGGCTATCGCACCCTGGAAGCCGATGGCGCCAAGAAGGCCCTGCTGCTTCTTGAAACGCATCCTGACATCGCCATGCTCTTTACGGATATTGTCATGCCCGATGTCAACGGCCGCAAGCTGGCCGATGAAGCAAAGACCCGGCGCCCCGATCTCAAAGTTCTATACACCACAGGATATACTCGCAACGCTGTGGTCCATAATGGCGTCGTTGATGCGGGGGTCGAACTGATCGGCAAGCCGTTCACCATTGACGAACTGGCCGCGAAAATGCGCGAGGTCCTGGATAAGCCATAGCCAAATTCAATGGCGGCCACGAGAACGGCGCAAGTTGAAGGGGTCGATCTGTCACCGGTAGAACCAGGGATGAGCTAATACCGATGAAGCGCCTTACAAAGCCTTTGCAACGGCGCAGGGTGGCCGACATGCCAACGCGCTCGCCTTGCGCCTATACTCTCCTCTTCGAATGCACACCGGCTAGCAGGGGTATACGCAGGTTTGCCTCTTCGGGCACACAGTCGCTAGTAATCCGATGATGCGGTTCGTTCGTCGAATTCTCGCCGGTTGTCGTTCTGGTCGGCAATATGAAACTCGCATCACAATATTCTTGGAGAAACGCTTATGATCCACAACACCACCAATAATGGGGACCAGCCGTATCCTGATGATGTGGATGGATTTTCCCCAAATGTGAAAACCGTCGATGTGGACTCGATGCATCTTCAGCGGACGCCAGACGAAGGCGCGGGAGAGGCGCATGAAGCGCAGAACCCAACGCCAGTGGCGAAGGCCGCAATTTCCGCTGAAAATTTGCAAGCTCATGATGACCCGGATCCGTTCCCAGCTTAAGGAACAGACGACAAAATGGTGCAATCTGCCGACACGGGGGAAACGCCCTTAACAAATCGGGAAGCCATAAGCGCGACGCTTGGTGCTCTAGCCCTCGGGCTCTTTGGTAATTGCGTGGTGTCCGGCGAGTGACCCGATGGTCGCCCTGACAACTCATTGGATGATGAAACGGATCAAGAGCGCATCGAGTCCCTGGCTGCGCCGACGATCAGCAACCTTGAGCCGGAAGGCCAGGTAGCTGCTACGTTACAATATTGCAGTCAAGTTCCAGCCGGCTCTGCTGTGCCGTCGTTGACCGCAAACGGCAAACCGGCTCGTGCGCAGGCCGCCAGAAGCCATAGAAGGACAATCGGCCTTGCATGCGGCGTCGGTCGAACGGCCAGTTCCAGTGCTGAATTGAGCCCGATATCGTGACCGGCTCGCGGAAACAGCATTTCCATCTGTTATGGAAGGTGTGGAACTCAAGGATACGCAGTTGAGCCCCGGCGCCGCGGCGCCGGGGCTCTTCGTAATCACATTGTACTGTCAGGCAGCATGAGCATCCGGCGCGGCAATGGCACGAGGTTCAGGCTTTGACCGGATTTCGATCCGACGCGGTTTTTTTGCTTCCGGCACTTCGCGATTAAGCTGTATGTGCAAAAGACCCTCTTTCAGCACCGCGTCCACGACGGTAACATAAGGCGCCAATTGAAAGACTTGCTTGAAACTGCCTGAACTGATGCCTTTATAAAGGTACGTTTTTTTGGCCGCCTCACAATCCTGCTTAGTGCCGCTGACGATCAGCTGGTTTTCCTGAACGTTCAGGCCGATTTCGGTGTCTGAAAACCCGGCTACCGAAAGCGTAATTTCGTATCTATCTTCGCCCGTGCGCTCGATGTCGTAGGGTGGCAAGTCCTCCGAATTCAAGGCACCGCGGGTGAGTTTGTCGAAGAGGCTTTCGAAACGGTCGAAGCCCACGGTCGACCCGAACAGCGGTGATAGTGAAAGAGCGGTTGTCATGTGCAAACCTCCTAAGTTTAAGGTGAACAGATAACGTTGAAGGCGGAGCTTCGGTGAAGATTTAGAGCGGGCTCAACGGCCTTCAAGAGCCCAACAAATTTTTTTCCGAAAATCAGTAAAGCTGTGTGGTCAGGCCGAGACCGACGAGAGGGTTACAGAATTTCGCTTATGATTTGCCATATAACCAGTCCTGTCAGTCCAATCATGGTCGCCATAGCGACGACGATTGGCAATGGAATGGTTCTTTCACGGTTACCCGATGAGAGGCCAGCCCTCCCCGGGGCGGCTACGCTGGATGAACGAGTAAATTTTCGTCCACGATAAGGTCGAAACATCGCTGCGTGGCTCCTATAAAAGTAAGAAGTAGCGCTTGGCGCAGCGCCGCCAATCGCGGCGCTGGCAACGCGCGAATTTAGAACGCCACACACGGCGTTCAAGGTCCATGGCCTCGCTCCCGGCTAATTTTGTCCCGTCTTTTGCATTCATTTCCCCAGGCACAACGTTCATGGCGGTTAAAACAGAACTCGCAGTAAATGAGATGGGCTAGGATCGGTAGCTGGTCCGTGCAGTGTACAAGATTGCGTCAAGCGCAAACCGTCCGGCCGGCTGCCACGTTGGAGGCCGGTCCGCGAACCAATTACGTTTCCGTGAAACCTGGTTGTTGCCGTTGTCATTCGACCGGCGCCGTGCAAGATCCTTTTTCCCGCGATGACCTGCTTAGTGGACCGCCGCGGCGCGGGGCGAGACGTCTTTTCCGGGGAGTCTCGCCCCGACCCACTCCGGCCAGGGCCAGCTTTGCGCTCGGATGTCAAGGCGGCGCGATCGACTTCACACATGCCTGCGTGAGCTGAGATGCAGACCACCTGAGTAACAGATTCATAGGAACAATAAATTGCCCAAGGCTTCAAACGACAATTTGTTGAATGCCGTCGATCTCAACGTGGGTGCGCGGGTGCGGACGCGTCGGAAGTTCCTGGGCTTATCTCAGGATGACTTTGCCAAAGCGCTTAAACTAACCGTCCAGCAAGTACAAGAACACGAACGCGGATCGAAGCGAATCGGTGCTTCGAAATTGTACGAGATCAGTCGGGCGCTCGAGGTGCCCATATCCTATTTTTTCGACAGCCACGACGATATCGACCGATGCGGTGTGTGCGGTCAATCGCAGGCCGTGGAGTCGGTCCAGCCTTGCGATCGGCTGTCAACCCGTAAGGTACAAGGTCAACTTGCCACCAATGTCCCAGCCTGATGTGGAGAAAGCCGCTGCGAGCAACTCCGGTTGGCCGTTTAAAGCCAGAAAGCCAACAATGGCAATTGTCCTGGTCAGTAGCCCGCATCAAGCTGCCGTAGCGCGCCTGGCCGGCACCACCGCAGTCAGTATCAATGGCTCGCGCAACTCATCTTAAATGCGCCCTTTGCAACAGGCAAAAATAAGCCACGGTCAAATATTGTAAGATCCTATGGCGGCCACCTTGGCACGCCATGCCTCCTGTCGCAGCGGGACTTTCCGTTAGACCCGTCACTTAATCATTTTAGTAGCGCATCAAGTTCCTCGCCAAGGTGACTGATCGTGAACGGCTTGGTGATCAAGTGTGTCCCACTGTCCAGAACGCCGTTATGTACTATGGCATTCTGAGTGTAGCCGGTCATGTACAGTGTCCGAATATCGGGTCTGACAGTGTGAACCTGGTCTGACAGCTGCCTCCCGCCTCGACCGGGCATTACGACGTCGGTCAGAAGTACATGGATCGTAATACCACTTTCCACGATCTTCATCGCCTGGTCGGCGTTCTCGGCGATCAAAACGTCGTAGCCCAATTCGAGAAGGGCTTCACCCGTAAAGTCGCGCAGCCCTGCTTCGTCATCAACAACAAGCACAGTGACATTGCGGCGGTCGCGGTCCGCCATTTTTGTCATATCCGGCATCGCAAGGTCCATTTCCTCGTGCGATCGCGGCAGGTAAATCTTTATCGTCGTACCGTGGCCAACTTCGCTGTAGATGTTGATGTGGCCGCCCGACTGCTTGACGAAACCGTGCACCTGACTCAGACCCAGGCCTGTCCCCTTGCCGACATCCTTCGTCGTGAAGAACGGTTCGAATACTTTTTCCAATAGCTCCGGCGCAATCCCGGTGCCCGTGTCGGTTACCGCGATCAAGACGTATGCTCCAGGTACGACCTCTTCTTGGGTATTGGCGTAGGTCCGGTCCAGATTTGCGTTAGCCGTTTCGATCGTCAGCTTTCCGCCGCTCGGCATGGCGTCGCGGGCATTAACGGCCAGATTGACAATTGCGGTTTCCAACTGACCTTGATCGACATGCGCACGCCAGAGTCCTGCCGCTCGGGCGGTTTCGATAATGATCGTTTCGCCGAGCGTGCGCCGCAAAAGCTCCGACATGTCCGTTACGGCCTTGCCGACATCAACCGCCTTGGGGTCCAGTGGTTGTTGCCGGGAGAAGGCGAGCAGACGGTGGGTCAAGGTCGCTGCGCGCTTACCGGCTTCTTGAGAGCTGTTGACGAGACGCAAAAGTTTTGGATCAGCTTCACCGAACCGGCGCAGCAGCAGGTCGTTGTTGCCGAGGATAACAGCCAGCATATTATTGAAATCATGGGCGATTCCTCCCGTAAGACGCCCGACGGCCTCCATTTTCTGGCTTTGGCGCAGGGCAGACTCGGCGCGCTCGCGATCAACCATTTCCTGCCGAAGTCGGTCGTTGCTAAGCGCCAGCAGTCGCGCGTCCCTAGCCATGATGGTCAACATGACACCGGCAACTAGGACCAAAAGGCCCGCCCCGCTATACCGCGCCAGGCGCAATCCAATGGTTTCCGATCGTTGCTGGAAATAGACCATGCCGAGTGTCGTCTTGTTTTCGACTACGGGCACGCGAACTACAATGGCGCCGGCTTTGCCACCAGCCGGCTGTATTGCCGCGGCACCGGGCTCCGCAGGCGCCGCACCAAATTGCGCGACCAGCCGTCCCTTGTCATCGTAAACCCCAACTGCTTCAATATCAGGGTTGGCGCGCAGCGCCGACGTATATTCTTGTATCGCTTCACTGTCGTTGAAAGCGAGAGCCGCAGAAACGGAATCGGCCAAAATTCGAGCCTGAACCCGCGCAGCCTGCACGATCTGCGACTGGTGTTGCGATTCGGCGTAAACGGCGAGCACTACGCTGATGGCGAGAACGCTGAATAGGCCGATAGCTACGACTCCGACACGGCTAAGTGTGAAGCGGTTTCCGAGCGAAATCATGGGGTTACGATTCTTCCGGAGCTTTTTACCGAGAGGGCTAGGTTCAGGAGTTTGGAACTGATCGAAAGGCCGCTTTCACGAGCGGCATCTTGATCGATGCGAAAACGAACCCTGCCGCCTTGAATGGTAAAGTCAGCCATGCCAGGTGTATCGGCATCATCCGTTACGGTGAAGATCGCCGCGCCGCGGACCGCGCGTAAAGCGTTTGCAATGCTCTGGCTCGATGAACCGCCGAGATAGGCGATATCACAGGCGGAACCGGAGCCGATTGTATCCACGCGAAAGATTTCGATCGGCCGGTTCTGAACGGTCTGTCCGGCTATTGCCTGATCCAGCACGGCGCCGAACGGGTCTTCGCCGACGATGCAAATGGCAAACGGTTTGCCCGACCGATCGGTAGGCCAGCTGATGAACGGGCCTAACTTGTAAAGGTAGGTTGCCTCAATCGCAGCCTCAAGCGAAGGCTGTCCTGCCGAGGCCGGAGTCGTCAGCAGGAGCACGGTCAGGAAAATCCAACCCTTCAGATGAGGCGATTTGCCGAGAGCGGTCATCCTCAATAGCCATAACGAAGCGACAGCAGGACGGATCTGCCGACATATCGCGGCGCCGTAGTCGACGGGTCCCAGACTTCAAGATGACGCTTGTGCAGGAGGTTGTTGCCATTAAGCGCGATTTCAACGCTGTTGGTGACGCGCCAGCCGACGTGCAGATTGGCTTCGGTATAGGCAGGCACCGGCGCGGTCGTCACCTTGCCAATGGTGCGCATCCCGACGTCAAGGTCGATCCTGTCCGTCACATTCCATTCCGAACGCAGTTGGGCCTGGTAGTCCGGATCCTGCCCCCCGACGGCGAGATGTGTTAGGTCGTTGTGGCCCGGCTTCAGTTCAAAGTGCTTATGCAGCAGATTGAAGCCGGCGCTTAGCCGCCAGTCGGGCGTGACCTGGTATTTGCCCCAACCTTCCAAACCATAGGTCGTACCGCGACCGCCGTTATCAAGAATGAGGGGGAATATCGTAGCCGGATATTCGTCGGTGCGAAGATCATCGTACACATTATAGAAGGCCGAGAGCGAATACGATGCCGATGCCAATGGTTGGGCTTTCCAGCCGATTTCGTAGGCCGTCAATTTTTCGGACTGAAAATCAGGCGAAGGAAGAAGGTACGGGTCTGCCTCGAGTTCCCGCTCGATCCGGTTGGGTGTGCGGGCCGCCTGCGAAATTGCCCCCCATAGAAGGCTGTCGGGTCTGACCTGCCAGGCCAGGCGGACGTTCGGCAGCCAGTCAAGGCCGGAATAACTGTTGGACTCGGCCTTAATACCGAGCGTCAGTTTAACCGTGCGTCGCAGCGCGATCTCATCCTGCGCGAATATCGAACCCAGTGAAATAGTAGTCTTCGGATCGGCAAAATGAAATGCGTTGTATGAGACGAAATCCTCTCTCCAGAAGCGGAACTCGCCGCCCCACATGAATTGATGGCTTCGCCCGATTGGCATGGAATGCTGAGCGTCGACGTGGAAGGTATCTCGAGTCTCGTAGAGCGTTGGGTCGTAGCGCTGATCGTGGTCGACATAGGCTGCGACCGCCACGGACGCACCACCTTTTAGCCGCCGGTTCCAGCCGGCTGAAAGATCGTAACCGTTGAACCGCGTCAAGCCGTCCCGCAGGGAATTATCGTAGAAATCGCCTTTTGCAGAGTAGGTATCCGACGCGTGAACGCCGTCGATTCGGAAACCTCCCTGCCCGCCGTGCCAAGCATCCTCGGACACGTCGTCGGGCATTGCCGCCGATGTCGATCCTGCCGTGAACCCTTCGGCAAAGACTCTGTAGTTTGCATGTTGCCCAAGCGTACCACCGTATTGAAACGTTGCGCCTTGCCGGTACGGACTGCCCGTCAGACGCAGATCAAGTCCACGCGTCGCCGAAGCATCCTTCGTGACGATATTAATGACGCCGTTGACGGCGTTGGCGCCCCACAGCGTCCCTCCAGGGCCACTGACGACTTCGATACGGTCGATGTTATCCAGGGGGACGTTGACCTGCTGCCATAAGACGCCCGAACCAATGGGCTCATAAACACTGCGTCCATCAACCAGTACCAGAAGCTTATTGGCTGTTTCAGGCGAATTAAAGCCTCGCGCCGTTATCGACCAACTGTAAGCATTGATCTTGGCCACCTCGAGATTCGGAGCAAGTCGGAGGACTTCAGGCAGCGTAGTTACACCGAGCCGACGGATATCGGCCGCAGTTATGACGTAGATGGCCGCGGCCGCATCGCTCAGCGGCTCGGGCCGTTTCGACACCGATGTGACCGGCAAGTTTGCAAGGTCGTCTATCGAGAGCCTGCGCAAGTCTTCTACGCTGGTCGTCGTAACCTGTTCATTGGCGCGTGCACTATGGGACCAGACGCTCACCGCGCAGATTACCGCGAGACAGGTTCCGTGTAGAGCAACGGTGCGCCGAGCGTCGAAGGCTACAGCCCATATTTTCATTGTTTACCCCAGCTGTCCGGACGTCTTATTGCGGCTTGAAAAATAAGGAAGCCATAATGATTCCAGACATTTGAAGAATTTGGGATGCATAACGGAAATACCAATTCAGAGTGCGAAGTATCCAGGAACCGCACCTTGCGGCAAAAACGTACCCTAATCGACTGACGTTCGTAGGAGCCGGTACAAGTATTAATCACAGAGCTGGAGTCGGGCCAATCAAGGCGTTCAAAGCGCGGCCAAGACGGTGCATGGACCTGATCTTATCGCGCCACGACAAGGCGATGACCGGACCCAGTTCAGTCTTGTTGACATCTACGATATAGATACGGCCATCATTGCGATCGCGCAGAATGTCCAGGCCACCCCAGTCCAAGCCCATACGCTGAGAGAAAATCGCGATCCGGGCTAGTTCATCGAGTGAATAAATCTCGGCGGGATCGGCTATCACCGCGCAGCGGTTGTTAACGGAAAAGCGGCCTTCCGGTGCCTTGGTCTTGATCCAGACGACGACCGGCGCACCGCCGGCACAGGGTGTGCGCAGGTCGCGGCAGCAATCCTCGTCGTCACGAGTGTCTACGACGCGCTGATAGACCCAGCCGGGACGGGGCTGCAACGGCGCCGTTACGATACGGCCGCCATGGACGCCGTTCTTTTCCGGCTTTTCCACGACCTCACCGATGGTTGTACGAGGATCGACAGTGAGTGGGTAGCCGAATACGTCCGCGAAGACCTTTGCAACGTGGCTTTTCGTGATGTCGGTGCATCTATGATTCAACTGCAGCGGCGTCCGAACCGGCGGCGCCGCGCCGGTTGTGCTGTCGCGCCAGCGTCAGGATTAAGGCCGCGATCCTCAGTGAACAGGCCGCCCATGTGCAACATCTATTCGATGGTTTCAAATGTCGAAGCTATTCGAGCCTTAGCCAACGTCCTGAACCTAGCGTCAAATGCGGCGAACCTGGGGGACCTGCCCGGTATCTACGCAAATGGATTTGGGCCGATTGTGCGGAACACAGCTGGCGGCCGCGAGCTGGCAATGTCTCGCTGGGGCATGCCATCCAATCCCGATAACCTGGTCGGCAAAAAATACGATAATGGCGTGCAGAACGTCCGGCATCACTGGATCGATCACTGGTCACCGTATTTGGGTGTCGACAATCGCTGCGTCGTGCCCTGGACATCTTTTTCTGAACCGGATCAAGCCAATGCTACGGGCGTCTTCCACTGGTTTGCTCTCGATCAGGAGCGCCCGCTCGCCTTCTTCGGCGGGCTTTGGACGCCGCAATGGACATCGGTCCGCAAAGTCAAAGACGGCGAGACTACAGACGATCTCTATGCGTTTTTCACGACGAAGCCCAACGAAGAAGTGAAAACCTACCATCCGAAGGCTATGCCGGTTATTTTGCGGACCTCGGAGGAGGTCAATGCCTGGCTGACCGAACCATGGGACGTGCTAAAGAAAAAGCTGATCAAGCCTTTGCCCGATGGAACGCTTAAGGTTGTTGGCAAGGCTCGTAAAAAAGACGGGCCGGGCATGCCATTCGAAGGTGAAACGGTTCAGGAAATCCAGGCGTCCCTATTTTGACCGCAATGACCAAGGGGGCTCAGGTGAACACTGGCTCGACAAACCAGTGCCGGTGAGCATGAGAAATCTGCGCTTCGATTTGATGCGGTGAAGGCGCATGCATCCGCCTATTAATTCAATTCAGTGCGCCGCTGCAATTCGGCTGCGGTCTCCTTTAGATACCATTTTTTGTTCTGGCATTCAAAAACCCGTCCGCGTTGACGCCCCAAGGTATTCCGGACGGAACTGCGGCCTGTTAGTCGAGGATCGGCGGCGGCAACCATTTTTTCGAGTTCGGCGGCGCTCAAGCCAGGATTGTTGGTCAGAATGTCCGTGAGAATTTCCTGGACGACACCGTAGGGCCTCTTCGCAGCGTGACTTTGCTGCGATACGGATATAGGAGACCGATCGCGCAACTGATCAAACGCGTGCTCTACGCGCTTACCAGCCTCGCAAAACCCGTCTTGAAATCCACGATTGTAAGCCTGTTCGATTGCCTTACGGATCAGCTGGCTGGTGGTGTCGAGAGAATCTTTCATATAGCCTCCGCATGCATCCATAGCTTTTCAGGCTGGGAATTCAACATCCAGCACCCTTAAAAAGTACGATCATGAATGCAAGGTCAACGTCGATTGCTTTCCATAGCGGTCCGCAGACCATCAAGAACCATCGAGAAACCAGCCAAAAAAGCGTTTGCGTCGCCATCGCGTCTAAGGATCGATCCGTAGGTCTACCAGAGCGAATTCTCTTCAAACCGCAATCTCTGACCGTCACCCCGCCAGCTTGATCGAGAACCTGTCGGCTGGTGGCGGAATCGCCAAATCCATTTCTTCGGCGCCATCGAGCCAAGGCCGGCATTCAGCGATTTCGAGCATCAGCGGAAAGCGATCGTTTATCTCTTCGAGGCCTGGACTCGCCGGCCGGGTTAGCATGGCGCACGATAAGAACAGCCCGGTCGGCCGCTTGATTGCGCTGTAGATGCCGGCGACCGCCATCGGCTTGCCGTCTGAGCGCCCCAGATTGACCCTGACTTCCTTTGCCGTCTGCCCTAACAGATCCTGCATGCCGGTCGTTTTCTGCAGGTAATGGTTCATCAGGAACAGCACGCGCCATTTTCTGACCCAGCTTTCCCGGAAGCTGGGGAGCTCGTCGACGGTTTCGATCCGCGCATGCGTCGTGTTGCCGTGCCATTGATCGGGGTAGCCGGAGAAGTTCGGTGGAACCAGCCCCCATTTCATCGGCTTCAGGACATGGTGTCCCGTGCGATCGCGTGCCAGGACGTCGACCATGCCGCCGGCCTTCATCAACGTCTTGCCGGTTTGTGCGACAGCCGCTTGATCGTCCATGGCCAGCTTAACCCAGTCGAAAGTATGGACTAGACAGGTCCTGCGGCGCCGCCTCGCGCTCGTTGTGCAACGTCCAGAGTTCTCGCACGCGCGCCGCCTGAGACGCGCTGGTGACCTGCACCAAATCCTGGGCCGCGTCGTATGGAGGCATGATGCCTTCCGCTACCAGGGATATGGCATTTTTTATGGCATATAGAACCGCGGGGTTCACCGGCGTCGACAGCTGGGCATGAATACACGCTTCACCGACGGCCTCGTCCTGAGTCATCTTCCCGTCGGCGACGCGTTGTGTAAGCTCGAGGAAACGAGGGTCCATAACCATAGGTCCGCCGCCTGGAAAGGTGACGTAAAGCACACACATGTCGGGGTTGAAGCCTTCGAACGCTGAATAGGCATTCCAGTCTTCTCCCGCCTTGCCGACCGACATCGGGATGCCGCGGAATTGCATTATATCGAACTTCGAGACATCGCTCGACAATCCAGCTCCTTTGCACATCGCGACGAAGTCTGCATGACAGATATTCAGGGACAGCCTTTCCGTAATATAGCCGCGTGCGAACTCGGCGGTTTCTTCGAGCCGAGCAATGATGTCTGTTGCGAGGTCCACACCTATGCTCCTCTGTGCACGTGCGGACCGTTCGATCACGTCTAAGCGGCGGAGGACGACAAGAACGGGCTCGATCGGATCCCGCGGAAGAATATCGGTCCGTCGCTCAAGCCGTTCGACGGCGTAACGGACGACCTCGGGATAATTGAAAACAACCAGGACCTCGCCTTCGATCGGCGCAATCGTCCGGTCCAGATCAGCGACCACATCGCCGTCCAGGCTTTTCACATTGAAGCGCATTGGCAGCATAGCGACCTCCATTTGTTAATGTTCTATATTTGTTCTGTCGGTGGAAAGAGTCAAGCCGCATTGCACGCGAAAGCAATCGATCCGTTCGGGCGACGCCTGTTAAGGAGGCTTTCACCTGGGTCTCATCGGGGTTTCACACACCGGCTAGACGCGCGAAAAACTGAGTCGGAACAGTGCAATAGAGGACTTTAGCCGTCCCCAATTTTGAATCTGAACGGAATCAACAGGTTGAATTTTGCCGTTCGGATTTCATTAACGAAAGGTTAACACGGGGGATTGCCCACTAAGGCAGTGTAGATCGAGCGGATGCCACCGCAGCTCGCCATTCCTGACGCTTCGCCACAGATTTTCTTCCGGAAAAATGCGGGAGGAGCCACTGCGGGGAGCTCCTCCCTCGACCTTGACGCCATCCTTCTCATGGCGCCCCGGCCGAATTTTCAGTGTACCGTTGTCTTGCCTGCGACGGCTTCGATGGCCGCCACCTGTACCCGTCGCAGCATTTCAGCCTTGTCTGTTTCGGACGGAATGCGTTGTACGAAGCCAGGAATCAAACTTGGGTCCTGAACGATCGGAAATGGCGTGTCGCTGGCTTCGCGACCATCCGCAAACCGTCCGACTATATGGCTGTCCATTCCTGATAAAGCTTGGCGCACGGGGAAGCCGTCCAAATGCATCTGGCCGGCGGCTGTGCTCACCCGGTCGATCCCTCGCGAAATACAGAGCCAGCCAAAATCCCGTCGCTCCAAAAAAAGTCTTAAATCGGTCAGACCCGCCTGGCGTGCCAGGGTCAGCGACACCGATAGGCGGTTTTCAACGCGGCTCACAGGCGATCCGTCCAGCGACTGGCTCTGGTGTGCCGCCATCAGCTCAACCAGGATATCAAAGCCAAACCGTTCCGCAGGATTTCTCATGGGCTGAATTCTTGGCGGCGTCTTCTAATGTGTCAAGGTCTGGGCGATCACCTAAGCGTCACCGGGCTCAGCGGTCCCGCTCTCGATCCGGTTTGCTCAGGGCTGGACCCGTCGTGGCCGATCGTTTGCGTCCCAAGCCAAAGTGCTCTGTTATTTCAGCTGCCAGGCCCTGGTCGGCCTCGTCCTCCGACTTGGTCAGAACATCCGCCACCTTGCGATAATAGTCCTTTCTGCGGTCTTCGAGCTGCTGTGCCTCGAACTTCCGGGCAGTTCCCCCGCCCTGGCCCACGGAGTGCAGGTCTTCCCCTTTTGCGACGAGGGCCAATACCGACCGCTTCGCGCTTCGCTCGTTTTTCAGGCGCGCCAATCGCGTCGTCGCGTTGGCTTCAATCCCATGCGAACGAAGCTGTTCCGCAAACCCTTCGCGCCAGCGCTGAAGATCCGCCTTGCGCGGATTAAGGCGCCGGCCTGACCAACCAAGTGTCTTGACGGCCAAGTGCACATGCGGGTGCGCCGGCGGGCTCGGATCTGGGTCGGTCGCCTGGGTGTGATAGGCAAACACATATTGGTGGCCTGCAAACTCTCCAGCAGCAAACGCGCGCACTGCGCGCTTCATGCTAACTTCGTCGGTATGCGCCGGCATCGAGAAGACGATATTTAACGTGTTTCTACGCGTGCTGTCCTCTCCGATCTCTTCTGGGCCACCGGCGCGCCAGTCGGCCTTCAAGTCTTTCAGCTGCTCCGATCCGCGGATGGTGTGTCCATCCTGATCTTCCAAGTCGATCTGACCCTTCCGGCTGATATAGTCGATGTGCTGCCTGATTTGCTTCATGCCCCGGCAGGCCGAAGTGATCTTGACCATCACTTCCGGCACCTTGCGCACCGTCCTTGCCAACCTGTCGCGAACGGCCTGAGCGCGTTCTGCGGGCGTCCGTGTCTTCGCAGCCCCCAGCGCGCCGCTCCCGGACATTCGGACTGTAGGACGGATCTCTTGCGATTTTTGGCGGTTTGATACGACTTGAGCCTCATATTCGTTCTCGGCCCATTCGATGAGGAAGCCATCGACAAAAGCTTTGGGCAACGTCACCTGCGCCACCGTTTCCTACTGGCCTGCAGCACAGACGACACTTCGCCGACGTGTTCCTTGAGAAACTTCGAAACGTACTCGACCTGGGCCTGTGTCAGTTCGTCGCGGTCAACGCGCTGGTTCATATTGTACGCGATCTGGTTGATGTTACGGCCGAGCGCCAGCAACAGGGTGTTGGAACGCGCCAAGGCTTCGGCCTCATGTTCGACCAGCAACGCCTCCCCGGTCAGACTTGTCCTCACCAGGCCGATCAGCCAGCGCGGCACGCTCATCCCTTCCCGACCCGCCGCCGCTTCCAACGCCAGGAATTCTGTAGCCGGGATGCGAATTTCGACCCGGCGCCGGTCTTCACCGGCAACGCCATTGAAATCATCTGGGTGTGGAAGGCCGCCGTCGGTCGGATTTCCGTCGAGGACTGCCTTCACGATGCGGCGGACAGCTTCGCTTGGCGTCAGATTTCGTGCGCGGCACCAGTCAAGCCAGGGCTCCTTGAGGTCCTTCAGGTCGACGTGCAGCAATGGGCGACCGGCATTTTTTGAAGATGATTGATTGACCATCACAGCCCCGATCCAGTCGGACGTGTGACAAATTCGGCGTTCAGCCTATCCTGCCAACTTAAACTTGATGCCATATTGGTTCTCATGAGAACACTTCTCGAAGCGTTGATCTGCCAGGTGTCCCAGGGGGCTTTGCCGCCCCCTCTCCGAGCTTCGCTCGGCTTCACCCCTGCAAGGGAATATCGAGCGCGGCTCACGCCGCCGCGCCCATTACGTGGGCGATTAAAGCTTTGCGGGGGACGAGGCTGTCGATTGGTCTGCTTCGGTCAAGCCCCTGTTTATCGGTTCATAGCGTCGCGCGTCGTCCAGGCGCAGAAAGTGCACATCGCGGTTCGGCACCTGTGCGACTTCCGCGGTGTCGTCCCATTTGACCAGAACATGGTCGTCCTCGTTGGCCCGCCGATTGAGCACTATGATGCCGAACCGGTCGGTGACCCTTACTGCGACAACTGGACGCTTGATTTCGGCTGGATCCGCCGGTTTCGCAGCCCTCGCCTTTCTTCGCGAGAGCTGCTCGCCGGGTCCCGCCTCAAAGGAATCGGCCGTCAGTGAGCGCTTAAGTTCATCCACGGAGCGCCGGGACACCTCGGCGCCGCTGGTCAGCCACGCCTTGGTCTCTTCCGGAAATCGGCTGAACACCGTCCGAAGTTCGTAGATCGTCTCCGGCGAGGTGTTGCGGCCGGTTTGATAGACCTCTTCGATTTCCGGCGGGGCATCGATCAGCGCCAGGTGCTTGCTGACAGTGGAACGATGTATGGCAAGCTTGCGCGCTATTTCCCCGACCTTAAGGCCCGAGGCCTGCTTGTCGGCGATGAATATCGCCAGCTCCATCGGGGTCAGGTCCTTGCGTTGCAGGTTCTCGATGACCTGTTCAAAGTCGCTAGGCACCTCGTCGATCCAGGCGGGGATTTGCCGCAAGCCTACCGACAATGCCGCGCGGCGTCGCCGCGCCCCGAATTTCAGCATGTAGTGGCCTGCGATGGTCGGATGCGGACGCACCGAGATCGGCACCTTGATACCCACCTCGGCTACACTCGCCGCGAGATCCAGAACCTCGTCGAACGTTTTGCGCGGCTGATCCGGATCCTCGTGTATCAGATCGAGGTCGAGCAAGAGCGGCTTCCCCGCCGCCTTAGCGGCCCCCATATCTCTGAAGGCATCGAGCGCACTCAAGTCGATGGTTGGAATGCTCATGCCAACACCCGCGCTTCCGTTGCTAAGCCCATTCCGGCGACAATCATGTCGAAGACAGGCCGAACCTCGCGCCACGTATCCCTCGCGCTTGTCTTTGTAAGGTCCGCCACAAACAGGCCGGCAGCCTGAGCCTCAGCAATCGACGAGCGCTTCTGGATGTGACCAAAGGCCAGACCACGTTCATCGCGACGCGATAGAAGCCGGCCGCCGAACTGGGTCGCGAGGGCGTCAAAATTATTGCGCTGGAACGGCGTTGGCTCGACAAGGTTGGGCAAAATGCCAAGAAAGATCAGCCCTGGGTTCAAGGTCGCCTGAATACGGCCGATGCCGTAGCGCGGATGGCTGAGCAGCCCAGAAATCCCGCCGATGGCCTCCTGATTGAGCTGAATGGGCGCCAGGACAAAGCCGGCGCTGATCAAAGCCGATGCGTAACGGATATCCGGATTGGGATTGGTGTCGATTATGCAAACATCGAAGTCTGCCCAGGCTGCGAGCGCCGCACGGAATCGGCTGGCGAATGCATTGTGCTGATCGGCCTGCCGTTCGAGCATAGACAACCTGTCGTCGCCGCCGATCAGGACAAATTCCGCTTTGGGTATCTTCGCTGGCGCAACGGTCTCGAACACCGCGCTTGCAGTGAAGTCGGCAACAGTCACATCAGCGTTCAGACGCAAGGGTCGCGATGAATTCTGCTGATGGTCCAGGTCGATAAACAGCACGGTTTGCCCGCGCCGCCGAAGATAGTGGGCCAACTGGGTGGCGATCGCGCTTTTGCCGACCCCACCTTTCTGATTGGCGAGTACGAGCGATTTCATGAGGAACCTTCCGCAAAGCTTTGGGTTCGTCAGGCTTATCACTGCTTCGACGAAAAGTAAGGTGTTTTGCCGATTCACAAACCGCGTTTCACCAATTTGCCAACCTTATATTGAGCAAATGCCGTGAATTATCCAATTCCGCTAGCCGCGTCGCAGGTCACAAATGAAAGACGTCCGGTCATGGGCGGCCGAAACAGCTAGCCTCAGGCATAGGCTTCGGTCTTCCGTGACACCGCGCGATGGTCCACATATCGCTGCAATGTGGATGACCGCGCGCCGCCTGTTATGCTTGGCCAAAAAAACGACCCCCTCGAATCTCGTTTAGCCGGGCGACTATGGTCCGCGTTAGGGATCGAGCCCGAAGGGTGGAGACCCGGCACGGGGCTCCATCGCAGAGGACGAGCCCGGCGGCGAAGCCGAAACGCCCAATTTTCTCAATCCATTTTAGCGAGATTGACTATTTTTCGTTGAAGTCTTATTTATAGAGCCAAAGCAAGGACCGCCATGCTCTATCTTTTGGAAATTGAGAACTTCCTGTCGATCAGGGAACGCCAGGTGCTGGATCTCAGCATTGCGCCAAACGTGCCTGACGATGAGGATCGCTTCGCGCCCATTTTTCCAGGATCCGAACTGCGCGCGCCAAAAATCGTTGCCATCTACGGCGCCAATGCGTCCGGCAAGACGACTGTTCTGAAGGCGCTGACCTTCCTTAGCCATTTTGTCCGTAACAGCGCCAGTCCCATGGGGACCGGCCTCGACGAGATCGCACCTTTTGCCGATCAGGCGTGTGCCAACAAGCCGATCAGCCTGGCAATGGAGTTCGGCGGCTATGTCAACTATGTGACCTCACGTGGCGAGGATATTGAAATCACACCGAAGAACGGCCAGCCCGGCACGCTGCGCTACGAACTTGAAATCGAGGTGGTCGATGGCTTTCCGAAGCGTGTTCTTCGAGAAGCCCTGCGACAAAGGCCGGACGGCAAGGGAAAATGGCAACGCATTTTCGAGCGTCAATCGGACGGTGACATAGCCGCTTCCGATCTGTTTCCGCTTGGCCGGTACCAGCACCTGAAGGAAACCCTGACCGACAATGTATCGCTGATATCCAGCTATGGCCGTTTCAAACACCCGACGGCCCGCTTCTATTCGACCCTCCCTGGCCACAGCTGGTCGAACCTCAACGCTGTGCCTGGGGCACGCGAGACCGATGACAAGGCACTTTTTGATCTTCTGGCCGGATCGCCGGAGATCTTGTCGAGCATCAACCGTGACCTGAGCCGGGCGGATACGGGTGTCGAGAAAATGGACATCCAGACGTTCGGGACGGAACGGCGGGCGGTTTTCACGCACAGCGGTCTGGGCACGGACCTGCTCTGGGACAAAGAAAGCCAGGGGACCCGCGCGTTTGTTCGTCTTTTCCCGCTGCTTCACCTGGCGCTCAATGCGGGTGGCTTGGCGTACATCGACGAATTCGATACGCTTATCCATCCTCTGGTGCTGCCGGAGATCCTGCGTTGGTTCCACGATCCGAACACGCGTAATCCCAGGAATGCGCAAGTCTGGATGAGCTGCCATTCCGCCACCCTTCTCGAAGACCTCGTCAAGGAGGAGGTGGTCATAACGGAGAAAAACAGCGCGGGGCGGACCAGGGTTTATAGCCTCATGGACGTCAAATCGACGCGTCGGGACGATAACCTCTACAAGAAATATCTTGGTGGCGTTTACGGTGGCGTACCGGTGATCGGATGAGCCGGCGCGTCATCGAGGCCAGGGCGCGTATCTTCGTTGGCTGCGAAGGGGAGTCCGAAGACGGCTATGCGACCTTTCTGGCCACCCTTGCTCGCGACCTTGGTCTGCCGGTCGCGGTTGACCCTCACATTCTCAAGAACGGCGATCCACTATCCAGGCTGCAATGGGCCGTAGCCTGCGTCGATCGCGAACAGAAAAAGAGGGGTGCCTACGTTGCCAGGTTCGCTTTCCTCGATACGGATCAACGCGATCTCGTCCCCGGCCGGTCTGTGGAGATAGCGACGCTCGCGCGGCAACATGACATCACATTAATTTGGCAGGAGCCGGACCACGAGGGCCTCCTGTTGCAGCACTTCGATCACAAGGAAAGGAAACGGCCGGCCACCAAAGCCGAGTCGATGAAGGCTGTGCTGAGGGTTTGGAACGGTTACGAAAAGAACTCGACAGCCCGGCAATATGCCCGGGCGCTCAGCCGCGAACACCTGACGCGCGCCGCCGACCGCCATGAAGCTCTCCGCTGCCTTTTGGCGGAGATTGGCCTGGTCGAGCCGCCGCCCAGTGGAATGCAATGAGCCCGTGCTCCGTTACCTGGGATACGGCCGCTCGCGCGACATGCTTCCGAGCCAGCAGTCATTCAAAAAGGAAAAGCCCTCCGACACCTGCCGGAGGGCTGATGACTGAGCTTAGAACGGGATGTCTTCGTCGAGCTGGAACTGCTGCTGTGCGGCCTTCTTCCCTCGCGGCTTCACTTTTGCCTTCGTTTCGGATTCCTCTTCACGTTTGACGGCCGCCAGCATCGAGGAGCTTCCGATCAATTCGACGCCGCGATGACTGACGCCGTCTTTTTCATACTGGCTGTAGCTCAAGCGGCCGGTGAAATGGACCAGATCCCCCTTGGCATAGTGCGTTTCGATATAGTCGACGCGCTTTTCGCCGAAGACAGTGACCCGATGCCAGGTCGGGCGCTCGACCCACTTGCCGTCCGAACCTTTGTACCCATCGTCAGTGGCGATTGAAAATGTAGCCAGGCGCGCGCCATCGTTTAGAGTGCGGCACGTCGGCTTGTCACCCAGGCGGCCGATCAGGTTGACGACGTTGTTCATTTTAGTCTCCATGATGTTCACCCTTGGGGCCCATCCCCATACGGGCCGCGGCATCACCGCGATCATGCGGCGCAGGAGCACAGAATAGGCGGAACGAGCGGCGAAGCCCGAACAACGTGAGTAATGCGAAGCATTAGCGAAGGGCCGCCGGCTGTGCGATAAGACAGCATGAGCGATCGAGGTGACTACCGCGCCGATCTGGGAAAGGCCCTGGGTGCAGAGAGAGTGTGAACCCGGCTGGCACCGGCGCGCCACATGGCAACGACCGTCGCCTTATTCCTGCGATAGCGTGGGTTCGTCGCTTTGCGCGGGTCGGTCGTGCGGCTTGTTCTCCCGCTTCGAGGCCCGCGCCACGGACACTTCGCCGGCGTCGAGCGCCGTCTGGATGCGGGCGCGCACCTGCGCAAGGAAACGGGTCTGACCTCCCGGACTCTGCGCAAAGGCGGTTTGAGCTTTCGAGGCGGCATCATCCATCTGGCGATACAAAGGTGCAAGCTCGGGGTATTTGGCGCAGGCGTCGTGCTCCGAGAGTCGTTCGAAGCCAATGGCGCGGTGCGGACGAACGACGGCCCGCCCAGCCGACAACAGCAATTCGGGCAGATCGCGGTTACCGGCGAGTTGATCGAGGGTAAATGTTATGTCGCGCCGGGTGTCTTCGTGCTGCAGAAGCGGCAAGGCCTGGCGATTGACGCTAAGGTCGCGGGCTACGTAAAGCACGTCGCGCCCACCTTTGGCTTGGCCGAACACCTCCCAGCGCAGGTCGAACCCGGCCGCATCCGCCAGCTGACGCGTGAATTCTCGCAGGGTGCGGCTATTTCCGTCGCGAAACGGGTGGATGTAATCCAGATCCGCATAGAGGTCGGCCAGGTTGCGCGTAAACGCATCCGTAGTCAGGGCATTCAATACGGCCAGATCGATTTGGCCGAGGCGCTTGGCCATTCGGGATTGGTTAGCCTCGTCCATTGGCGAGTAGGCGACGTGCGACGTAACACGGGCGGTATCCAGGGTCCGATGTTTGACCCAATCCCGTCCGTCTGGAGCTGGCGACCGAAACTCGCCCGGAGTGACGTCGGTAAAGCCGAGACCGGGTAGATCCTGGAATATCCGTCTGTTGATTTCTTTCAAATGCTCGACGTCAAAGGCGCCTTGAACCGGACGCAGTCGCAATTCGGTCAGGCGCCTGGCGGTGTGAAACGCTTCAAGGGCGTCGCGATTGTCGCCGGGGTCAGCCGCCATTTAGCTCGTCGTACGTGGTTGCCAGGTATTCGTCGAGGTCAATTTCGCCATCGATAAAGCGCTGAGCGTACGCTATCGCTTCGTCAGTCTGTTTCAGCCCTTCCAGAGCGACAGATGCCTGCGCATACTCCACGGCCTGACGTCGGGCAGCTTTTTCTTCAGCACTAATTTCTGGATGTTCAGACACGGCGCATCTCAGTCCCGTCGGCGAAAAAGTGACCCAGCCATGATAAAATAAAACGCGGCCGTATGACATAGCCGGATCGTCTTTCCTTGAAAAAACAAGCATATTTGATTGGGTTTGTCTGACACGAAGTTCGGTGCATCGGAACGTGCTCCGTGTAAAAATCAGTCATGGAAAACCAGCTTTCAGTCAGAAACACCGAGACGATCGCCGAGGGTCAATTGCCCGATGGTGGTTGGTTTCTCGAATATACCTTCACGTTTCACTTCCACGAGTGCCCGAACTGCGGCGCAAAGGATCAACCCAGCTTCGATAATGCGCAAAGAATCGAGCGTCGGAAAAACGTGAAGACACGACTACTGTTTCCGCATGCGGTATGGATTTGTGACACCTGCCTGACTGTGTTCGGCACCCGGGATATCATTCCGATCCTTCCGGAAGATATCGAATTCGTGTTTCCGACCGTCAGGTAAGGCTCGAACAATTGTGGAGGGCATCACCCTCCTATCCGGTGAACGCGGATGCCCTTGGCGCGGGCCTTATCGGCGAGATTTTCCTGGATACCCGTGCCGCCAGCCATGACGATGACGCCAATCGGCAAAACGTCAAGCATCTGGTCATTGCGGCGGAAAGGTGCGGCCTTTCCATTTTTCGTCCAGTCCGGCTTGAAGGCGATCTGGGTGACTTTGCGGTTATCCGCCCACTTCGAAGCGATCAACTCGGCCCCCTTCGACGAGCCACCGTGGACGAGCACCATGTCGGGATGCTGCTTGTGAGCCTGGTCCAACTTGGCCCAGATCAGGTGATGGTCATCGCAGTCGAGCCCGCCAGTGAAGACAATCTTAGGACCGGCCGGCACCAACACGTCAGTCGAGGCCTTGCGCTTGGCAGCCAGGAAGTCGCGGCTGTCGACCATGGCCGACGTCGCGGTCTTGTGGTTGACGTGGGATCCGTACTTGGGACGCCAGGGCATGCGCATATAGCCTTGGTACAGATCGGCGGCGTGGTCGCGCATTCCTTCCAGGGTGTCCCTGCGGTCGATCAAGCCCCGACCGGCAATAATCAGACGCTCCAGTTCGACCGAGCGGACCTCTGAACCGTCTTGCTCGTCCTGGCTGCGGCGCTGGGCCATCTCGTTGTCGTCGAGCTGACGTGCAAGGCGATCTGCCGCGCGGTGGAAAAGGTTGACGGCGCCCCACAGCAGGTCCTCCAGGTCCGGTTCAAGTGCGGTGTCATCGAGCGTCCCGATCAAAGCGTCCATGATCTCGGTAACGGCGCCTTGCGTTTGGATGTCTTCGGGAAGAGGACGGGGATCGGGTTCGTCAAGCGACGGGCGATAGCCGTACAGCTCCAATTCGGTCAGGAAGTGATCGGTCGCGGTTGTCTCGTGAATGGGTTCGAAATCGTTGGTGTAGTCGGTCATTGCCTCTGTCCTCGTCACTTCGACCGCGCCCTCGCGGCCTTCGTGGCAGCGGTCAGCACGGAGGGAGCGACCGGAACCGGCCGAAGGCCGGCCGGCAAAGCTTTAGCGCCGGCTGCCGCCAGGCAGTGAAGGTCATGACATCTGTGCTAGACCGTGCCCTCTGAGAAGGACGCTGGCGCGGCTCTCAGACAGACGCGGACAGGCAAATAATCGTACGGCGACGTTTTTCGAGACCGTCTGGGCTCAAGCGATCAGAAAACGCTCGAAAAGCGATCGTGGCAACTGGTCGCGAAGACGTTCGATCAGTCGTGACCGCCCAAGCCGCATCAGGTCGCTGTTGAGATCGTCGAGCTCTGGTTCGATCAAGACAACCTCGATCCCGGCACCTCGCCCCCTGGCGAACAGGGCGTCTGTCGCCGCATCGCCGGCATGGTCATTGTCTCGAATGACCAGGAGCGTGCGCAGCTGGGGCGGAAACACGATGCCGGCTAAGTGGCTGGAGCTGGTCGAGGCGACCAGTGGCATTGCCGGCAGAACGGAACGTAGGGAGAGGGTAGTCTCGATCCCCTCCCCTGCTGCCATGACGTCCTCGGTAAGGCCGAACCGAATGCCGTTGCCGAGGATTTCGCCTTTGGCGCGCCGCTGGGGATCAACAGGTGCCTTTCCAGAGCCGTCCCGCGCGAGATAGGTGCGCGACACACCGGTGAGATTTGCGCTCAGATCGGTCACGGCGCCAATCATCGCAGGCCAATAGGCGGGGCGCCCGGCTGAATCGGCGCCGTGGAAACAACGGGGATGGTACCGCAGGGCAACGAAATCAGGCTGCATTACAATCCCACGGGATCGCAAATAAGCCTCCGCAGGAGAGCCCGCCAAGCCCTGACTGGACGCAAAAAGCCGTCCGGACCATTCCCGGGAACGATCGGTCCCGTCTCTTCTGGCTGTTCGCGCGTTTGGACCTGCCAGTGTCGGATCCGGCAGGCTCAGAAAGCGACAGGCCTCGGCCATGACGTCACGGAATTCCGCCAGACCCTGGCTATTTCGAATGATATCTAACAGGTTGCCATGTTCTCCGGTGGCGGCGTCTGTCCATCGACCCGCCGCCCCCTTTCCGGAGAGGGGTCCCCGAAGCCGCACATAGGTGGATTTACCGGGGGCGCCAAAGGCGTCCCCGATCATCCAGTAATTCCCGTCCTTACGGCCCTTCGGCAAATAGGTCCGGCAGACGGCCTCAGCGCGGTCCGCCAGCTTCTCGGCAACGTCCTTCGCATCCGGAAAGGCCATTACGCAGCCTCCCGCTCGCTGGCCCTTTCGATCGGGTGAAGCGAAAGCAGTTTACCCACGACCTCGATGCCGGCAGCCGACGCCGGCACGAACATTCTCAGCTTCCAGCTTATGATTTCATGGAAGAGACCGTACGACTTCAATCGATCAACCATGCCGTCACCGAAACCAGTCAGCTCGATGCGGTTCGATCCCATCACACGTACCCGCCGCAACTGCAAACCGCCCGTCAGGTACAGGACGGTTTTACCGTCCATAGCGGCCGCATGAGCATCCGCTGGTTCAAGATTGACACCACCCACGGCACTTGCCGTGGCAACCCAGGCGGCAGAGACCCGCCGCCCGACGACGCGCTCACCATCATCGGTCTGCAACCGATAGACCCGAGCGGACTCGGTTGGCAGACGATCCCAAATCGGCAACAGGAGGCCCGACACAACATGGATCATGTCGTCAGTAAATTCGGGGATTGTGGCCATTTCTGCTTCCCAGGCTTCGATGAATGCGGAGCGGTCGACTTCGTGCCAGACACTATCGATCAAAGACCGCGGTGATGTAAACTGTTCACTGTTTGGTCCGAGCAAAACGACTCGTTCTTCCACACCTCCGTCGTCAAGGAGAAGGCCACGGACCTGGTGCTGAAGGCGGACCTTGCCGGTTTTCTCGCTGACGAGGAATTTTCCGGCCTTGGTCTCAGCTCGCTCCAGGATCTCCGCAATGGTTAGGATTTGTGTGCGCTGTCGCCGACGAATGCTGATGAGGCTTGTCTGCGCTCCGGTCGAGGGATGTTCATATATGACCCGGCGATCAGCAATTTGCAGGCTTTCGGCCTGCAAGGTTTCCAGACCAACCTCATACGTGCCGGAGGCAATAGCGCCTTCGATCCGAGCAGCGAGCAGTTCTTCGAAAGCCGCGAACAGGATGTCCTGCATGCTTATGGTCAGCGCCAAAAGGCGGTTTAGAAAGGTGTTGATGGGTGGCAGGTCGTCGCGAAGGCCATTTTCGTCACTTAGCCTCAGTCCGGTGATCTCCTGGAATGTCGCAAGCGAACAGCCTTCGAGCTTGCCGCTGTAAATCTGCTTATAAAGCTGACGCAGCGCATCGCGGCCGTAGACGCTTTCGAGATTGTCCTCGGCACGGAAGAGGCCCTGCCCACCGGTCTGGCGCTGGCCGCGCGTCAGAGCGCCCAATGTGTCAAGACGCCGGGCAATCGTCGCCAGAAAACGCCGTTCGGCTTTAACGTTCGTGGCGATCGGGCGAAACAGCGGAGGCTGAGCCTGGTTTGTGCGGTTCGTCCGGCCAATACCTTGAACAGCTGCGTCCGCCTTCCAGCCGAATTCGAGCAAATAGTGGACGCGGAGCCGCCGGTTTTTGGCGGACATTTCGGCATGGTAGCTGCGTCCTGTGCCGCCAGCTTCGGAGAAGACCAGGATCTTCTTCTGGTCGTCCATGAAGGCTTGCGTTTCGACAAGGTTGGCAGCGCCAGCGCGACTTTCAACGACAAACCTTTGACCCTTGCGAACGATGCGCCGCGACCGACCAGTTACCTCCGCAACCTGGTCGGTGCCAAAATGCTGGACGATCTGATCGAGTGCACCTGGAACAGCAGGCAAACTTGCCAGTTTTTCGATTAGGCCGTCTCGACACGCTACGGCCGCGCGACATTCGACCGGCTGGCCATCCCGGTAGACCGGAACAGAAAATATCTTTCCGTCGTCGTTTGAACGCGGCTCGTAAAGCTGGACGGGCAACGAGTGGCGCAGGTAATCAAGGACGTATTCGCGGGGTGTAATGTCGACCTGGACGTCATTCCATTCGTCAGTCGGGACTTCAGCCAGGCGGCGCTCGGTCAGAGCTTCGCCGGTCGATACGATCTGAACGACCGCGCAGTGGCCTTCGTCCAGGTTCTGCTGGATGGCGCGCAACAGAGTGGGCGTCTTCATGCTCGTGAGCAGATGACCGAAAAACCGCTGTTTTGTGCTTTCAAAAGCACTCTTCGCAGCTGCCTTGGCCTGCCGGTTCATCGTTACGTTGCCGCCAGTCGAGCCGTCACCTGTCACATTGGCCGCTTTCATGGCGGCGTCCAAATTGTTGTGAATTACCGCGAACGCATCGGCGTAAGCGTCATATATCCGCACTTGCTCGGGCGTCAGATCATGCACCAACATGTCGTATTCGACGCCCTCGAACGACAACGACCGGGCGGCATATAACCCCATGGAGCGAAGATCCTTGGCCAGGACCTCCATTGCGGCGACGCCCCCATTCTCGATCGCCTGAATAAAATCCGCGCGCGTAGCGAATGGAAAGTCCTCGCTGCCCCACAATCCGAGCCTGTGAGCGTAAGCCAGATTGTGCACATTGGTGGCTCCCGTTGCCGAGACATACACCACGCGGGCCTCGGGAAGGGCGTGCTGCAGGCGTAATCCCGCCCTTCCCTGCTGCGAGGCCTCCTGATCCCCCCATTCCGAAGAGCCGCCGCCGGCGTTTTGCATCGAATGCGCTTCGTCGAAGATGATGACGCCGTCGAAGTCGCGGCCAAGCCAGTCAACAATCTGCTGGATGCGCGACTTCTTGGTTCCGCGCTCTTCCGAGCGAAGCGTCGCGTAGGTCGTGAATAGGACGGCTTCGTCGAGAGTAATTTGCGCCCCCGGCTTGAACCGCGACAGAGGTGTCACTTCGAGGCGTTCCCGGCCAAGTGCTGCCCAATCGCGCTGAGCATCTTCCAGAAGTTTGTCGGACTTGGAGATCCAGAGCGCGCGCCGGCGGCCTTGAAGCCAGTTATCGAGGATGATCGCCGCCGACTGGCGTCCCTTCCCCGCCCCGGTACCGTCACCCAGAAACCATCCGCGCCGAAACTGGCAGGCGCCATCTTGTCCCTCGGTTGCGGCGGACAGGACGTCGAAAGTGTCGTCGACAAGCCACCAGCCCGAGAGGTGAGCGCAATGGGCCTCACCGGCATAGATCAGGGATTCCAATTGAGCGTCTGACAATAGCCCATTCTCCATCGCTCCGGCCGGCAATAGTGGTCGGTAACCGGGCTTGGGAGGAGCGACCGATGCCATGGCTGCGGACTGCACCAAGGTCGTTGGATGGGGCTTAGCTCCGTCGAGCACAACACTCTGGAGACCGTAGGGCTCGTAGATGGCGTCAGAGAGGCGCGTGACCGCGTTGCCGCACCATGAGGCCAACTTATAGTCCAAGGGCACTCCAGTGGCTTCCTGGGCCGTTTTAGCCGTATAGGCGGGCCTCCGGCTTCCGCCCAACGTTCGGCCGCCACTCGCCAAGTGATCTGCCGTAGCCAACCAGCTTGCAGTCGCGACGCCCGGCCGAGCAGGAACGTGTTGGCAAACCCAGTCCATCAGCGTTTCAACGTCGGACGCGACACCGCGAGATGGAAGGAGGAAGGTTGGATCATTGGCAGCCACTTTGTCGATGATCGTAAGCCGCGTTTCCACTGTCGTGCCATGCCGGGCATAAACGCTACCGTCTATGGACGCGGAGAAGACAACCCTGGCCTTGTCTTGAAGATCAATGAAGGCCTGGCGCCATGTCGGCTCATCTGGCGATAGGGAAGAGCCTGTGATCGCAACCAAACGGCCCCCGGGGGCCAGGCGTTGGAGCGCTGAACGTATATGCTTCATTGCTGCGCCTTTGACCGGCCCGGCGACATTTTTGAGCACTGAAAAGGGTGGGTTCATCAGAATTACCGAGGGTCGGCTTCCCTCTTGCAGATGGTCGTCGATGTGAGCCGCGTCGAAGCGAGTCCTCACGGCGTCCGGGAACAGCAGATCGAGCACCTCGCCCCGGCCAGGCTCCAGTTCATTCAGACGAAGCTGTGCTCCCATCATTTCTGCCAGAATGGCCAGCATTCCGGTTCCGGCGGAAGGTTCGAGCACCACATCACGATCGGTGATCATGGCCGCGGCCGCTGCAACCCAGCCAAGAGGCAGGGGCGTTGAGAATTGCTGGTAGGTTTGGCTATCGACCGATCGCTTTGTGTGGGTTGGAAACAGGGCGGCGATCTTGTGAAGTGTGGGAAGCAGAGCCGCCGCCGGCGGGACTTTGCGCTTAAGCGCGCTCCCGTATTTGCGAATGAACAGGACACTTGCGATTTCGCAGGCATCGTAGGCGGTTTTCCAGTCCCAGGTTCCTTCAGCGTCGGTAGCCTTGAACGCTTGGCACATCGCATTCCGTAATACAGTGGCGTCGATACGAACGCCGGTTTCCATCGTCGGCAAAAGAAGTCTTGCTGCGTCGACGGTCGCAATTGCGGATTCGCGGGCCGGCATATTGGTTGTGATCGTTTGGGCGTCGGCCAGGCTGGCCGCGGAAGTCAGTGCGTTCATGGAAGCGATCCTCGATGGTGCGATTGGAACGAGCTCCGGTTCCTCTCTCGGCCCCGGCAAACTCGCGTGCTTCCAAGCCCCCTCTCCCTCTGACTACCATCGCAAGACAAAAGGCGCCCAGCTGTATGCCGGGCGCCCGCTTAATCCGTGGCTGCTAGGTCAGGCGTATAAACTTCCGTCCTGGGTAAAACGAAAGTCATTCGCCAAGATTGCTTCGTCAACGACGTCGTCGGATCTCTGGTAATCGAACTCGGCTTCAAGCTGACGATAGAGCCACCGAGCCACGTCGCGAAGCGTTTCCACAACCAGATCTTCAGCAGCTCCGCAGGCGGGCTGGCCGGCCGCACTGGTTCGCTCGACCGAAATCTCCATCGAACATTCATGGAAGTAGCGACCGCGGTGGGAAACGGAGGCTGTCAGTTGATAAAAGTTTCTGCGTTGGATCGCCATTAGCGTATCAGCGATCCGATGCAGCTCGGTGTCCTTGCCGGCATATGACCTAACGGCTTGTCCGGAGCCCGCACGGTAGGTGTACCGGCCTTCGAAAAAGGCATCATCGCCCTGGCTGGAAAAGCCGCTAAAATAAATACAGGGCTGTTGCCGTAATCCGCCTCCGAGCAGTCGCACGAAATTAGCCTTAAGTTCGATGCCCAGAATTCCGCAGACGTTTTCAAAATCGTCGAAGGCGGTATCGTACCAATGATCTTCCAGAGCATGCTGTCGATACCAGTCCCGCGCTCGGATCTTGGCGTGATCATCGAGTTCCCCCAGACGAAAGACGCTAATTTCAACCGTTTCAGGCATTATCGCCTCCACATGAAAGAGCCCGGCGCTCGGCCGGGCTCTGCAAGGTTTGAATAGCCAGCTTTATTCGGCGGCGATTGAGGGCTGAAACTCGCCGCCAGTATCGTTTTCAGACCGATCATCGAGGAATGAAGGCAGATCGGCCGAGCCCGACAATGGCCCTTTGGAATCGACCGAAGCATCGCGCAGTGGCTCCGGCAACCAGCCGCTCTCAGCGAGAAGTCGCTCGGCTTCGACAGCCATCTCGCCCTTTTTCATGTGGTCGATGAGTTGAGCAGCGCGATCACCACAGCCTTCGCGCACAGCCTCGAGGATCCGCGGGCGCGGAACGCGGTTCAAATAGTTCTCGGCCGTGGGTCGCCACCCGAGCGCGACGAGGTCAAGGTCAGTCGCATCTGAAAGCCGGGCCGCATGCTTCAGCCGCACATCGATGCTCTGTTGGGTCAACGCGCTATTGGGATTAACACGTTCGCTGATCGCCGTGACGCCGTACGCGACACAGAATGCCAGCAATTCCCCCCTTACCTCATTGGTCTGTTCGTTTAACCAGTCCCAGAGGGCTTGATCGTCACCGGGAAACGTTTCTCCCCAAAGTTCCCGCCGGCGGGCCATAGTCGTCGCCGGGACAGTTTCGTCGAGACCCTTTGGAGCGATATTGTGGAGGGTCGGCAGACTGATAAATGCTTGCAGGCACGAGCCGCCATTGCGATGACCGAAAATATCGCTGACGAGCCTGTGCAGCAGCAGGGTCATCGCAACATGCGGATGACGGGCGACCGCGTCGCGCAGAGCGATGGTTTTGAACGCTGTCAATTCCAGAATCAGTTTTTCAGGCAAGGGCCGCAAAACGTCGGACTCGTCATCCTCTGGGATTGCCGACAAGACTGACGCTGATCCGCCGAGCGAGATAATTGTCGTTTCAACGGACTCTGACCGGTTCATATACGTGTCCGATCCGGTTTGGTCCGTCTCCCCCATTCCGACCGGTAGCTCGTCTTCGGCGCGAATGTATCCGCGCAAGATTTCGGCCTGGCCGCCGCGACCGATCGACACGATAACCCCAGCGCGGGCGATTTCACCGGGATCAAACGTCGGCTTGATACCTAGCTCCAGGGTTTCGATCGCTGTTTCGAGTTCACCTAACCGCTGATCGCAAGCTTCTGGTATCTCGGCCTCCTCTGCGAGGGCCTCGTTCAAGGCGTGGTATTCGCCTTTCAGGGCAACGAGCGCCGCGGCGTCACCGTCGCTCAGGGTAATCTCGGCAGGCTCGATTTTGCGAAGCCCATGCAGATGGTCGAATGGCAAATTTGGCAGGACCTCGATCCACTTCCAGCCTTCAATCTTGATGTTCTGAGCGATCGCCTCAAGTTTCTCGATAGCCAATCGGTCGAGCAGAACCGGATCCTTGAGCTGTCCGCCACTATCGGCAGAAAACAGGTCGCGGAGGACTTCGCCGCCGGCCGCCTCGTAGTCTTGAACACCGACGAACACGGCTCGGCGATCGGTTGCGGACACAGCGCCTTCGGTCAAGGCGCGCCGGATCTGAAACGGCTGCCTTTCCCAGGTCGGGAGATTTGCCCAGACTTGCTCTTGACGGGCGTGGTCGCTCGTGACCGAAAACGCCATCAGCTGATCCAAAGTCAGGTCCTCTTGGGCGTAAAGTTCCATAAGCACCTGGGAGACGGAAGCCAATCGAAGGCGCTGTTTGACAATATTTACGCCGACAAAATACCGCGCGGCGATATCGTCTTCCGACATGCCCTGGCGGCGCAAAGCCAGAAAGGCTCTAAATTGATCGAGCGGATGCAAGGCGGTGCGATGCGTATTTTCCGCCAGGCTGTCATCTTCAAGGCTCGTCTCCACGGCGCAGGCCTTGATGACGCACGGAATTAAAGCCGTCTTCGCCAAGCGTTTGGTTTTGACGAGCAGTCCAAGCGCGCGATAGCGGCGGCCGCCGGCGGGGATTTCATATTTGCCCGTCTCGTTGCCGGCTTCGTCGACAATAGGGCGTACGTTCAGGCTTTGAAGCAGACCGCGAGTGGCGATGTCCTGCGCCAGGTCGTCGATGGATTGACCGGCATTGATTTGCCGCACGTTCGCCTGTGAAAGTACAAGCTTGTTGAAAGGGATGTCGATCGAACGGCTGAGTGGAACGGGATTGATCATTTGAAGGCTCCAGACGGGCTGCCGAAAACCTCTCTTTCGACTTCCTACCCGTCACCCCCTTCCCGCCCCCTCTCGCTCTTCGACGAAAGCGAAGACAGGCTCGTTATCGGGATTTCAGGGGCGGCGCATCAGGTCGCGTTTTTTGTCAAAGCCCTCGTTACGATAGGGTTCCATGTGTTTAGCTCCCAGGTGAAAAGCCATCCTGTCGGGATATTAGGGGCCGCACGCCTCGACTGGCATGTGGTCTTGTCTTTTCAATCCGTCGCGGGCGCAGTGCGACCGACCTTAGGTCGCGTGCGCGCCCGCATTCGCTAAATTTTCAACATCCTCAAACCGTTAAGTAGAGTCTTGTTAAAACATAGAGTTATAAGGTTAAGCCGGTCAAAAAGGCCGAATTCATTATTATTTACAACGCCTTATTTCGGGTGCCAGTCCCTGTTATCCCGATAGTCCGGCCCCTTATGTCCCGAAGTGCTCGCCCCTATAGTCCCGACAAAAAAAGCCCTTAAAATCCCGAGACTTACGGCCAATTTATCCACAGGTGTGCATCCGTTGATGTGGCCCCTAATATCCCGACAACATTCCGAGTCGCCGTTTTGTCAACCTTTTCAGCTGCAAGCTCATATTCATTGAAGTTTTCGCGATCGCTTCACCTGGATTTGGCCCCTAATATCCCGACGGTAGCGAGTGGATCTTGTGCTTTCCAAGCCGTCATGTGAGCTGTCGGCCCCTAATATCCCGATGATTCGATTGTTGTCGCGAGACGGATGATCGGCCCCTGAAATCCCGAGTTGAGGCAGGTGAAAAAGAGCAAAAGGCCGGCTTGCCGCGCGATTATGCTTGGTGCCGACCTTTCGAGACGGCGTCATGTCGCCATAATGGGCGATGCGGCCCCTAATATCCCGAAAGATCAGTTGGCTTTTACCAGGCGAGGGTTCTGACCACTGTCCATCAATTCCCGTCGGGCGTCTTCACGGGCGATCTGCTGTAACCGTTCGAGCTCGGCTGCTGCTTTTTCGCGGTCTTCGGCTGCTTTTAGAAGCCCGCGGTCAATAAAATGGATTGCGGGCTGACCGTCAGCTAACTGGGTGAGCGACATCTGGTAGCGCGGCAAGTCATTCCTTTTCACCGAGTTTTTGATCATCTCGGCGAATTTCTTCGTAGAACTGTCGCTGCCTGTCTTTTTTTGGAGTGCGGTAAAGCCGCATGTCCAGCCATGAGCCTGGGCGCCGGCATG
>FTIZ01000839.1_pt1 | contig 37644 bp, 40 predicted proteins | sample 1658381 | NCBI WGS metagenome assembly FTIZ01 (sample SAMEA3914822, study PRJEB12502) | metagenome | biome: forest; material: soil | place: USA | collected 2012-03-12 | depth 0.1 m
CACCGCCGAGGCGATGAGCGGCACGGCCATGGTGCCCCCGCCGGTGATTTCCAGCACAATGACAAAGGATGTAATGGGCGCCTGGGTGACACCGGCAAAATAGCTCACCATCGCCAGCAACACCATCGTGCTGATGGCCGTGGAGGGAAACAGCCAGCCCATGCTGCTGCCCAGGGCCGCGCCGACAGAAAGGCTGGGGGCAAAAATACCACCCGTTACACCGCTGACGGCACAGAGCAGTGTCGCCAGGAATTTGGCGGGCAGTTGCCACCAGCTGGCAAGCAATTCGCCATGCAGCAACGCCCGGCCCAGCCCATAGCCGGAGCCGAATGTGGCGCCGTGGGTAGCCACACCGATGATGCCCACCAGCATGCCGCAGACGATGCCGACGGCCAGCGGCGTCGGCCGCATCACCTTCCCCAATTGCGTGCGCAGGAATGCTGGGCCATCCAGCATCAGGTTGGTGAACAGGCCGCCGAGCGCACCGCCCAGCAGGCCGGTGGCGATGATGGGCATCCAGTCGCGCGCTAGGTCTACCTGGGCGGCGGTGTAGCCGAAATAATCGTAATTGCCGTTGAGGGTGAGTGCCGCCGCGCCCGAGAGCACGATGGCGGTCAGTACCAGCCGGCTGTGGCGATGTTCGAACGAGCGCGCCATCTCTTCGATGCCGAATACGATGCCGGCCAGCGGTGTGTTGAATGCGGCCGCCACGCCGGCGGCCGCGCCGGCCAGCACTACGCCGCGCCGCGCTGCCAGCCCGCTGATATCGGCGCAGAGCAGCATCAGCCCTGCCCCCACCTGCACGCTCGGCCCCTCGCGCCCGATCGATGCGCCGCCGAGCAGCCCCACCAGCGTCAGCAGAATTTTACCGATCATCACGCGCGGGCCGAGCAGATAGGTGCGGCTTTTTCGGTCGCGCAGGGTGCGCGCCGCCATGGTTTGCGGAATGCCGCTGCTGATGGCCGCCGGCACATAGCGCGCCGTGGCCCAGGCGGAAAAACCCATCAGCACCGGGGTGATAAGCAGCGGCAGCAATGGCTGTATGGCATAGGCGCGGTCGAACAGGTGCTGAGCGAAATCGGCGCCGCGGGCGAAACCGCAGGCGACCACGCCCACCATCACCGCGCCAAGCCCGAACACCAGCCGCTTGCGCCAGACGCGCAGGGTCAGGAACAGCAGCCGGAATTTGCGGTATTTGATGCTCACCCCTGGCGCGCCTTGTCGGCCGGGTAAACGCCGAGCAGATTCACCTTGTTGGTGAAGAAGCCCAGCTCCTCCAGCGCCAGCTGCACGGGGCGCTGGCGGGGGTGGCCTTCGAACGTCATGAAGAATTGCGCGCTGCTGCTGACATTACTGCGGATGTAGCTTTCCAGTTTGATCATGTTCACATGGTTGGTGGCGAAACCGCCCATCGCTTTGTACAGCGCCGCCGGAATATTGCGTACGGTGAAGAAAATGCTGGTGAGCACCTTGCCCGCTTCCGGGTCCGGGTCCACCGCCTCTTGTGCCAGAACGACGAACAGTGTTTCGTTATCCTCCGCATCCTGGATGCTGCCGGCCAGTTTTTCGAGCTGGTATAGCTCGCCCGCCAGCGCCGAGCAGATAGCAGCTTTCGACTTATCCTTCCACGCTGCCACATCGCGCGCGGCGGTGGCGGTGTTATCGTGAATATGGGTGGTGAGCTTGTGCTCGGTAATGAAGCTGCGGCATTGCAGCAGGCCCTGGTGGTGGGAATAGACATCTGTCACCTCCGCCACCGTGGCGCCGGGGATACCATATAAGTTGTGCTCCACCTTCTGGATATGCTCGGCGACGATATGCAATTCCGTGCGCGGCAGCAGGTTATGGATTTCCGCCACCCGGCCGGCCTGCGAGTTTTCGATGGGGATCATGGCATATTTCGCCCGTCCGTCGGCCACCGCCTTGAACACTTCTTCGAACGAGTTCAGCCCCAGCGTGCGCATGTAGGGATAGTTCTGGCGGCAGGCCAGGTCGGCGTTGGCCCCTTCCACCCCCATGAAGGCGATGGTATGTTCGGCGTCGATACTACTGGACATGGCGGGTTCCCATCCTTATCTATACGGCAGATTTCCTAAGGTTAAACCATGGCACAAGCAACAGAAAAAGCACCCAAACTCGTCACTCCCGCATGGGATGTCGATAGCTGGCGGACAAAACCGATCAAGCAGCAGCCGGTCTATCCGGATGCGGTGAAACTCGCATCGGTCGAGAAAACGCTGGCCGGCGTGCCGCCGCTGGTGTCGCCGGAAGAAATCCGCGCGCTGAAGAAAGAACTTTCGCGCGCAGCGATGGGGGAAGCGTTTCTGCTACAGGGCGGCGATTGTGCCGAGAGCTTTGCCGAGTTCAACGAAGTGAACCTGCGCCGCTTTTTCCGTGTGCTGATTCAGATGACCATCGCGCTGATGTATGGTGCCGGCTCGCCGGTGGTGAAAGTGGGCCGCATCGCCGGCCAGTTCGCCAAGCCGCGTTCGGATGGCATGGAAACGCAGAACGGTTGCGAGCTGCCGAGCTACCGTGGCGACATGGTGAATGGCATGGATTTCGAATCATCGCAGCGCGTGCCCGATCCCGACCGTTTACTGCAGGGCTATTACCAGTCTGCCGCGACCCTGAACTTTTTACGTTCGCTGGCGCGCTCGGGTTATGCCGCGCTGCCGCGCGTGGCGAAGTGGAATATGGATTTCGTCGGCAGCTCGCCGCAGGGAAAACATTTCAACGAGATCGTGCAGCGCATCAACGACTGCTTAGCGTTCATGAATGCTACCGGCCTCAATCTTGAGGCCGCGGAGGAAGTAGCGGAAGCGCGCTTCTACACCTCGCACGAATCGCTGCTGCTGAATTATGATGCCGCTCTCACGCGTTTGGATAAAGAGACGGGCATCCACTATATCGGTTCTGCGCACATGGTGTGGATCGGTGATCGCACGCGCTCGCCGGACGAGGCGCATGTCGAATTCCTGCGCGGTGTCGGCAACCCCATCGGATGCAAGGTCGGGCCGAGCATGACGCCGGAGGATCTGATCCGCCTGTGCGACGTGCTGAACCCGCATAACGAGCCGGGCCGCCTCACCCTCATCTCGCGCATGGGCGCCGAGAAGGTGGAGAAGTTTTTGCCGCCGCTGGTGCGCCTGCTGAAAGCAGAAGGCCGCCACGTGGTGTGGAGCTGCGACCCGATGCATGGCAACACCATCAAATCACCGAACGGTTTCAAGACGCGCAAGTTCACCGACATTCTCACCGAGGTGCGCAAGTTTTTCGCGATTCACGCAGCGGAAGGAACCGTTGGCGGCGGTGTGCATTTCGAAATGACCGGGCAGGATGTAACCGAGTGTCTCGGCGGTGCGCAGGCGATTTCGGAATTGGATTTGTCGAACCGTTATCACACGCATTGCGATCCGCGCCTCAATGCATCGCAGTCGCTCGAACTTGCATTTCTCATCGCCGAACTTTTGAAAAAGCGCTAAGTGAAATTGCGGCGTCGCACGATGTTGCGATGCATTTTGTTGCGGGCATGCAACAAAATTATTCTGCGCGAGAAAAAATAATCTGCTTTTGCATCTTTCATGCACATCATCATGGCCAGCAGATGTTCAACACGCGTATAAAGGCTGTGTTGTTAACTTTGTATTTGGAGGACTACCATGGCTGTTGCCAAAAAGAAGACCGCTGCGAAAAAACCCGCCGCGAAAAAGACCGCTAAGAAAACCGTAGCTAAAAAAGCTCCGGCGAAAAAAACCGTTGCTAAAAAAGCAGCAACGAAAGCCGTCAAAAAAAAAGTAAAAAAGTAGTTGCTAAAAAGGCTCCGGCGAAGAAGGCCGTAGCTAAAAAAGCAACGAAAAAGAAACCGGCTGCCAAGAAACCGGCAGCTAAGAAAAAAGCCTCTGTGAAACTTCCGATTCTTCCGATTCTCGGCGGTCTCTAGTCTCTCAGAGCATAGTTTCGGAAAGGCCCGCTTTAAGCGGGCCTTTTTTTATGCTGCGCTTTCCTTTTGCGCGGGCGCAAATGGGCAAGGCGGCGAGGCATTGACTAGCCCGTGCTCGGCTCGCCTCCGCGCGGACTAGGAATCTAATTGTTGGATTAAGAATGGGGTGCGATGGCGATGGGGGCGGCTTCGGCCCCGTTCCGATAGGCACCATCAAAAAGAAAAAGCCGCGTAGCCTGAGCTACGCGGCTTGATCTCAGCTAGTGGTGCGGCGGCTTTTATTCTGCCGCGTCGCCGCCGTTGCCGGTGCGCTTGCGGCGCATCGACTTGCCGGCCTGTTCGTATTCGTCGGAGAGGTCAGCGCCAGTGTTCTGGTCCACGACTTTCATGCTGAGGCGAACTTTGCCGCGGCCGTCGATCTCGAGGACTTTCACTTTCACCTGCTGGCCTTCAGCGACCACATCGGTCACCTGATTGACGCGGTGGTCAGCCATTTCCGAGATGTGCACGAGGCCATCAAGCCCGCCGATGAAGTTCACGAACGCACCGAAATCTACGATGCGCACGACTTTGCCTTCATAGATCTTGCCGATTTCCGGCACGGCGGTGATGCCGTCGATCCACTTGCGGGCGGCTTCAGCGGCTTCCGCCGTGGTGGCGAAGATGTTGATGGTGCCGTCTTCCAGGATGTCGATCTTGGTGCCGGTGGTTTCGGTGATCTCACGGATCACTTTACCGCCGGAGCCGATCACTTCGCGGATCTTGTCGGTCGGAATCTTCAGCGAGGTGATGCGCGGCGCGTTGCCCGACAGCTCGGGGCGAGCAGCGGTGAGCGCGCGGCTCATCTCGTTGAGGATGTGCAAGCGGCCGGCTTTCGCCTGACGCAGCGCGATCGTCATGATCTCTTCAGTGATGCCCTGGATTTTGATGTCCATCTGCAGCGCGGTGATACCCGAGGTGGTACCGGCTACTTTGAAGTCCATGTCACCAAGGTGATCTTCGTCGCCCATGATGTCGGAGAGGACGGTGAAGTCCTTACCTTCCAGCACGAGACCCATCGCGATACCGGCGATCGGCTCTTTCAGGGGCACGCCTGCATCCATCATGGCGAGCGATGCGCCGCACACGGAAGCCATCGACGAGGAGCCATTGGATTCGGTGATTTCGGACACCACGCGGATGGTGTAGGGGAATGCTTCCTTGGTCGGCAGCATGGGGCGCGTGGCACGCCAAGCGAGTTTACCATGGCCTTGCTCGCGGCGGCCGGGGGCGCGCAGCGGACCAGCTTCACCCACCGAATAGGGGGGGAAGTTGTAATGCAGCATGTAGTGCTCGTCGTACGAACCGTCGATCGCGTCGATCAGCTGTTCGTCCTGCGAGGTGCCGAGGGTGGTTACCACCAGCGCCTGGGTTTCACCACGGGTGAACAGTGCCGAACCGTGCGTGCGCGGCAGAACGCCCACTTCACAGGTGATCGGGCGGATCTGCTCGGGGTTACGGCCGTCGATACGCGCCTTGTCTTTCACGATGGCGGTACGCACGATGTCCTGTTCCAGTTTCTTCAGAACGGAACCAACGGTCTTCTCACCGAACTTGCCCTCTTCAGCGGTGCCAACGAATTTGTCTTTGGCAGCTTTTTTGGCTTCGTTGATGGCGGCAACGCGATCTTGCTTCACAGTCTTTTTGTAAGCATCACGCATCAGCGCTTCCGAAGTGCCTTTCACGCCCGAGATAAGCTCGGCCGGGAATTCGGCAGCCTGGAAATCCCACGGCTCTTTCGCGCATTCTTCGGCGAAAGCGATGATCAGCTGGATCACCGGCTGGAAGCTGCTATGCGCGAACATCACGGCGCCGAGCATTTGCTCTTCGCTGAGTTCCTGCGCTTGCGATTCCACCATCAGCACCGAAGTGCTGGTACCGGCGACCACGAGGTCGAGAGTCGAGGCTGCGGCTTGCGATTTCATCGGGTTCAGCACATATTGGCCGTCGATGTAACCGACTTTGGCAGCGCCGACCGGGCCCATGAACGGCACGCCCGAAATGGCGAGTGCAGCCGAGGTGCCGATGAGTGCCGGGATGTCGGAATCGTTCTCGAGGTCGTGACTGACCACGGTGGCGACAATTTGCACTTCGTTATAGAAGCCTTCCGCGAACATCGGGCGGATGGGGCGGTCGATCAGGCGCGAAACAAGCACTTCCTTCTCGCTCTGACGGCCTTCACGCTTGAAGAAGCCGCCGGGGATTTTGCCGGTCGCGTAGGTTTTTTCGATGTAGTTCACGGTCAGCGGGAAGAAGTCGATATCCGGCTTCGGGGCTTTGGCTGCGGTAACCGCAACGAGCACGGCGGTTTCGCCGTAGGTGACCAGAACGGCGCCATCCGCCTGACGGGCGATGCGGCCGGATTCGAGGGTCAGCGTGCGGCCGCCCCACTCGATGGATTTTTTAGTGATATTAAACATGGTAGTCCTTTCTTTCCCCCTCCTTACCGCTGCATCCCCTATGGATGCCGCAACCGCAAAAATATTTTCCGCGACCTATCAGGCGGGAGCCTGTTTGTGCATGTCCGTTCAAGCTTTTTGGCCCCATACACATGGCCTGAAGCGATAGAAAAAACCCGGCGACCAAGGCCGCCGGGTTTTGCATTATTTACGGATGCCCAATTTGGCGATCAGCACGCTGTAGCGCTTGCTGTCTTTCGCCTTCAGGTAATCCAGCAGACGGCGGCGCTGGCCAACCATCTTCAGCAGGCCACGACGCGAATGGTGGTCTTTGCTGTGGGTTTTGAAATGGTCCGTCAGGTTGTTGATCCGCTCGGTGAGCAGGGCAACTTGTACTTCCGGCGAACCGGTGTCGCCTTTGACGGTGGCGTTTTCTTTGATGAGCGTGGTTTTACGCTCGGCGGTGATGCTCATAGTAACTTCCTTCGCGACATCGGGTTAAGGCAAAATCAACCGCACCGGGAAGATGGTTCTTCCATCCGTGCGTGCCAGAGCGACCAGTTGGCCCTCGAACATCGCTGCAAGCAGTTCGGTCGGAGGGATGGGATTTGCCAGTAAAATGGCTTGTCCCTGGCGCAGCTTGGCGAGCTGACTGCCGTCCAGTGCGTGCGCCGGGATGTCGTCCAGCGCCGTATGGAGCGGCAATAAAGGTGGGGCCTTATGGCCCGATTCTTCGAGAAAATCCAGTGAAATCGCGTTCCTGTCGGTAAATGGACCAACGGCCGAGCGGTGCAGGCGCGAAATATAGCCTTCCGAACCAAGGGTCTGCGCGATATCGCGACCTAAACTCCTGATATAGGTGCCTTTGCTGACCTGGGCCTGGAACTGGGCTTCACGGCCGTTCAATGCGAGCAGCTGAAGTGTATGGATGGTGACCTGGCGGGATTTGAGTTCCACCGCCTCCCCTGCCCGCGCCAGCGCATAGGCACGCTCGCCATCGACCTTGATGGCGGAATAGATAGGCGGGGTTTGCTGGATAGGGCCGGTAAAGCGGGTTAGCACCGCTTTGATTTCCTCCGCGCTCGGGATGTGGTCGCTGGTGGCGACCACATCGCCCTCGGCATCGTCGGTGCTGCGGCGTTCGCCGAAGGTGACGGTGAATTCGTAAGTCTTTTTCGCATCCATCAGCAGGTTGACGCATTTGGTGCCCTCGCCCAAGGCCAGGGGCAGCACGCCGGTGGCGAGCGGGTCGAGTGTGCCGGCATGGCCGATTTTCTCGGGCCGCAGCAACCACTTCACTTTGTTGACGGCCCCCGCCGAGCTGATGCCCAGCGGCTTGTTGAGGTTCAGCCAGCCATTCAGCTTATTGCGTGGCTGCTTACTCATCATCCTTCTTGAGGTCGGCCTTCACGCGCTCGCTGTTCAGCAGTTCGTTGATGCGGTTGGCGTTCTCGAACGAGACATCGAGCTTGAAGAAAAGTTTTGGCGTGTAACGCAGCACCACATGCTTGCTCATCAGCGTGCGCAGGCGGCCGGCACTGGCGCGCAGCGTTTCCATCACCACGTCTTTCTGCGAGCCGGCGAGCGGCATGACATAGGCGGTGGCGTTCTTAAGATCGGGGCTGATGCGCACTTCGGAAACGGTGATCGAGGCATTGTCGAGCACCGGATCGTGCGCTTCGCCGCGCGAGAAAATGAGGGCCAGCGCATTGCGCAGCTCCTCGCCCACTTTCAGTTGGCGTTGGCTGGGTGGGCGGATGCCTTTCTGTGCCATGACGGTCCTTGCGCCGGTTTAAGCGGTGGCTTCTTCGCTGTCGGCACGGGCCGACGGTGCCGCCTTGGTCTCCACCGTGCGGGCGATGGATTGCAGCTCGAAGCACTCGATCTGGTCGCCCTGGCGGATGTCTTCGTAATTCTCGAAGGCCATGCCGCACTCGAAGCCGCCTTTCACTTCCTTCACTTCATCCTTGAAGCGTTTCAGTGTTTTCAGCGTGCCTTCGTGAATTACCACATTGTCGCGCAGCAGGCGCACTTTGGCGCCGCGCTTGACGACGCCTTCGGTGACCATACAACCCGCCACCTTGCCGTATTTGGTGATGTTGAATACCTCGCGGATTTCGGCATAGCCGATGAAGCTCTCGCGCTGTTCCGGCGACAGCAGGCCCGAGAGGGCGGCTTTGATATCGTCAATCAGGTTATAGATGATGCTGTAGTAGCGGATATCGACCTTTTGCGCGGTGGCAAGCTCCTTAGCTTTGGGCATGGCGCGCACGTTGAAGGCGATGATGATGGCGCCGGTGGCCTGGGCCAGCGTGACATCCGACTCGTTGATGGCGCCAACGCCGCTGAGCAGCACGCGCACCTTCACCTCGTCATCCAGGAATTTCTGCAGCGAGCCGATGATGGCTTCCGTCGAGCCCTGCACATCGCCCTTGATCACCAGCGGCAATTCTTTGGCCGCGGTTTTGCCAGCGATGGCGAACAGCTGATCGAGCGACTTGGCGCCGGCGGCGACCACGCGTTTCTTCTCTTTCTCGCGGCGGTATTCGGTCACTTCGCGTGCCTGTTTCTCGTTTTCCACCACGGCGAATTCGTCGCCGGCTTCCGGTGCGGCGTCGAGGCCGAGGATTTCGATGGGCACGCTGGGGCCGGCCTCTTTCAGCTCGGCGCCCTTATCGTTGGTGAGGGCGCGCACGCGGCCATAGGCCGCGCCGGCGACGACGATATCACCCACTTTCAGTGTCCCGCGCTGGATGAGTAGCGTGGCGACGGCGCCGCGGCCGCGGTCGATGCGGGCTTCCACCACCGAGCCCGAGGCGCGACGGTCGGGGTTGGCTTTCAGCTCCATCACTTCCGCCTGCAGCAGAATGGCTTCAAGCAGCTTATCGAGGTTGGTGCGGTTTTTGGCAGAAACTTCGACCACCATGGTGTCGCCACCGAAATCTTCCGCTACCAGGCCGTAATTCATCAGCGAGGTTTTCACCTTGTTGGCATCGGCGCCCGGCTTGTCGATTTTGTTGACGGCGACGATGATGGGCACGCCGGCCGCTTTCGCGTGGCTGATGGCCTCTTCCGTCTGCGGCATGATGCCGTCATCCGCCGCCACCACGAGGATGACGATGTCGGTGACCTTGGCGCCGCGGGCGCGCATGGCGGTGAAGGCCTCGTGGCCCGGCGTATCGAGGAAGGTGACCTTGCCACTGCCATCCGGCAGCTCCACCTGATAGGCGCCGATATGCTGGGTGATGCCGCCTGCTTCGCCGGCGACCACATCGGTCTTGCGCAGCGCATCGAGCAGCGAGGTCTTGCCATGATCGACATGGCCCATGATGGTGACCACCGGCGAGCGGGGCTTCATGGTTTCCGCCGCATCGGCGTCCTGGTCCAGATGCACTTCCACATCGGCATCCGACACGCGTTTCACTTTATGGCCGAAGGTTTCAACGATCAGCTCGGCCGTATCGGCATCGATCGCCTGGTTCGGGGTGGCCATGGTGCCGAGTTTCAGCAGCTCCTTGATCACATCCACCGCGCGCTCGGCCATGCGGTTGGCGAGTTCCTGCACGGTGATGGCTTCCGGCACCTGCACCTCGCGCACGATTTTTTCCTGCTGCGAGCTGGGGATGACATGGCCTTTCTTATGGGCTTTGGCGCGCTGGCGTTTCACCGCCGAGAGCGAACGCATGCGCATGGTGTTGTCATCCATCCCCAGCGCCTGGGTAATGGTGAGCTTACCGCCGCGCTTATATTCTTCTTCCGGCGTTTCGACGCGTTTGCCTTTTTTGCGGGCTTCCTCTTCCTCGCGGGCGCTCAATGCGGGCGCGGCGGCGGGGCGTTTGAAGCCGGCAGGGGCTTTGGCGGCAGCAGGTGCGGCCGGCTTGTTCGAAGGCACGTTGCGCAGGCGCTCGAGGTTACGGGCGGCCAGATCGTCCATCGGCATGCGGCGTGTGGAAGCGCCGGCTTGCGGGGCGGCGCTGTCGGCCTCATCGGCCTCATGTTCGTTTTCGCCGCCGGTGCGGTCGTCCACCTCGGCGGTGAAGTTGGCAAATTGCTCGGCTTTTTCTTCCTCGCCGCGCTCGGCCTGTTGCAGGGCGCGCAGGCGGGCTTCACGCTCGGCCTGGCTGAGCATACGCTGTTTGGTGGCTTCCGAAGCGCCGCGCTCCACTTCCACCATCGGCGCGCCGTTGGTGCCGCGGGCGAAGGTGCGGGTTTTTTTCACTTCAACGGTGACTGTTTTCGAGCGGCCGCGCTGAAAATTCTGCTTCACCTTCCCCGCTTCCAGCGTTTTGGTCAGCGAAAGGGTGGTGGGGCTGCTGAGTTTCAGTGCGTCTTTTTTGCCGTTGTTGCCGGTATCGCTCATGTTTTTCCTGGGTATTTCGTTCTGCTAAAGCCTTTGGGTGGGGCTATATAGTGCAGATTATTCCAGAAATAAAGCGAAACGGCGCGCTGTCTCGATAAAAAACAGGGCCGCCGGGCCGTGGAGGATGGCAACATGCACGACATTGTCCTTCCCCAGCACCTCGTTCAGCCATTCGCGCGGCAACTGGTTGAAGGTAGGTAGCTCGGTGGCGCGCAGCTTTTTCAGCCCGTCGGCCCCGGCGTTGGGGGCGTGGATGAGGGCGGCCACCTCGCCGGCCTTCAGCGCCGCCTCCACCTTCTCGAAACCCGAGATGGCCTGGCCGGCCTTGCGGGTGAGCGAAAGGGCGTTTTTCACCCGCGTGGCAAGCTGCTCCTCCAGCCGGTTGAGGAAATCGAACGGCAGGGAGACCGGGCCTTCCGCGGCGCGGTTGAAAGCTTTTTTGGCGATGGCCTCGGCGATGATGAGACGCGAGCAGGTGACATAGATGCCCCTGCCGGGCAGCTTGCCATCGAGGTCCGGCACCAGCACACCGTCGGGCGACACGACGAAGCGCAGCAGCCCTTCTTTAGGCTGCGCCTCGCGGGTGACGATACAGGTGCGTTCGGGTTCGGACATGGCCGATCAACCTTTTTTCAACAGGAGCGAGATACCCCAGACTAACAAGTAGACGGAAGCTGCCGCGCGCAAGACGATCAGCGCCCAATAGAGCCAGGGCGACCGCTCACGGCTGACCATCGTCCATTTGACGGATGTCTCACCATCCGGCAAATCGCGCCTCACCAGCAGCACCGCCACGAAGCAGGCGCAGCCGACCAGCAGCCATCCCGACGCCTGCGCGCTTAGAACCACTTCTCGCGCAGTTTCATGATGAGGGCTTCGATTTCGTCGCGGCTGATGCCGGGTTTGGGGACGATCTCGAAGAACTCGTCGGTGGCGAGGCCGGCGAAGTCATCCACCGATTTCACGCCGTTCTCGGCCAGTTTCTCAACGATGTCGAGGTTCAGGCCTTCCAGCTTGAGCAGGTCGTCTTCGACGCCCAGGTCTTTCAGCTTCTTGGTCTGTTCGGCCTCTTTGTTCTTGAGGTATTCGTTGGCGCGGTTACGCAGTTCCTCGGCCACCGATTCATCGAACCCTTCGATGCCGGCCAGGTCTTCCACCGGCACATAGGCCACTTCTTCGACGCTGCTGAAACCTTCGGTCACCAGCAGGTGGGCGATGACTTCCTCGACGTTGAGGGCCTCGACGAACAGGGCGCTGAGGCGGTTGAATTCCTGCGTGCGGCGCTCGGACTCGGTTTCCTCGGTGAGGATGTCGATGTTCCAGCCGGTGAGCTGGGCGGCGAGGCGCACGTTCTGGCCGCGGCGGCCGATGGCGAGCGACAGCTGGTCGTCCGGCACCACCACTTCGATACGGCCCGAATCCTCGTCGATCACGACTTTGGAGACTTCGGCCGAGCTCAGTGCATTGACGATGAAGGTGGCGGGGTCTTCGTTATATTGAACGATATCCACCTTCTCGCCTTGCAGTTCGGAAACGACGGCCTGCACGCGCGAACCGCGTACGCCGACGCACGAGAGCACCGGGTTGACGCTGAAATCGTTGCTGGCCACGGCGATTTTTGCGCGGCTGCCGGGGTCGCGGGCGACGGCTTTGATCTCGATGATGCCGTCGTAGATTTCCGGCACTTCCTGCATGAACAGTTTGGCCATGAATTCCGGGCGGGTGCGCGACAGGAACACTTGCGGCCCGTTCTTTTCGCGGCGTACGTCGAAGATGTAGGCGCGGATGCGGTCGCCGGGGCGGAAGGTTTCGCGCGGGATCAGCTCGTCCTTGCGGATGATGGCTTCGGCGCGGCCGAAATCGACCGCCACGTTGCCGTATTCCACGCGCTTGACGGTGCCGTTGACGATCTCGCCGACGCGGTCTTTGAACTCGTCATACTGGCGCTCACGCTCGGCATCGCGCACTTTCTGCACGATCACCTGCTTGGCGGTCTGGGCGGCGACGCGGCCGAAATCGATCGGCGGCAGCTCTTCGCGAATGGTCTCGCCGGCTTTTTCCTTGCGGCCACGGCGCTTCGACTGCGACTCATGGATGGTGTGCCATTCGTTCTCGATTTCGGCACCGTCTTCCACCACATCGGTAAGGCGGAACAGGCTGATGGCGCCGGTTTTCTTGTCGATCTCGGCGCGGATGTTATGCTCGAGGCCGTATTTTTTGCGGCCGGCGATCTCGATGGCGTTTTCCATCGCTTCCAGCACGGTATCACGGTCGATGTTCTTTTCGCGGGCGACGGCGTCTGCGATCTGCAGCATTTCGGTCGAGCCGTGGATTACTTGGGGGGCAGCCATGAGGAACTCCTGTTATTATGAGGCTTGTTTGGTTTGATGGGCTTTGATCAGCGCTTCCGTCAGCACCAGCTTGGCGCCTTGGATTTCACTGACCGGAATTTGTACGTCGACGTTATCTACAGTGAGCGTCAACTCGCCGTCGGCTGCGGCTTTGATAGTGCCGGTGAAGCGCTTGCGGCCGCCGATGGGCAGGATGGTTTCCACCTTCGCCAGGTGGCCGGCGTAACGCGCGAATTCCTCTTCCTTGCGCAGCGGGCGGTCAATGCCGGGGGAGCCGACTTCCAGGCGGTAGGCCTCGGGAATGACGTCTTCCACATCCAGCAGGGCCGAGAGTTGTTTGCTGATTTTCTCGCAATCATCCAGCGTCATGCTGCCATCGGGGCGTTCAGCCATCACCTGCAGGGTGGCCGAGCGTTTGCCGGTAACGTATTTCACCTGCACCACATCGAACCCCATGCCGTTGATGGTAGGGGTGATCAGCGCTTCAACCTGTTCGCTTAAACTGCTCATATTCTGCCCAATAAAAAAGGCGACCCGGGGGCCACCTCTTGCGGATGTGTATTTGAATGTTGGAGGGTATTTAGGGAATTAATACCGCCGAATCAAGTGTTATCTGCGGCTAGTGATGCCAACCGCCCCTATTGCTCCCGTGATTACCGCCCTCTCGCTGCATTCTGCGTCGCAGTTCAGCTTGTTCTGCAGGGGTCAGTTTTGCGTTAGCGTCATCAGCAATATGCTGACTATCAGCGACAATCACTGCGCTCATTTTATTACGGTCATTGGCACCCGGTCCACGATCCTCTGCCTTGTCGACCGCGGCGCGATGCTGTGCATCCTTCAGATTCTGAGCAGCTTGCGTAGCGAGCGCCAGCGTGGCGTCGTCGAGAATAATGGCCATGATCATCTCCCTGTTTTCAGGAAGTGTAACACTCGATTATTAAGGATTTCTTAATTGCGACGCACACATTCCATGAATACCGGGGCGCGGCCTTCGGCAGTGGTTTTTCGCTGGTATTTGGTTTCCGTCCAATCGGCCGGTGGGGTATTGAAATCGGCGGCGCACTGGGCGGTCCAGCGGTAATGGGGGTTGGCGAGCAGTAACTCCAGCATCCAGACGCTGTAATCCTCGTGGTCGGTGGCCAGCAGCAGGCGGCCGCCGGGTTTGTGGATGCGGTGGAGCATCGCGAGCGTTTCGGCATTTACCAGGCGGCGTTTGTTGTGGCGCAGCTTTGGCCAGGGGTCGGGGAAGAGGATGAAGATGCTGTCGACAGACTCGGCGGGCATGGCCTCGACCAGTTTGCGCGCATCATCGGTGAAGAGGCGGATGTTTTGCAGCTTTTCCTTATCGATACCGGCGAGACATTTGGCGACGCCATTGATGAAAGGCTCACAACCGATCCAGAGCGTATCGGGGTTGTGGCGGGCCTGGGCGAGCAGATGCTCGCCGCCGCCGAAGCCGATTTCAAGGGCGACTTTGGTGGGAAGGTTTTGTGGCTCGGGGGCCAGCTTTGGCAACAGCGCATCCACCAGCCCCTGCTGATAGGGGCGCAGGCTGCGGCCACGGTTACGGCCGAAGGAGCTGAGGAATTTTTTCTGAAGCGGGTGCGACATGGGGCAGGCTTCTAGCCCGCCTGCCCCATACGCTCAATCGAAATTATGCCGCTTCCTTGATGCCGAATTCGCTGCGCAGGGCATCGACGAGGTCCAGCTTCTCCCAGCTGAATTCGCCATTCGGGCCGGGCGTGCGACCGAAATGGCCGTAGCTGGCGGATGGCAGGTAAATAGGCCTGTTGAGGCCCAGATGGGTGCGGATGCCGCGCGGCGTGAGATTCACCAGTTCCTGCAGCACCTGCTCCAGCCGGTCAGGGTCGACCTTGGGGGCGGCGTGGGTGTTGACGTAGAACGACACCGGATGCGAAACGCCGATAGCATAGGAAACCTGGATGGTGCAGCGCTCGGCGATGCCGGAAGCCACCACGTTTTTAGCGAGATAGCGCGCGGCGTAGGCGGCAGAACGGTCGACTTTCGTCGGATCCTTACCGCTGAAGGCGCCGCCGCCATGCGGGGCTGCGCCGCCGTACGTATCGACGATGATTTTGCGACCGGTGAGGCCGCAATCGCCATCCGGCCCACCAATGATGAACTGGCCGGTGGGGTTGACGAACAGTTCGCTTTCATCCGGCATCCAACCTTTGGGTAACTCGGCTTCCACCACTTTGTGGACGAGTTCGCGGATGTCATCCTGCGTTACATCGGGGCTGTGCTGGGTGGAAACGACCACCGAGTTGGCGCGCACGGGCATGCCCTCTTTGTAGAACAGGCTGACCTGGCTTTTGGCATCGGGGCGCAGGAAGCGGAATTCGCCGCTGCGGCGGCCCTTCGACAAGGCCTGCAGGATGCGATGGGAGTAGTAGAGCGTGGCGGGCATGAGATCGGGCGTTTCCTTGCAGGCGAAACCGAACATGATGCCCTGGTCCCCTGCCCCTTCGTCTTTGTTGCCCGAAGCATCGACACCCTGTGCGATGTCGGAGGACTGGGCGTGCACGTGGTGGTCGAACTTGAAGGTGTTCCAATGGAAACCCTTCTGCTCGTAGCCGACATCCTTCACCACTTTGCGGGCGAGTTCTTCCATTTCGTTGCGGCCGATATTGTCGGCGCCGCGATATTCGCCGGCGATGGTAACGTGGTCGGTAGTGGCAAGCGTTTCGATGGCGCAGCGCGCTTCGGGGTTCTCCGTGAGGCAGGCATCGACGATAGCGTCGGAAATCTGGTCGCAGAGTTTGTCGGGGTGGCCTTCGGAGACGGATTCCGAGGTGAAGATATAATGGTCGCGCGGTTTGTAGGTAATCGGGCTCACGTAAAACTCCAGAATAAATGACGTGAGCAAATTAAAGGGGGTTTAACCCTTGCGCTTAGTCCGGACTTTGATTGAACTGTGGCCGCCAAGCTAAAAATGCCCACGGCCCATTCTTATGGGCGCACCCGACGGAAATCAAGTTAATAGAGCGATTAGCTGCCGTGTTTGGCGTCAACTTCGCCGGCACTGTCTTCGGCGAAGGCCTTGATCAGCTCGATGATGCGTTTGCGTACGCTGGGGTTCTTGATGCGGTAATAGGCGCGCATCACCTCCAGCGTTTCGCGGTTATTGATTTTTTCATGTTCGAACTTGGCGGCTTCGGGCTCGGCGGCACCGAGGATCATGCCGGCATCGTTCACATATTCGCCGTAGCCTTCGAAGAAGTAGGAAACCTGCACGCCAAGCGCCTTGGCAAAGTCGTACAGCCGGCTGGCACCCATACGGTTGATGCCCCGCTCATATTTCTGAATCTGCTGGAAAGTGACGCCGATTTCCTTGCCTACCGCTTCCTGGCTAAGACCTAAAACGGTGCGTTTCAGCCGGAGACGGCGGCCAACATGGATATCGACGGGATGGGGAGCGTTCATACAACTCACGTGCGGGTTTAAAATCGGGATACAACTAAGTCGGGCTTTGGTTACTACAAACTTATTCTAACGCAAGGAAATTAATGATTCCTTTATTTTTTTCCCCGGAAAAGTGACCATTCCGTAACTATTAGCGCAATCATCAGTATAAAAACAAATAATGTTTCACCCAGCCGGGCATAAGGCGTGGGTGCAAGCGGAAGTGGTATTGCCTGGTCGATAATCCCGCGACTATCGAGCGGCAACAGCTGCAGGTTGCGTCCGTAAGGGTCGATAACGGCGGAGATTCCGGTGTTGGCGGCACGGGCCAGCGGCAGCCCCTGTTCGATGGCCCGCATGCGCGCCGCATCAAGATGCTGGTAGGGGCCGGTGGAGTGGCCATACCAGCCATCGTTGGTAGCATTGAACAGCCATTGCGGACGCGGCCGGCTGGCAGAGAGCCATGGGAAAATCACCTCGTAGCAGATAAGCGGGCGTACGGGAGGGATGCTGCCGGTGGCGAGCGTGGTTTCATGGCCGCGCGAGAAATCGATATTGCCGTGGGTGATTTTCTCGACAGGCAGCAGCGCGCGCAGCGGCACGAACTCACCGAAGGGCACCAGCTGCGCCTTGTCATAGGTGCCAAGCAGTTTGCCGCTGCTGTCGATGGCGACGATGCTGTTATAGAGTTTGTAATCCGCCATCTCACCTTCGCTACGCACGGCACCGCTGAGCAACAGGCCATGTGGCGGCAATAGCGGGGCGATCTGCCCCGGGATGGGGCTGTTTTCGCGGAAGGTGAAGGGGATGGCCGTCTCGGGCCAGAGAATCACCGGCGGGATGGGGCCGTGGTTGGCGATCTTGGTCATCCCGGCATAAAGCTGGGCGGATTGCACTTTGCCTTCCGGCGTCCATTTCAGCGACTGCGGGATGTTGGCCTGTACGATGCGCACGCGCACATCGCTCAGCGGCGCAGCGGCCGGAAGGCGCCACATGCCGTAACCGAAGGCGAGCAACAGGGCGACGAGCGCGGCAGAAATATAGTAACGGCGGGCTGGATGCCGGCTCAGCCAGAACACCGGTGTGAGAGCCAGCAACAGCAGGAAGAAGCTGCAACCGAAAGGGCCGACGACGCTATCGAGTTGCGCCAGGCGGATATCCGCCAGGGCGGCACTGCCGATGAGGTTCCACGGAAACCCGAAACTGCCGATAGAGCGCAGATATTCTACCAGCACCCACAGCGTGGCGAAGCGCAGCAGATTGGCGGACAGCCCCCCGCCCCGCCGCCAGCGGTAAAGCGCGCCGAACAGGGCGAACCACAGCGCCATCACCAGCGACAGGCCCAGCACGCAGAAAGGCACCAGCCAGCCGAACTGAGCGGCATCGACCAGCAGGGAATTGGCGATCCAGTAAGTGCCGGCCATGCAATAGCCATAGCCGAAGGCCAGCGCATAAAGCGCGGCGGAGCGCGGGTGGCGCGCCTTGTCCAGCATCAGAAACAGGAAGGGTAGTGTGATGAGCAGGATGGGTGCGAAATGGAAGGGCGCGAAAGCGAGCGCGGTGAGCGCACCGGCGGCGAAGCAGGCCAGCTTGCCGCGCCAGCCGCGAAGATTTGCGATCCATGATAAAAGTTTCTGCATAGGCAAGCCATAGCGCAGCCCGCTGCAAGCGCAATCAGGGAATGATGATTTTAATAGCCCGTTAACAAGTTTGCGCTAGATTCGATGGATGGGAACGCCAACCAAATCTCAACCAGCCGCGGCCAGTCAGGCGAGTGCTTCCAGCGCGTCAGCGGCTGATAACGTGCCGCTCAAGACCGACAGCCTGGGGGATACGTATTACGATACACCGCCAGATGGTTTCGATGCGGCTACCGATGCGCGCCCCGCCCACACCAGCCATGACGATCATCCGCATGACGCACATCCCGGCCATCTCGGTGATCTTTTCAGTGGATTCTTTGGCGCCAAACCCAAGGTGAAAAAGGCCGGCAAAGGCGGTTAAGCCCCCATGCGCGTGAGGCGCACCTGGCGAATGCGCGTCGGGTCGGCGGCAATGATTTCGATTTTCAGCTGCGGGTTCAGCGTCACCACCTCGCCGCGCGCGGGGATGCGGCCGAGGCTGGAGAAGATGTAGCCGGCCAGCGTGTCGTAATCCGATTCGTGCTCGGCGTTACTGATGAGGGGGGTGCCCAGGGCTTCCTGCACGTCCTCGATTTTGGCGCGGGCATCGGCTTCGAGGATGTGGTCGCCCACCCAATGCATCATGCGCAAAGGTGAGCCGTCATGCTCGTCCTGAATTTCGCCGACCAGCTCTTCGAACAGGTCTTCCATGGTGACGAGCCCATCGGTGCCGCCATATTCATCGACCACGATGGCGATGTGGCAGCCGCTGACGCGCATTTTCATCAGCAGGTCGACAATGCGCATGCTGGGCGGCACGAAGAGGATTTCGCGCATCACCCGCGCCACGTCGAACGACTGGTTGGTGGTAATGTGGTTGAAGAGGTCTTTCACATGCACGAAGCCCAGGATTTTATCGAGCGATTCCTCGAACACGGGGATGCGCGTGTGGCCGATATCGACGACATAGCGTTTCCATTCCTCGAAGTCGCTGTCGCCGCTGACAGCCAGGATATCGGTGCGCGGCACCATGATATCGCGCACCGTCAGCTCGCCGAAATGGATCATGTTCTTCAGCAGCAGCTTTTCGTCGTTGCTGATGGTGATGTCGTCCTGCGCCTCTTCGGCCAGGGCCTCGGCGATCATCTCCTTGAGGGTGCCTTCGGGCTTGCCTGCCATCTTCTCGCGAAACCAGCGGATGGCGTTCTGCAGCGGGGAATCTTCCTCGGTGCGTTTGGTTTCGTGCGGAGAATGTTCTGGTGAGCCCATATTTTACGGCAGGCTACAGCGCTTCGTAGGGGTTCGCAATACCCATTGCGGCCAGCAGGCGAATCTCGCGGCTTTCCATATGGCCGGCATCGGTCTCCGTCTCATGGTCATAGCCGATGAGGTGCAGCACCCCATGGATGGTAAGATGGGTGAGATGGTGCTTCAACGACTTACCCTGCTCGGCCGCTTCACGCGCAACGGTCTCATAGGCGAGGATGATATCGCCAAGCCGCATCTCCTCCCCATCCGGAAAGGAGAGGACATTGGTGGGCTTGTCTTTCCCGCGATATTGCTTGTTCAGCACCTGCACTTCGGCATCGTCGGCAAGCGAGATGGCAACTTCCCATTTCGTTTTTCGTTCGGCTTTCAGGGCCGCTTCCGCCGCCCGCCTGACAGTGGGGCCAAGGCCTTTCCAGCGGGAATTCTGGTTGATGACGATCATGTCGCGATCTATAGCAAGCGCCTGAGCTTCCTGCAATCCCGCCCTTCTTAAGGAAAGATTAACCAGCGAGGCGTTAACATAGCCTGTTCACCGAGGAGTCCGTTATGGCCGATCCCACACCCGCACTGGACAGTAATGTTCAGATCCTAAAGGATGCATTGAAAAGCTCCGGCGGCATTGCGGATGTCGTGCCCGATCCCGAACATCAGGGATATAAGATTCTCCTGAATGCGGAAGGGGCGGCCTGGGCAAAAACGCTAGTGATCTCGAATGAGACGGCGGATGATTTTAACCGCACCATCGAACTCGCCACCCATACCAAGAAACCTGAAGATACCCCTACCCTGGACCTGGAACATGAGGGGAGCCAGTATTATTTGCGTATTACCGCCAACGATGTGCAGCAATTCAACCAACAGGTGATGCTGACGGATGACAATGGCAAGCCCGTGCAGAAGAACCTCATCGCTGCTACGTATGATGCGATCAGCGACTACGCGAAGGATAGCGCGCCGAAAATTGATTCCATGACGCCCTCTATGAATCAGATGGAAAACAGCGTCCGTGACCAGCAGGCTAAAGGCAGCAGCGGGCAGACGGCCAGCCTGGATGATTTAAGCCGGCATTTTGCCAATGGCGAAGTGGATGCTATGCGCGCAGTGATGGGGAACTATCAGTCTACCGGCCCAGTGAATACGCAAGCGGCGCAAACCAGCGCGGGACGCGGGCGATTCAGCTAGCGGCTACTCCGCTTCGCTCTGCTCGGCATATTGCTTTTTCTTGGCTTCCCACTCATCGTACGCCTTGATGATTTTGGCGGCCAGCGGGTGGCGCACTACATCGCCGTCGCTGAAACGCACGACATCGATGCCGGGAATATTTTCCACCTTCGGGATACAATCGGTGAGGCCCGATTTGATGTCTTTCGGCAAGTCGATCTGCGTGTGGTCGCCCGTGATGACCATGCGCGAGCGTTCGCCCATGCGGGTGAGGAACATTTTCATCTGCGTGCGGGTAGTGTTCTGCGCTTCATCGAGAATTACGAACGCGTTGCTGAAGGTACGGCCACGCATGAAGGCCAGCGGGGCCAGCTCGATTTCGCCGTTTTCGATGGCCTGCTGCACGCGGTCGGCGGGCATCATATCGAACAGGGCGTCGTAAAGCGGGCGCATATAGGGGTCGAGCTTGTCTTTCATGTCGCCGGGCAGGAAACCCAGCTTCTCGCCCGCCTCCACCGCCGGGCGCGACAGGATGATGCGCTCGACCTTCTTGTTGAGGAACATATACACCGCCATCGCCACGGCGATGTAGGTCTTGCCGGTGCCCGCCGGCCCAAGAGCAAAGCAGAGGTCCGAATCATACATGGCGCGGATGTAGTTGGCCTGGATGTGGGTATAGGGCACGATGGTTTTTTTCATGGTGCGGATATACACATCCGAATCCGCCTCGCTGACGCCGTGGCGGTTCTTGGCTTTCTTGTCGTTCACCGGCGGCATCATGCGCACGGCGGCGCCGACATTCTCTTCGGTGATCTCGACGCCTTTTTCGATCTGCTCGTAGAGGTCGTGCAGCACGCGCTCGGTCGCCTCGATATCGCGCTTGTGGCCGGTGATGGAAAGCATGTTACCGCGCGACACCAGCTCGACATTCAGCAGCGTGCCAAGCTGTTTGAGGTGTGAGTCATGGTCGCCGTAGAGCAGAGGCAAATGCTGGTTATGTTCGAAGAAAACGTTGGAGGTTTCGGGGGCTGAACGTTTATCTGGCTTCGACATAATGCTCCTTGGGTAGGGCAGGTGAAACCACTTCACCTTTGAGTGAATTAAGGTAGGCAGCGGTAATGCGCACGTCAACCATCTGCCCGGTATAATCCACCGCATTCTCGAGCACGACGGATTGCATATGGCCCGAGCGGCCGATCACCTGCCCCGCCTGCTTGCCCGGGCGCTCGAACAGCGCGCGCTGGGTGGTGCCGATTTTGCTCTGGTTGAATTGCAGCTGTTGGCGCTGGGTGAGCGCGAACAGGCGTGCCAGGCGGTCTTCCTGCAGCATGAGGTCGACCTGGTTTTCCTTTTCGGCGGCAGGTGTGCCCGGGCGCGGGCTGTATTTGAAGGCATAGGCCGAGGCGAAGCCAACGGCTTCAATGAGCTTCAGCGTATCCTCGAAATCTTCCTCCGTCTCGCCGGGGAAGCCGACGATGAAATCGGAGCTGAAAGCGATATCCGGCCGCGCGGCGCGGAGTTTTTCGATGATGGTGAGATAATGCGCTGCCGTGTGTTTGCGGTTCATCGCCTTCAGAATGCGGTCGGAACCGGATTGCACGGGCAGGTGCAGGATGGGCATCAGCTTCTCCACCGCGCCATGGGCGGCGATGAGGTCATCATCCATATCGTTCGGGTGGGAGGTGGTGTAGCGGATGCGTTCCATCTCCGGCACAGCGGCGACGAGGTGGCGGATGAGGCGCGCCAGGTTCCACTCGCTGCCATCCGGCCCGGCGCCGTGATAGGCGTTCACGTTCTGGCCGAGCAGGGCGATTTCCAGCGTGCCCTGCGCCACCAGCTGGCGCACTTCGCGCTCGATGGCTTCGACAGGGCGCGAGAACTCGGCGCCGCGCGTATAGGGCACCACGCAGAAGGTGCAGAATTTGTCGCAGCCCTCCTGGATGGAGACGAAGCCCACCGGCCCTTGCGCGGTGGTGGGCTGGGGCAGCAGGTCGAACTTGGCTTCCTCGGTGAATTCGAGCTTCACCTGCGACATGCGCGTGCGTTCGCTCTCGGCGATCAGCTCGGGCAATGTGTGATAACTTTGCGGGCCCACGACCATGTCGACATAGGGCATGCGTTTGATGATCTCGTCGCCCTCGGCCTGAGCGGTGCAGCCGGCGACCGCGATCTGCATGCGCTTGCCCTGCGCTTCCATCGCCAGCTTGTGCAGGCGCATGCGGCCGAGGTCGGAATACATTTTCTCGGCGGCTTTTTCGCGGATGTGGCAGGTATTGAGGATGACGAGGTCGGCACCTTCCGGCGCATCCGTCTCGCTATAACCGAACGGCGACAGCACATCCGCCATGCGGATGGAGTCATACACGTTCATCTGGCAGCCGTAGGTCTTGATATAGAGTTTCTTGCTCATGCCGCCGATTTAGGCGGTTTGGGCCAACCCGTCAATCTTGGCGGCGAGGATGAAATCGTTGCGGGTGAGGCCGCCGGCCTTATGGGTGGTGAGGATGATTTCGGCATAGCCCCAGCCGAAGCTGATATCCGGGTGGTGCCCCTGCTCTTCCGCCACGGCGCTGACTTTTTGCACGAATTTCCAGGCCAGGGCGAAGTTTTTGAAGCTGAAATCCTTGAAGATTTTGGTTTCCATCTCCTGCGGGCGCCAGTCCTGCAGCTCGTCGAGCATGGAAAGCACTTCCTTGCTGCTCAGCTTCTCTTCTTCCCCTTTGCAGGGGGCGCATTTCTCGACGGCGAGGGCCATGTCTCTCTCCTTTACTTCGGTTTCCATAAGCCGTAGCACAAGCGGCATGAAAAACCCATATGTCCTTGCCTTCGATTGCTCGACATCCGAAGCCACCGTGGCCCTCAACGCTACGCGGCGCGTGGTGGCCTATGGGCAGCAGGCCACCCAGCTGGTGCCAACGGTTGAGGCGCTGATGAATGAGGCTGGAATCGGCTATGATCAGTTGGATTGTATAGTGAGCACTATAGGGCCCGGAAGCTTTACAGGCCTGCGCATTGCCCTGGCCACCCTGCACGGCCTGGCGCTGGCCACCGGATGTTCCATCAAAACGCTGACCAGCTCCGAAGCCGTGGCATGGGGCCTGAGCGGCCATTTCATCGTGGCGCTGAATGCCGGCAAGGGCGAGGCGTTTTTGCAGGAGTTCGAGGTGGTGGATGGCGTACCGCGTGCGCTGGGCGGCATCACGCTGCATCCGCAGGGAGTGATCGAGACGCTGGCGCTGCCGTGCTACAGCAATGTGTGGCCGGCGGAACATGCGCTTTATGTGGCCGGGCCGGATGCGGCGGTGCTGACACGCATCGCCCCGTACCTGCCAGTGAGTGCGTTAGCGGATGCGATGCCTTATTACATCCGCGAGGCCGATGCTAAAATTCCGGCCAGGCCGGAATGGCTCGCCTAGAAGAACCACGTTTCTTTTTTATGGATTTATTTTTCTGCTGGGCGGCGTATAGCTGTTCGCCACACAGGAGACCCACATGAAAAAACTGCTCGCACTCGTTCCCGTTGCCGCCACCCTGCTGCTGGTGGCCTGCCAGGATGCGCCGCAAACACCCAGCTACCCGCCATTGAGCTTTACCAATCAGGCGCCCTATCAGTTCAATGTGGCGCAGGTGCAGGTGCAAGATAGCAATGCCGTCCAGCCGGGCAGTGTGGATGGCAACATGCCCATCACCATCAAACAGTCGGTGCAGCAATGGGCGACCGACCGGCTGAAGGCCGTGGGCGGCGCCGGGATGCTGGTGGTGAACATTGATGACGCCTCGGTGCGCGAAGTGAAACTGCCGAAGACGGATGGCATCAAAGGCTGGTTCACCGATGACCAAGATGCACGTTATGACGCGGTGATCAGCGTGACGCTTCGCCTCTATAGCGCATCGGACAACACGCCGGTGGCAACGGCAACGGCGACGGTCAACCGCTCGCGCAGCATCCACGAAAAAGCGACGGTGGATGAGCGTAACCAGTTCTACTACGAGCTGGTGCGCGACCTGATGACGCAGTTCAATACCGAAGCCGACACGCGCATCCGCCAGTTCTTTCCGAATTACCTGCGGTATTAGTCGATTGAAGGGGGCCTTGCCCCCTTCGCTTCGCTGACCCCCGCCGCGAGCGGCTCGCTTTGCTCGGCATGCCTGGCTTTCGAGGTTTGTGAAAGAGGCCTTGCCCCCTTCGCTTCGCTGACCCCCGCCGCGAGCGGCTCGCTTTGCTCGGCATGCCTGACTTTCGAGGCTTGTGAAAGGGGCCTTGCCCCCTTCGGGTCGTTTGATGTGATTAGGGCGTGACATGTGCGGCCGAACCATTAGGTTTGGCGGATGCATATCTACCTCCCTATTGCCGAACTTTCCGCCAATGCGCCATGGCTGGTGCTACTCGGCGGCATCGGGGGCATTTTCGCCGGGCTGTTCGGGCTGGGGGGCGGCTTCATCCTCACGCCGATGCTGATGTTCATGGGCATCCCCTCTTCCGTCGCCGTCGCCACTTCCACCAACATGATCGTCGCCTCGGCCTTCTCGGGTTTCCTGTCGCACCACAAGCGCAAGCAGGTGGATGTGGAGGTGGGGCTGTGGCTGGTACTGGGGGGCTTAGGCGGCGTGGTGGTCGGCATCTGGTGGTTCGCGGCGCTGAAGAAGCTGGGGCAGATCGACCTGATGATCTCGCTGCTTTACATCACCCTGCTCACTACCATCGGCCTGCTGATGGCGCGCGAGTTCCGCGCCATGCGCGCCTCGCACCGGCGCGGCGAGGAAAACCACGAAATGCGCCCCCTGCCCTTGCCCAGGTGGGTGAAGAAGCTGCCGTTCAAGCATGAGTTCGTGCAATCGCGCATCACCCATTCGGTGCTGCTGCCTATCAGCATCGGCGTGGTGAGCGGGCTGCTGGTGGCACTGCTCGGCATCGGCGGCGGGTTCCTGATGATTCCGGCGATGGTCTACATCCTGCGCATGCCGGCGCGGCTGACGGTGGGCACCTCGCTGTTCCAGACTATTTTCATTACCGCCTTTTCCACGATGATGCATGCGGTGACCACCCATACGGTGGATATCGTGCTGGCCGGCCTGTTGCTGCTCGGCTCGGTAATCGGTGCGCAGTGGGGTGCACGGCTGGCGGCGAAAATGTCGATGCATGCCCAGCGCGGGCTGATGGCGGTAGTGCTGCTGGGCATCGCCCTGCGGCTGGCCTACGGCCTGTTCATCACGCCGGAAGAAATTTTTACGCTGGTGGTGCGATGAAACGGTTGCTCGCAGCGCTGCTGTTTCTTGCCACGCCCGCTTTCGCCCAGCAGGCCGATAGCACGCCGCTGGTGGCCGACCTATCGCAGGATACGGTGGAGATTCATTCGAGCTTCAACGGTGCGCAATTGCTGGTGTTCGGCGCGCGTAACCAGCCGGGCGACCTGGTGATCGCCATCCGTGGCCCGGCAGGCGACACGATGCTGCGGCGCAAGCAGCGCATCGCCGGCATGTGGATGCAGGTGGAGCAGGAGAAATATCCCCACCTGCCGCTATTTTATGCCTATGCTTCCACCCGCCCGCTGGAACAGCTGGCCCCGGCCAGGACGCTACAGGCGCTGGGGCTGGGCGGGCCGGCAGTGGTGCAACAGAGCAATGCCCACAGCCGCCAGCTGTTCGATGATGCGCTGATCGCTTATTTCGAACGCTATCACCTGTGGCAGCTGCCCTTCAGCCAGATTACCTTCTTCGGCGAGAGCCTGTTCAAGGCAAAGATCAACCTGCCGGACCGGCTGCCGCGCGGGCAGTTCACGGTGGAGGTGTACCTGTTCGATCATGGCACGCTGGCCGGCTTCCAGACCATTCCGCTGCACACCTACAAAACCGGGTTCGATGCGCGGATTTACGATTTGTCGCAGCGGCGGCCGCTGCTATTCGGGTTGCTCGCCATCGCCATGGCGCTCAGCGGCGGCTGGCTGGCCCACCGGCTGTTCAACCGCCGGTGAGTTGAGCCGGGCCTGCGCCCAGCGGTAGAAGCGTTTGGTCTGCTGCCAGTACCAATCCCTGGCGCGCGTATGGATGACCACGGTGCCCACCATGCGGTCATGCAGCCCGCGATGACGCTTGTTGAAGCTCATGATGAAGAAAACCGGCGCGGCGGGAATGTAGCCGAGATAGCGCGCCACATATTGCCAGGCGCTGGGCAACTCCAGATTATCGGCACGGCGGATGCTGAGGCCAAGCAGGTATTTACCGGGCGTGGTGTCCCACTTCAACTGACAGCCGACGAGGAACAGGCCCATGATCAATATCTGGATGGCAGCGTTGAGCACCCAGAGCTGCGGCAAGCCGGCCAGCCATGCTTCGTGAAATGCGGCGAAACCCGATGGGGCCGATTGCGCGGCAAGCAAATGCTGGCGATCGGCCCGGTGATAAATGTAAAGGGTGAGCTGCTCGAACGGTTCGGTGAGCAGCAGGAACAGCAGGGTAATGTCCACCGCGCAGGCCAGGCCACGTTCATAGAGATCGGCATAGCGCGGGCCATCGGGCTTTTCTTTGGGCTTCAGGCCGAACAGAAACCAGTTGGTGCTCATCGTAACTCCCGCGCGAAGGCGTGGATGGCTTGTGCTTCGCGCCACGAAGATACGCGAGGCTGCGCGACAATCAACGGCAATGCGGCATGGGTGTGGATGGATGCGGCAAGTTCCGCCAGCGGCACCGGGCTATACTGGCTCTCATTCAGGATGAGCGCGTGGATGGCCAGACCCGCCGCGCGCAGAGCGGCGATGGCGGTAAGCGTGTGGCTGATGGTGCCGAGATAGCTGCCGGCGACGAGGATGACCGGCAGGTTCAGCGCCGCCATCCAGTCGCGCGTGGTGTGGCGGGTGTCGAGCGGCACCATGACGCCGCCGACGGTTTCGAACAGCACCACCCCCTCGGCCTCGGCGCGCACGGCGCACCATTCGTTCAGCTCAGTGAGGTCGATATGACGGTTTTCGCGGGCCGCGGCCATGTCGGGCGACAGCGGCGCGGTGAAGCGCCAGGGCGACACCTCCTCCACCCGGCCGACGCCCATGGCGGCGATAAGCTGATGGGTGTCGGTGTCATCGCCGGTGAAGCCGGAGACGATGGGTTTGTAGGCCTTGGCGCCCAGCGCGTGGGCAAGCGCGCAGGTGGCAAAGGTTTTACCGACCCCCGTGCCCGTGCCGGCGATGAAATAGGCGCTCATCGTTTTCTCAGCATCATCAGCACCGGCTGCCAGCTGGCATAGACGCCGCGCGCGCCGGTGTGGCTGGCTTCGTAATGCTGGATCATCGCGGCGAAGCGGCGCGGCGGGATGTGGCGGCGCGCGCCCTCCGCACTGCCAGCGCCGATGGCGCGGATGGAACCGAGCAGCGCCTCGACGGACGGGTAAAAATCGCGCTCGATGGTTTGCTGGAAGCCGGCGATTTCCATGCCTGAACGTTCGGCCAGCATGCGGTAATCCTTCGCGGCGAGCATGGGCAGCAGGCTCACGTTAATACCGGCGGCGACGCCTGCTTCGCGCAGTTCCCACAGCGTGCGGTCGGCCAGGGTGGTGAGCACAGCAATGCCATCGGGTTTCAGCACGCGGCGGATTTCGGCGAGCATGGCAGGTTTATTTTCCACCCATTGCATACAGAGCGAGGAGACGATGCCATGCACCGCGCCATCGGCCAGCGGCAGGGCCGTGGCATCGGCATTCAGCGCGTAACGGCAGCGGGCGGCGGCCTGCTGCAACATGCCGAACGAGAAGTCGATGCCGGTGATTTCCCATTGCGGGCGCTCGACGGCGGCGAGTGCGGCGAACTGGCCGGTACCGCAGCCGATATCGGCAATGCGGGCGATTTCGGGCATGGCCTGCATGGCCGCGGCATAGACGCGGCGCGCCTGCTGCTGTTGGAATTTGGCGTGCAGGTCGTATGACGCGGCGGCGCGGCTGAAATTCTGCTGGATGCGGCGGGCTTGATTCATGCGGCAAAGGTTTCGATGACTTGGAGGAGACGCAGTTTATCATGCAAGTGCGGGGCATGGCCAGCTTCTTCCCAGCGCTGCAGCTGCGCGCCGGGGATGCGGCCAGCCAGCATCTCGCCCTGCGCGATGGGCACGATATGATCGTTCGTGCCGTGGATGATCAGCGTTGGCGGCAAGGCGGCGAGATCGACATCGCGCAGCGAGCCGGCGCCTAGTTGCTGCAGCCATGGCAGCCAGCGGGCGGTGTCATCGACCTGCGGGTGATGGGTCAACTGCGCCATCACTTCGCGGCTGCGCGCATCGCCCTTGGCCACCAGCGCGTGGAAGCGTTGCCTAGTGCGGGCAGGGTCGCGCGCATAGCTGTCGCGGAATTGCCGGTAAGTGACGGGGTCCATACCGCCATTAAAGCTGCCGCCCGAGACGAATTGATAGGGCGCGGCGAGCAGAATGAGCTTTTCCGGCTTCAGCACCCCGGCCAGAATGGCACGGATGGCCAGTTCGCCGCCCATCGACCATCCCACGACCAGGCGGGGCCTGGAGCGGTTTTTTAATTCGGCGAACGTGGCGGCGGGTGATGGGTAATCGCTGTAATCGACGCTTGTGGCATCGCCGATCACCTGCGCGACGGCATCGGCCGGCTGCGCCCAGCCGCTGAGGGTGAGGATATCGCTCATGCCAGCCCCTCGCGGCGCAGAGCGTCGATCAGCTGCGCCACTTGCGCATCGGTATGAGCGGCGGTGAAGGTGAGGCGCAGGCGTGCGGTGTTGGGCGGCACTGTCGGCGGGCGGATGGCAACGGCGAGGATGCCGTGTTTTTTCAGCTGGGCGCTGGCCTCCAGCGCCCGCGCGCTTTCGCCGAGGATGATAGGGAGGATGGCGCTTTGCGCCGGACATAGTTCCAGCGCGTCGCAAACCTGCTGCGCCAGTGCGATGGGGCGGACGCGGCGCAGCGGCTCGCGCTCGGCGATCTGCAATGCGGCCAGCGCCGAGGCGCAGACGGCAGGCGGCAGGCCGGTGGAGAAAACGAAGCTGCGCGCTTTGCTGGTGAGATAATCGATCAGTTCATGGCTGCCGGTGACATAGCCGCCATAAGCACCGGCGGCCTTGGAGAGCGTGCCCATCCAAATGTCGGTAGCGATGGCCGGCGGCTCGAACAGGCCATGGGCATCATCCACCATCAGCCAGCCGTCGTGGCGTCTGGCGAGGGCGGCGAGTTCGGCCAGCGGGGCGCGGTCGCCATCCATGCTAAAAATATGCTCGGTGACGATGAGCAGGTTTTTGTAATTGCCGCGTTCGGCCAGCAATGCTTCCGCATGCGTGAGGTCGTTGTGGCGGAAGCGCTTCAGCGTGGCACCAGAAAGCCGTGCGCCGTCGAGGATGCAGGCATGGGCCAGCTTATCGGCGAGAATCAGGTCGCCCTCGCCCATCAGCGCGGTGACGGTGCCGAGGTTGGCCAGGTAGCCGCTGCCGAATACCAGCGCCGCCTGCTGGTTTTTCATGCGGGCCAGTTGCGCCTCCAGCGGCGCATAAAGCGGATGGTTGCCGGTGACCAGGCGCGAGGCCCCTGCACCGGCGCCGAATTCGGCCAGCGCGGCCTGCCCCGCGGCGATCACTTCCGGGTGCGTGGAAAGACCGAGGTAATCATTGCCGGCGAACGACAGCAGCCCCCCCTGCGCCACCGGCAGACGGCGGCGGGCATGGTGGGCATCCAGCGCTTCAAGCGCGGCGCGGCAATGGTCGGGTAAGGATGGCATTTTTCCTTTGTCAGCCTTGGGGTTTCGGACTACATAGCTGCCTATTACACTAGCCTCAAGCGAGTTCAAATGACCCAGCATACGCGAGAGCAGGTTTTAGCCCTGTTCGACCTTCCGTTCAACGAGCTGCTGTTCCAGGCGGCCACGCTGCATCGCCAGCATTTCAACCCCAACGAGGTGCAGGTTTCGGCGCTCTGCTCGGTGAAAACCGGCGGCTGCGCGGAGGATTGCGCCTATTGCCCGCAATCCTCGCATTTCGAAACGGATGTGAAGGCCAGCAAAATCATGGACACGCAAAGCGTGATTGAAGCAGCCAAGGCCGCGAAAGCCGCAGGGGCCAGCCGCTTCTGCATGGGCGCTGCCTGGCGCAACCCGAAGCCGCGCGATATGGAAAAAGTGACCGCCATGGTGCGCGAAGTGAAGGCCCTGGGGCTGGAAACCTGCGGCACCTTCGGCATGCTGACGGAAGACCAGGCCGGCGAGCTGCAACAAGCCGGGCTGGATTATTACAACCACAACCTCGACACCTCGGAAAATTACTACAAGGAAATCATCACCACCCGCACCTATCAGGACCGGCTCGACACGCTTTCCAACGTGCGCGCGGCGGGCATGAAAGTGTGCTGCGGCGGCATTCTCGGCATGGGCGAAAGCCGCACCGACCGGGCCGATATGCTGGTGACACTGGCCAACCTGCCCACCCCGCCCGACAGCGTGCCCATCAACATGCTGATGGGCATGGAAGGCACGCCGCTGGCCGGCAAGGCGCGCATCGACCCTATCGAATTCGTGCGCACGATTGCGGTAGCGCGCATTCTCATGCCCAGCTCGATGGTGCGCCTCTCGGCCGGTCGCGAAGGGATGAGCGAGGAGATGCAGGCGCTATGCTTCTTCGCCGGCGCCAATTCCATCTTCCATGGCGAGAAACTGCTCACCGCCGCCAACCCCGGGGTGGATGCCGATGCCCAGCTGTTCAGCAAGCTCGGCCTGTCGCCAATGGACATCGCCGCCGTGGTCGCCCACGCCGCCTGATGGCCCATACGCCCACATGGTTTGAGGCTGGCTACCGGCATATCTGGCTGCCTTATACGCAGATGCAGACGGTGGCCGCGCCATTGGGCGTGGTGGGCGCGAACGGCAGTACGCTGAAGCTGACCGATGGGCGCGAGCTGGTCGATGGCATCGCCAGCTGGTGGACGATGTGCCACGGCTACCAGCATCCGCATATCGTCGCGGCGATTCAGCGGCAGGCCGGCAGCCTCAGCCATGTGATGTTCGCCGGGCTGGCGCATGAACCCGCCTATCGCCTGGCCGAGCGCCTCTGTGCCTTCACGCGTTGCGGAATGGAACGGGTGTTCTTCGCCGAATCCGGCTCGGTGGCGGTGGAGGTAGCGTTGAAGATGGCGCTGCAATACTGGCGCAACAAGGGCGAACCGAAGCGCAACAAGTTCATCTGCTTCACGCATGGCTACCATGGCGATACGGTGGGCGCGATGTCGGTTTCGTCGGATTCGGATTTCAAGAGTGCCTATGGCGCCATTACGTTGAAGAATTACCAGCTCGACCTGCCGAGCGACGAATACAGTTTCGCCGAATTCGCCGAGACGGTGGCGGCCATCAAGGGCCAGGTGGCCGGGCTGATCATGGAGCCGTTGGTGCAGGCGGCCGGCGGCATGCGCTTTCATTCAGCGGATATTCTGTCCGAAATTCGCCGCGTTTGCCGTGAAAACGACATCCTGTTCATCGCCGATGAAATCGCCACCGGCTTCGGCCGCACGGGCAACCTGCTGGCGGTGCATGAGGCGGCGATCGAGCCGGATATCCTGTGCCTGGGCAAAGCACTCACCGGTGGTCACATGCCCTTCGCGGCAACGCTGGCCAGGCGCGAGGTATTCGAGGCGTTCCTGAGCGACGACCCCGACAAGGCGCTGATGCATGGGCCCACCTTCATGGCCCACCCCATCGCCTGCGCGGCAGCGCATGCTTCGCTGGACCTGTTCGAGTCCGAGCCGCGCCTGAGCCAGGCCGAAGCGCTGGAGCAGAAACTGTGGGACGGACTAAAACCCTTCACCGATAAGGTGGTGGATGTGCGCGTGAAGGGCGCCATCGGCGTGCTGGAATTGCCCGAGGCCACCGACCTCGCCGCCCTGCGCGCGCGGCTGGTGGAACACGGCGCCTGGCTGCGACCATTTGGCAATGTGCTGTACCTAATGCCACCGCTGAACATCAGCGATGCGGATCTGGACGTGTTGTTTGGCGCGGTGGTGAAGTCGCTCGCCTAATTCGTTCAGCATCCATCCATTACTTAGATGGATCCCGGATCAGGTCCGGATGACAGCTTATTTTAACTGCGCGATGTAACCGGCGATCACATCCAGCCCGGCTTGCCAGAAATCGGGCTTGCTGGCGTCCAGCCCGAAAGGTTTCAGCAGTTCCTTGTGGCGCAGGGTGCCGCCGGCTTCCAGCATGGCGCGGTATTTTTTCGCGAATGCCTGGCCACGGCCGGCCTTGGCTTCCTTCTGGTAAACGCCGTAGAGCGAATTGACCAGGCAATCGCCGAAGGCATAGGCATAGACATAGAACGGCGAGTGGATGAAATGCGGGATATACATCCAATACACATTGTATTCGGGGTGCAGCTTGATGGCCGGCCCGAGCGATTCGCCCTGCACGCCCATCCAGATTTCGCCGATGCGTTTCACCGACAATTCACCGCGCTTGCGCTCGTCATGCACCTGACGCTCGAACTCGCAAAAGGCGATCTGGCGGACGACGGTGTTGAGCATATCCTCCACCTTCGAGGCGATGAGGTGTGTTTTGCGTTTGGGGTCTTTCTCGCGTTTCAGGATTTCCTGGAAGGTGAGCATTTCGCCGAAGACGCTGGCGGTTTCGGCCAGCGTCAGCGGCGTGTCGGCCATCAGCGCGCCCTGCTTGTTGGAGAGCACCTGGTGCACGCCATGGCCCAGCTCATGCGCCAGGGTCATCACATCGCGGGTTTTGCCCTGGTAGTTCAGCAGCAGATAGGGGTGCGCGCTGGGCACGGTGGGGTGGGCGAAAGCGCCGGGCGATTTGCCGGGGCGCACGGGCACGTCGATCCAGTTTTCGGCGAAGAATTTGCGGCCGATGGTGGCCAGCTCCGGCGAGAAGGCGTGGTAGGCATCCTTCACCAGCGAAACGGCATCCGGCCAGGGGATGGAACGGTCGCCAGCCGCCGGCAGCGGGGCGTTGCGGTCCCAATAATCCAGGGATTTCTGGCCGAATTGCTTGGCCTTCCAGGCGTAATATTTGTGGGAGAGGTTTTTGTAGTTTTTCTTCACGGTGGCGATGAGCGCATCGACCACTTCATCTTCCACCTGGTTGCTCACGTTGCGGCTGGAGATGGGGCGTTTGAAGCCGCGCTTGTCGTCCTCGATCTGCTTGGCTTTGGCCAGGGTGTTGGTGATGAGGCCGTAGGTGGCGCCGTTGGCTTCGAACACGCGGGCGATTTCCCTGGCGGCTGCCTTGCGTTTTTTCGGGTCGGTGTTCGAGAGCAGGTCAAGCGCTTCGGCGGAGGTCATTTCCTTGCCGTCGACGGTGAATTTGAGGCGGCTGATGGATTCGTCATAAAGCCGCTGCCAGGCGCTATCGATAACCGAATTGGCGTGGATATATTCCTCCAGCTCGTCGCTGAGCTGGTAGTGTTTATAGACGCGCACCGCTTCGATCCACGGTCGGTAATGGGCTAGTTTTTTGCTGGAGAGCGCCTTTTTCAGCGCCGCGTCGGTGATGCGGTTGATCTCCAGCGTGAAGAAAACGAAGCCGCTGGTGATGACATTCAGCGTCTCGTGCGTGTTCTGGTAGAACTGGGTAATGGCATGGTCCGACATGTCGCCGGCATAGAGCAGTTGGGCATAGCTGCCGAGCTTGCCGATGGCATCCTGCATCGCCTCGTATTTCGCGAGGGCAGCGGCCAACTCGTCGCCACTCAGCTTAGCGATTTTGCCTTTGTAGGTATTGGTGAAAGCGATCGCATCGCGCTTCAGTTTGGTGATGTCGCGTGCGATGGCCGGGTCGCTCATGTTTTTATAGAGGGCGGAGAGGTCCCAGACCGGCAGGGTTTCGGTTTTCTTTTTCACAGCGGATTTAGCCACGGGTGCCCTCCTCTACGACGGGCAGTTTGGCCGGTGCGGGTGCGCCGGGCTTGGGAAGCTGCGGCACCGGCACGGGTGCCGGCACACGGTTGAACTGCTTGCTCATACTGTCTTTCAGCACCACGGCGAACAGTTCTTCGAAGGTGGTTTTGCCAATGCTGAACGCGCCACCGTGCTGGCGGTTAATGTTGATATCGGCGTCCTTCAAATCCTCAAGCCGGCTGCCGGTGATGAGGGCGGCCATGTCTTCGATCAGCGGCTGGTTTTCTTCGTTCAGGAAGCCATATTTATGCAGCTGGGCCAGCACGAAGGGTACGTTGCTGAGGGTGACTTGCGCCGTGCCCACGGGCAACACATCGGCGCTGGTGGCGGTGAAATCGGCCTTGGCGTCGAGCTTCGATTGTTGCGAGCTGAGGGTGAATTGCGACAGCTTGAAGGTGGCATCGGCAGCGGGGTGGCCGGCGGCGGCATCGGCCGGGGCTTGCGGCGCGGGGCCGGCATAATCGGCGGCCATGGTGAAGCTGAGCGGGGCGTAAGGCAGGATTTCCTGCGGGCCCGTGACGTCGCCGACATGGCTGGTCACGTGGATGACGTGGCGCTGCTGCGCGTCGATCACATGGCTCCAGTCGCCGGTGATGTCGCCGATGCTGATCTTGCCGTCGGGCTGCGCATCGGGCGTGAGGGTGATGCCGCGCATATCGACCTGGCTGCTGCCGAGGCCGCTGCCATCCTGCGCCAGACTCATCTTCATGTTGCCGCCGGGTTGCTGGGCGACATGCAGCGTTTCGAACACGGGCACCAGGGTGGGCGTGGCTTCTTCTTCGCCCCGCGCTTCCTGGATGCGCATGTAGGTGACATCGATATTGGCGGGCACTTTTTCATCCACGGTGATGAAGGGGCGATTGTCCTGCCTGGTGAGGGCCACATCGGCGGTGAAGGCGTCGTGCGAAGCGACGGTCATGAGTTTTTTCTCGGGCGCGGTGGGGGTGACGAAATCGATCGGCTTATCGAACACCAGTTTCAGCGCCGAGAGATCCATCGCGCGGGGGAAGATATCGAACGAGGCGGTGCGTATCTGCATCTCATCGTCCGGCTTCACCGGCGTGGGGCCGGGCAGCGGCTTCACGCTGAGCTGCGGGTTGATCACCGTAGCGTGGCGACCCGAGAAGCTGCCATGGATGGCGACATCTTCATAAGTGAAATGCACGTCGCGGCCCTGGGCCCTGGCGTTTTCGGCGATGCTGCGAGCGAAGGCATCGAGCTGCTGTTTCACCAGCGCCTTGTCGAGGCCGGAGCGTGAAACGACGAACATGGCCAGCAGCACAACCACCAGCACCGCCAGCACGGCGAGAAGAATTTTCCGGCTCACCCGGCTTTCGGTTTCCGGCGTTTCGGGGGCGGTGGCGGGCTCGGTCATGGTTTCCTCGGGAAGGTGTGCGGGTGATTATTTCTTATCGACCATCATATTGCGGGTGGCGCCGGGGACGGTGACTTTCAGACCCTCCAGGCTGTCGTTCATCATGATCTGGCAGCCGAGGCGGCTGGTGTGGGTGAGGCCGAAGGCCAGATCGAGCATATCCTCCTCGTCGTCGGTGGCGCCGGGAAGCTTGCTGTAGAAGGCTTCATCGACGATTACGTGGCAGGTGCTGCAGGCCAGCGAGCCTTCGCAGGCGCCTTCCAGCGGCACTTCATTGCGGTGCGCCACTTCCAGCAGCGAGATGCCGTTTGGGGCATTCACGTTTTTTTCGCTGCCATCCGGCATGATGAAAATGATATTCGGCATCGGTCTCTCTCTTATTATGTCAGGCGGTGTTAAGCCGCGATGACGTTTACTACAAAATCATTTCACGTCATCAATGTTTTTTCCGGCCAGGGCTTCACTGATGGCGCTGTTCATGCGGCGCTCGGCGAAGGGGCCGACCATGGCGTTGAGCTGGTGCATCTCATGGTCGATGCGCTCGCGGTCGGTGGCGGCGATGGCTTTGTTCAGCGTGCCGATCTGCCCGCGGATGAGGGCTTCCTCGCCAGGCTTCAGCAGCGCGCCGGCGGCGGCGATGGCGGTTTCCACCTCGGCGGCCACCCTGCCCGCTTCCACCCGCGCCTCGATCAGCAGGCGTTCGACGATGTCGGCTCGGGCGTGCTGGTTGCCCTCGCCGATCATGCGTTCGATGTCGGTGAGTTCCAGGCCGGTGGCAGGGGTGACCACCACTTCCTGCGCTACGCCGGTAGTGAGTTCCTGCGCGCTGACGGTCAGCACGCCATCGGCATCGATCGAGAAGCTGACGCTGATGCGCGCGGCGCCGGCCACCATGGGCGGAATGCCGCGCAGGTCGAATTTCGCCAGGGTGCGGTTGTCGGAAGCCTTCTCGCGCTCGCCCTGCAGCACATGGATGCTCATGGCCGTCTGGCCATCTTTATAGGTGGTGAATTCCTGCGCTACCGCCGCCGGGATGGGGCTGTTGCGGTAGATGATTTTTTCGACGATGCCGCCATAGGTCTCCAGCCCCAGCGATAGGGGCGTGACATCGAGCAGCAGGGTTTCGGCGCCGTAGGTGAGCGCTTCGGCCTGCACGGCAGCGCCGTAGGCCACCACCAGGTCGGGGTCGTGATCGTCGAGCGGTTTGCTGCCGAAGAATTCGCCCACCAGCTTTTTCACCAGTGGCATGCGGGTCGAGCCGCCGACCAGCACCACGCCCTGGATTTGCGACGGGGTCAGCCGGGCATCGGACAGGGCCTGCTCGCAGGCCAGCAGCGTGCGGCGGATGAAGGGCTCGGCCAGCTGCTCGGCCGTGGCGCGGGTGATGCGGGTTTCCTGGCCTTTCCAGAACAGCACCACCTCGTCGGCAATGGTGAGTTTTTCTTTTTTCATACGGGCCAGAGCGCGCATTTTATTCTGGTCGTGCGGGTCGAGCTCGGCCTCGCGCAGCTTCAGCTGCTCCAGCGCCCGCACGGCGATGGCATGGTCGATATCGTCGCCGCCCAGCTGGGTGTCGCCGGCGGTGGCCAGCACCTGGAACACACCGTCTTCCAGCTTAAGGATAGAGATATCGAACGTGCCGCCGCCGAAATCATAGATGGCGAAAATGCCCTGGGCGCGCGATTGCAGGCCGTAAGCCAGCGCCGCCGCCGTCGGCTCGTTGATGAGACGCAGCACCTGCAGGCCGGCTTTGGCGGCGGCCGCCTTGGTGGCGTTGCGGGCGGCGTCGTCGAAATAGGCGGGCACGGTGATGACGGC
>FTIZ01003751.1_pt3 | contig 35706 bp, 28 predicted proteins | sample 1658381 | NCBI WGS metagenome assembly FTIZ01 (sample SAMEA3914822, study PRJEB12502) | metagenome | biome: forest; material: soil | place: USA | collected 2012-03-12 | depth 0.1 m
ACGACCTTGTCGCGGTTGCCGGTTTTGCTGAACCAGCGGCCGATGATCTCTTCCGTCAGGCCCGCCGTCTCCGGCTTGGGCGGAATGCTGTAAAGTTCTGCCGTATCGAAGTAGGTGACGCCGTTGGCCAGGGCGTAATCCATGATGGCGTGCGCGTCGGTCTCATTGACCTGCTCGCCGAACATCATCGTGCCGAGGCCGGCACGCGACACCTTGATGTCGGTGCGACCGAGTTGTGAATACCGCATGCGACCTCCGCGCCATGACATGATTTCCGCGGGGACTCTATGCGCTGGGCCGTAAGGTTTCGGTGAGGCAAGTCTAGTCTCGCCGTAAGAAAGCCGGCGTACAGCTACGCTCGCGGTCATCACGACGAGAGTTAAGGCCTGCCGAACGACGTTTCGTCGCTTCGTCGCCGTTTTGGTCGCACGGCCGTCTTCGCGGTCGCGCCAGGCAAGACGTTCGCCGCCATTTGCAGCATTGACGCCTCATTCACGGCCGCACGGCCCAAAGGAGGCAATTATGACAGCTAAGATTACCGACGGCACTGATAGCCGCGATGTTTTTTATGGCGATTCCGGCGACGATATCATGCATGGCTACGGCGGTGACGACGCGCTGATGGGCTATGGTGGCAACAATCAGTTGTTCGGCGGCGACGGCAACGACTTCATGGTCAGCTATGAAGGCAATGACCTGATGGACGGCGGTGCCGGCAACGACACGTTGGAAAGCCATGGCGGCAACGACACGTTCGTCGGCGGCGCCGGCAACGATTCAATCAGCTTGTACGGCAGCGTCTATACCGACGGCGAATGGCAAAAGGTCGATGCGGGCGACGGCGACGACCGTATCGAGCTATTCGGCGCACGTTTCCAGGAGTCGGCGGATCTCACCGGCGGCGCCGGCATCGATACGCTGAAAATTACCTCCGCGCTGTTTCATAATTTTACCGCCATGTCCGAAGCCTCGGGCTTCGAACAGATCGATGGCTATGTCCGCGGCAATGTCTTCGGCACGGACGACGACGACCATATTGATTTCGGCGGCTTAACCGTCGTCAACGGCGTCGAAGGCCTGAATATCGATGGCGGCGCCGGCAATGACGACCTGTTCGGGACCGAAGCTCGCGACCAGATCAGCGGCGGCGAAGGTCACGACTATATTGCCGGCAATGCCGGTGACGACGTGTTGTACGGCCAAGGCGGCGACGACTATATCGACGGCGGCGCCGGCAACGACATCATCTACGGCAATGCCGGCAATGACGAAGCGTATGGTGGCGACGGCAACGACACAATCTATGCCGACGATGGCCATAACAAGTCGTTCGGTGGCGATGGCAACGACTACCTCGAAGCTCTGTCGGGCTCGAATCTGCTGAGCGGTGATGCCGGCGACGATGTCATCCTGTCGCGCGGCGATGGCGACCTGACTCAAGGTGATGGCGACACGGTTCTGGGCGGTGACGGCAACGACACCCTGCGACTGCTCGGCACCGTCACCTCCATCGATGGCGGCGCGGGTAGCGATACCGCTCATTTCGAAGGCGCGCATGTCCACAATATCGACCTGGCTGCGTCGAGCATCGAATATTATTCGATAAGCAATCCCCTGCTCGGTTCGACCCTGGACGACCGTATCGACCTCTCGGGCGCCACCCTGGTCAACCAGTTCAACGGCTCAGCCTCCTATGTCGATATTCGCGGGGGCGCCGGCAACGACACCATCATCACCGGGTCGTCGGACGATCACCTCTATGGCGAAGACGGTAATGACGTTCTCGAAGGAGGCGCCGGCAACGACACCATCGACGGCGGCGGTGCCTGGAACGCGCCCGGCATGGATGTCGCCACCTATGAACACGCAGCGTCGGCCGTCCATGTCGATCTGCACCTGCTCAACCAGGTCCAGGACACCGGCGGCGCCGGCAAGGATTACCTGACGGGAATCGAGGGCTTGCGTGGTTCAGCGTTCAATGACGTTCTGACCGGCAGCGACAGCACTTACGGCGAGTTGCTGCAAGGCGGCGCGGGCAATGACACCCTGCGCGGCGGCCTGGGCGGCGATACGATCGAAGGCGGCGCCGGCGACGACGTCATCTATGGCGGCGGTCGCTACACCGACGTCAGCGGTATCCCGCCCTACATCAACAAGCCGCTGGTGCCCGAACACCTGACTCAGGAAGTGCTCAAAGGCGGCGCGGGCGCCGATACGTACGTGTTCAACGGCTTTGACGATTTCGGCGAATGGATCAATTTCCAGACCTGGCAAATCGTTCCCGGCCCGGGGCAAACCGGCAGCGTCGCGACCAACTTCGTCGAAGACGTGTATGGCGGCGATACGCCTACCCTGGTCGAATTCAATGCCGGCGAAGGCGATCGTCTCGATTTCAGTAACATGACCTGGACCGGCAGGAATGTGCCTGGCTTTATCAATGCCGGCCTGAGCTACAGCATCGTCGGTGACCATACCGAGGTCTACTATTCGCAAGGTTACCTCACTTCGACTGTTCCGGGATCACCGGTCGGCTACGCGATCGCGCACATCGTCCTGTCGAGCAAGGTCGACCTGAAGCAGGTCACGCAAAACGGCCATACCTACTATGTCGGTATCGATATCAGCGAGGGCACGTCGGGTGACGACCATCTGGTGGCTATCCCCGCCGGTGGCTCCTTCTATGGCCATGAGGGCAACGATACGATGGACAGCGGCGCCGGCAACGACTGGTTCGATGGCGGCGACGGCAGCGATACCGTTTCCTATGCCTCCGCCACCGGTACGGTACGCGTCGATCTTAACAAGACAGTTGACCAGGTCACCGGCGCCGGCGGCACCGACCGCCTGACCAATATCGAAAACCTTGACGGCTCCAACTATAACGACGTCCTGACCGGAAACGGTTCCGACAACGTCCTGCATGGCAGCGGGGGCAACGACAACCTGATCGGCAATGCAGGCAACGACTATCTCGATGGCGGCGCCGACAACGATACGCTGAACGGCGGAACGGGCGATGACACCCTGGTGGGCGGCACCGGCAATGACAAATATTATGTCGACAGTATCCGTGACGTCGTCCTGGAAAACCCCGGCGCCGGCACCGATACAGTTTATGCCTCGGTCGATTACGGCCTCAGCGCCAATGTCGAGGATCTGATCCTCACCGACAGCGCGGTTGCAGGTAACGGCAATGACGGCAACAACCACATCTACGGCACGGCAGGCCACAACGTCCTCGACGGCGGCGCGGGCAATGACAGCCTGTTCGGTAATGAAGGCGACGACGCACTGCACGGCGGCGTCGGCAATGACTGGCTCGACGGCGGAAGCGGCGCAGACACCATGTTCGGCGGAGTGGGCGCAGACACCTATATCGTCGACAATGCCGGCGACGTGGTCGATGAACACGGCGACCGATCAGGCGACGACGGCGCCATCGACACGGTCATGGCCAGTGTCGGCTATGCGCTGGGCTACAATGTCGAAAACCTCGTCCTGACGGGCAGCGCCGCGATCGACGGGGCCGGCAACGAGCTCAACAACGTCCTGACCGGTAACGGCGCCTCAAATCATCTGTATGGCGGCGAAGGCAATGACACCCTCAACGGCGGCGCGGGCGACGACAGCCTCTTTGGCGGCAACGGCAAGGACTCGCTCGACGGCGGTACGGGTGCGGACCACCTTTACGGCGGTGCGGGCGCGGACATTTATGTCGTCGACAATGCCGGCGACATTGTCGACGAAAGCCAGGGCGTCGACGACGGCGCGATCGACAAGGTCATGGCCACCGTCAATTACGCCCTGACCGACCATGTCGAAGTCCTGACCCTGACCGGAACGGCCGACCTGCAAGGCACCGGCAACGAACTGGCCAACACAATCACCGGCAATACAGGCAACAACCTGCTCGACGGCGCCGGCGGTAACGACACACTGATCGGCGGGGCAGGAACCGACACCCTGATCGGCGGCGAAGGCAACGATTCACTCGATGGTGGGGCCGGTGCGGACAAGATGTACGGCGGTCACGGTGCCGACACCTATGTCGTCAACGACATCCACGACGTCGTCGATGAAACGTTGGCGGTCGGAGGCGTCGACGACGGAGCGATCGACACGGTCAACGCCTCAGTCGATTTCACGCTCAGCGACCTTGTCGAAGTCCTCAATCTGACCGGCACGGCGATTACCGGAACCGGTAACGGCCTGGACAACACCTTGACCGGCAACAATGCCGCCAACGTGCTCTACGGTTTGGGCGGCAACGACAATCTCGATGGCCATGCCGGTGCCGACACCATGTTCGGCGGTGCGGGCGATGATACCTATACGGTCGACAATATGGGCGACGTGGCCTCCGAAGAGTCGAAGGGCGCGGGTATCGACGACGGCGGTAACGACCGTGTCCTCGCCTCCGTTAGCTATACTCTCGGCAACTACATCGAAAGCCTGACCCTGACCGGTTCGGGCGTCATAAGCGGCACCGGCAACGATCTGGCCAACAACCTCTATGGCAACAGCGCGGCCAACCGCCTGTCGGGCATGGATGGTAACGACAAAATCAAGGGCGGTGGCGGTGACGACACCATTATCGGCGGTGCCGGCAATGACTGGCTGGAAGGCGATGACGGCTCCGACAAGTTCCTGTTCTCGGCCGCCAGCGTCAACGGCACCGACAAGATTCAGGATTTCGTCCACGGTAGCGACTGGCTATTGTTCAAGGTCGCCGATTACGGCTTCAGCAGTGGCCATACCCTGACGGCGTCGGAGTTCACCGTCGGCGACCATGCGGTCGGTAACCACGCCCAGTTCGTCTGGGATAGCGGCGCGCACACGCTTTATTGGGATCACGACGGCGCCGGCGGCGACGCGGCCGTCGCCCTGGCCACCTTTGTCAACGGCGCCAATATCGACGCCAGTGACCTGCACTTTACCTGATCGGACAGACGGCGCGGGCTTATCCCCGACCGCGCCGCGCCTGTCCTGACCGCATCCGTGACCGCTTCCTCACCTTGTCACGGATGTGTGCTGCGGCCGGGGACTGTCTGCGCCAACAGGCAGTCCCCACGCACCCTGAAAACTTCAAGGCCCTTGCGATCGATCGCAAGGGCCTCTTTTTATTTGAATTTTGACGATGAAGACGTCAGGCAACGCCTTCCATCTGCAACCTCTGGCGGACGTCACCCGTGTGGCGAGGGCCGACGCGCACCGAGGCTCCCGACGCCAGAACCAGCGTCATGTTACGTCCGACCGAACTGATCTCACGTACTGCCGACAGGCGCACAAAGGCAGAACGGTGGACGCGCATCATCTGGTCCGGATCGAGATTGGCTTCCAGTGACACCATGGTGGCGCGGATCATGTGACTGCGATCGGCCGTATGCAGCAAGGCGTAGTCCTTGGCAGCCTCGATCCATTCGATGGCGCCCGACGGTACGCGGACAGGGCCGCGGCTGGTTTGCACCCAGAAATCGTGCTGTTTGCGCGGCGGCTCAACAACGCCTGACGCAGGGACAGGCGCCGGTTCACTGACGCGGCGCAGAACCGATCGGACGCGCGCCAAAAGTTCGCGCGGCTCAAACGGTTTCATCATGTAATCGTCAGCGCCCAGTTCGAGACCAACGACGCGGTCAACCAAGTCACGACGCGCCGTCAGCATGATGATGCCGATGCGTTCGCCGTATGTGGCACGCAGACGCCGGGCAATGGAAAAACCGTCTTCGCCGGGCATGTTGACGTCGAGCACAGCCACGGCCACGGGTCGCGCGGCCAGCGTGACGTCCAGCTGCACGCCGCCATCCGCTTCGGACACGTCCAGGCCGGCTTCGCGCAGATAGGCTGCAACCGGTTCGCGCAGGTCTTCTTCGTCGTCGACAAGAACGATATGGGGGGCCGTCATGCCAGCTCCATCTGTTTCAGCAGCCGGCGCACGCCGGCCGGCATAAAGGGTTTTTCGAGAACGGGCCGCTTGGCGTCGGCGATGAAACGCGCCGCCGCGCCACCCAGCGTGTCACCGGTGACGAAGGCCATGCGCGATGCCAACCCCGGCTTTTCCGATTGAAGCCAGGCATAGAGCTGAGGGCCGTCGACGTCGGGCATGCGCAGATCGCTGATAACCAGGTCATAATCGCGCTCGCTCAGACGCGTCCTGGCGGCCGCGCCGCCGATGACGATGTCGCAGGCAAAGCCTTCGAGACTGAGGAAATCGGCCAGGGATTCGGCGATTTCGCGCTCGTCATCGACGATCAGGGCGCTGCGTTGCGCCGGCTCTGCCTCGGATTCGGCCTCCGCCGCTACCGGCCCGAGTGTCCGGTTGGCGTCGACCGGCAAGGTCAGACGGAAATGTGCGCCATTTTCACGGTCGGCGTTGTGGATAAGCTCCAACCGGCCACCGTGCGCCTCGACAAGGCCTTGCGAGAACGACAGACCTACCCCGGTCCCCTGCCCTTCCGGCTTGGTGGTATAGAAAGGTTCGAAGATACGCCGGCCAACCTCGGATGGCACGCCCGGGCCAGTGTCGATGACATCGAGCACGACGGTGCGCGGTTCCGTGCCCGGCGCCGTATGCAGAATCAGGCGACGATCGACCGTTCCTGCGGTGACCATGGCCTGTTGGGCATTGACGATCAGGTTGATGATCACCTGGTGCAACTGGTCGCGGTCGGCTGAAATCAGCGGCAGGCTGTCGGTGAAGAGGCAATCGACAGCGATGCTATCAGTCTTAAGGCCGTAATCGGCCAGTTCGACCGCCGTCGCCGCGACAGCGTTCAGATCGACGGCGTCACGCTCCGGCCGTTTCTGTCGCGCCATGGCCAGGAAGGTCTGGACGATGCGGGCGCAGCGGTCGGCGGCTTTACGGATCTTGTAGCCGCGGTCGGCCAGTTCGGTCCCGCGCGCCTGGCGTTCCAGCATGACCGCCTGGGCGACAACAATCGACAAGGGATTGTTGAGTTCGTGGCTGACGCCGGCCAGCAACGACCCCAGTGCATTAAGCTTTTCCGACTGGAACAGGGCGTCGCGCGATTTTTGCAGGGCGGCCTCGGCGCGCTTCTGCTCGGTCAGGTCGATGGCGAAACCGCCAAGCTTGCTGGGTTTGCCATCGGGCGTGGCAATTGGAAAGCGGATCGATAGCACCGAAGACAGGGCCTCACGATCGGGAAAAGCCAGTTCGGCCGACTGCACGCCCTTGCTCAGGGCCTTACGATCGAGTTGCGCAACCTTTCGAGCGATGTCGGGGGCGACGACTTCGGCGGCCGTCTTACCGATCGTCTCTTCGGGTGCCATGCCCATGACCCGGCCCATCTCGGCATTGACGCGGATATAGCGGCCGTCGGCGTCCTTCAGGTACATGGCGATGGGCGCGTTTTCAAGGAAGCCTGCCAGCAGGGCTTCGCTTTCGGCCAGCTTTTCCTCCGAGCGTGCCCGATCGAGGATCGGCCAGGTGCGGTCGGCCAGGTCGAGCATCAGGCGCACATCGGCCTCGCTCCACATGCGCGGCGTCGATTGCTGGACCGACAGGACGGCCAGCATCTTGCCGTCCTGAAGGCGCGGGATGCTGATAATGGCGCGTGCCCCCACACCTTCGTACAGGGCCAGGGTGTCGGGGTCGAACCGGCCATCGTTAAAGGCGTCGTTGGTCTGGAAAACCTGACCTTGCAGGTGAGCGGCATAAACGGACTTACCCAGCTCCCTGAGGGCGAAACGGGCACCGATCACGCTGTGAAGGCCGTTCACCCACTCGCTGCGCACCAGCAAAGTCGTGCCGGTGTCGTCGATTTCCGCGAAGTTGACGCGCTGGACACCGAGATGTTCGCCCATGGCTGCGAGGGTCTTGTCGAGGATACGGCGCGGATCGCTTTCGTTGCGTACACTATCGCTCCAGGCCAGCAAAACGGCCTGGCTGCGTTCGCGTTCGACCAGGATGCGCTCGGCCCGCGCCCGTGCCAGACTTGCCCAGGTGCGTTCGGCGACATCTTCCACCAGACGGATTTCTTCCGGTCGCCATTGACGAGCTTCGGTGACATGCACCGACAAAACGGCGACGAGCTCACCCTGTTTGATCAGCGGCGTGCTGATACCGGAACGGATGCCACGTGCCGAGAGGCGCTGGCGCATTGTCTCGTCTATAGTCTCGTCATCGGTACAGTCGGTGCAGACGATGCTTCGCCCCAGACCATAGGCGTCGGCCAGCCGGGGAAAATCGGCATTACGCCATTGCCCGTGCATCGGCCGCGGCACCTTATCGCCCCAGTCGCGGATAGTGGCGAACGCCCCCCGATCAGCTGGATCGGTCTCGCTATAGGCGACATGGGCCGCAACGAGATGCCGGCCCAGCATGTCGAGCGTGAGGTCGAGAATGGCCCAGACATCCGACATTTCGCGGGTCCGTTCGGCCAGACTGCGCACCATGTCCTCATGCCGCTTACGCGTCCGCTCCTCGGTCAGATCAACCTGGACGCCCGTCCAGCGGATGATATTTCCGGCTTCGTCATGTACCGGATGAGCCCGGCTAAGCAAGGGATGGTAAAGCCCATCGCTACCCATCGTGCGTACGGTCATTTCGAGCGGCACGCCGTCGCGACGAGCCTGGTCCCACGCCGCCATAACCTCGGCATACTCGTCCGGATGAACGATACGTTCGGCATTGTCCGGCGCCAGGCTAGCCTCACCGAAGAAGTCGAGCCCGGCGCGGTTCATCCAAAAAGCGCGTCCGTCTGGCCCGGCCAGCCAGCACAGGCCCGGCATATTTTCGGCCAGCGAACGAAATTGCATTTCGCTGCGGCGGACATTGTCGAGCGACCGGGCGTAGCCGATCGCGAATTTCGTATGGTTGGCGACGCGGCGGATCAGGGCGATTTCCGCGACCGTCCAGTCGCGTGGCGTGGCGTTCATTGTGCTGAACAGGGCCGTCAGCTGGCCGTCCTGCAGCAAAGGCACGACGACGCCGGCGACATTGCCGGTGGCGGCCATCATCTCGCGTTCGGCCATGCTCATCGGCTGGTCGCGATAATCGGCAAAAGCTATGACATCGCCCCTGAGGAAGGTCGAGACGACACGCGAGTCACGCTCGAGCTGCCGGCATGCGGTCAGGACCCCACTTCCCCAGTCTTCGGGAACCGTGACCAGGAAGCTGTCCGGATCGACTTCTGCGTAGCCGACACGAGTGACACTCAGATGGCGCGCCAGGCCATCGCACACCAGACGCATGCGGACGCGCGGATCGACCTCGCCATTGAAATGCCCACCCATCCAGTCGATGAAAGCATCGTCGTTGCCGAAGCGCGTCTGCGCAATGTCCACCTGTGCCGTCATATCTTTCCGCACCCCACAACTGACTACACATTATCAGGCTTTTGGTCGTTTCGCAGTCGCCGGCCGTCGCCTTCGTCGCCATTTCGTCGCACTGGTCGCAAAGCCCGAGCGCGAAACCGAAATTTCGCGCACGCCTGGATCATGACAAAAAGTTCATCTTGCCGCGTACCCCGTGGCGCCGCGACAGATGACGACGGCGCTTGCGAACTGGCCATTGGTTGCTTCGCCGCCATCTGCACCGACCGCCTGGGCGAACATCTGGTCAGCTTTTCACAGGCGTGGCCAAGCGTGTCTGTCGGCATTCATGAACTGACACGCGCCGGACTGATATCCGGTCTGCGCGCCGGCGACATCACGCTGGCCGTCCTGCCTGGCCAGCCCGACCCACGCTTCTCGTCACGTCTCTTGTGGCAGGACCGCGTTGTCGCCCTGGTCGCCCGTGACCATCCCCTTGCCGGCCTTGCCGGATTGGCGTCGACGGATCTCGGCGAATTGCGCTTTCTGGTTTCTCGCCGCGATCACGGCGCCGATCTGCATAGCTTTCTGACGAGTCGTATATCGAACGACCTGCGGCTGCCCGCCGACATGCGAGACGGTGACACCACGCAACTGCTTGATCTGGTCGCAGCCGGAGCCGGGGCGGCCCTCGCCTGCGAAAGCCAGGCTATCGGCCGAGACGATGTCGCGGTACTGCCCGTTCGGGCGCCTTTAGCCCACTTTACCGTGTTTGCCACGTGGTGTGAAGACCGGATGACGCCCGCGCTGAAGGCGTTGATCACCCGGTTGGCGACTTAGGCCGGAAACGTCGAAAGCAGGACCAGACGGCGCTCAAGATCGGCCATGTCTTCCGCCGTCAGGGTCGGGCGCGCGGCGTGCTGTATGACTGCGTCGAAGACCGGTTGCGGCGCGTGAATGCGGATGTCATTGAGCATGACGACGCGTTGGTCACGACTAATTGCCGGAATCATCATCGCCATCAACACCATCATTTCCTGGGGTGGCAGGCTGGCCTTGAGACCGCCTTCGATCTCGGCAAGTTCGTGATCGCTGAACGCTTCCCAGAGTTGGGCGCTTAAAGCCGTCTCTTCGTCAAACATGTGCCGGAAGTCCTGCGCCACGAAGAGGCTATAGGTCAGGTAAAGTTCGCGTCCGATTGCGAGCCGGTCGCTGGCCAGCGCATGGTCGAACCGGTTCAAGATTGTCCCGAGACGAACGAAAGCTTCGCGGTGATGATCGTGGTCCGCCTCGGTCGCCTGGCTGGCTCCTGGACGGCGGCGGTCGAGCGCCGCATGAATATGGACATCTTCGTGGTCCAGGTGGCCGGCGCTGATCGTCAGCAGCCCGCGCAGATCGGCAATCAGGGTCAGCACCTCCGGTCGGTCAAAGTCAGCCTGACCCAGGCGGGTCAGCATGTCGCAATGGGCGCGGCGCAAAGCCTTATGAATGATGCCATAGATGTCGTAATGCCCGTCCGTCGCCGGAACAAAAGGCAAGCTTGTCTGTGGGAAAGCAGTATGAATGGTCATGGAAATCTCCTGAAAAAGGCATGAGGGATTGGTCGCCCGGCCAGCGGGCGGTGAATAACGCGGATTTTAGATAAAGCTCCGCCTTCGGCTGCGAACAGTCTCCGGCAGAGGCGGGGATTTTACGCGGCGCGCAGGGCTTCGCGCAGGCCGTAGAAGGCGGCATTGACCTCGGCCCAGGACGGCAAGGCCATCATGCGCGTGAGCCAGCCAGCGATGTTCGGCCATTGGCTGATGTCGAAGCCGGTCCATTCGCCGGCGGTGATGACGCAAGCGGCCTGAAGGTCGGCCAGGGTCATGACGTCACCGCACAGGTATGGCGTGGCGCCCAGAACATGGCTGTCGAGATAGTCGAGATATTCGCGCGCTCGTTCCAGACCCCAGGTCAAGGTCACATCCTGGCCGACTTCGGTCGGACGACGGTAGTTGGGGAAGAGCTGCGGATAGACGTGCTGATGCAGATAGACCGGTGCGAAATCGCTCATAACCCAGGCGAGGCGCGAATTGACGACTGCACGCGCCTTGAGATCGGTAGGATAGAGCGGCGTCGCGGCGAGATCGGCGAGATAGGTTAGGATGGCGGTGCTTTGCGTCAGACGCAGGTTGCCGTCGTCGAGCGCCGGTACGCAGCACAGCGGATTGACGGCACGAAACGCCTCGCCATGATGGTCTTCTGCAAGGAGCGAGACGATTTCGAGATCAACGTCGAGGCCGGTTTCGTGGATCAGAAGCAGGATGGGCCGGCAGGTAGTAGATACGGGGTCGCAATAGAGTTTCATGAGGTCAGGTCCGAATTGGGGGGGAGCAATGACCAAATAAATGCCTCAGCACCGACCTCGCGTAAATTGCTAGGTCTGCATGCCGTCCTGCAAATTTGCAGGACTGATTACCACAACGCGCCTTGGATGGCGCCGACATTTGATACGACGAAGTCCATGAAGGCGCGTACCCGCGCGGCCTTGCGCAACCGTTCGTGGGTGATCAGCCACAGGTCGGAGGCAATGGTCTCTGCCGGCATCAGGCAACGTACGACATCGGGTTCGCGTTCGGCGATAACGCAGGGAAAGGTGGCGACACCCAGTCCAGCCCGGATAGCGTAGAACAGGTTCGAAACGGAATTGCAGCGATAGACGACATTGGCGCGAGCGGCATGTTCGGCCAGCCAGATCGGTCCGGGTAAACGTGACAGATAACCGTCGGAGGCGATGATGTCGTGGTCATCGATTTCAGCTTCGCTCGCAGGCGTGCCGCGGCGCGCGGCATAGTCGCGGCTGCAATATACCGCCCACTTCAGATCCGCCAGTTTGCGCACAACCAGGTTCCCGCCGTCGGGCCGTGCACCAGCGCGCAGAGCGACATCCGCCTCGCCTCGTTCGAGGTCGAAGACACGGTCGTCACCTATCATTTCGACGCCCACATCGGGATAGATAGCCTGGAAGCGCGCAATCGACGGGATCAGGACGGCATTGGCTAGCAGCTCGGGCGCCGTGACGCGGATCGTGCCAGACACACGCCGGGCCTCTTCGGCGACATAGGCCTGGATGCTGGCGATCTCGGCTTCGATGCGCTCAGCCAGGGTAACGATGCGCGCGCCAGCCTCGGTGACAGCGTATCCGCTCTGCGTCTTGTCAAACAGAGCCACTGCCAGGGCTTGTTCAATGGCAGCAATGCGGCGCGCTGTCGTTGTGGCATTGACCTTGAGATCCTGCGCAGCCGCAACCGTGGTGCCGGCGCGGGCAACGGCAAGAACGTGGCGCAAATCATCCCAATCGAACATGGGACGAGGCTGCCCTACCTTTCGCAGACCAGCAACCACTTATTGCGAATGCTCGACGGGTTCAACAGCCATACGGATTGACCTGGCACGATTTTGTAGCGACACGGATTTTGGATCGGCTATCTTTCGACGTCCGGGGCATCAATTTCGATTTCCCAATCCTCGCCATCTTCAGAATGTGTGGCCTCAATCGCCCAAGTGTCATCGGTGACGCGGCTTGAAGTAATCTCGGTCACAACGTATCCGCCGTTCTCGAAACTTAGTCTGAGCTCCTTGCCGATTTTCTCACATTCTAAACTATATGGCCCCTCCGATCGGGTCACATTCCTGGCTTCGCACTCATACTTTTCGTCTGGGAGCTTTTGTGCCGGGTCTCTGTCGCCGGTCCGGACCGTCGTGCTAGCAACGGCGCTTTCGTCAATCTTCTGGTCGCATCCGGCAAGCGTGCTCAACATGGCGAAGAGTGCCATCCCGGCCACGCTCCACGCTGCAAAGTTTCTTGACTTGGACTGCTTGGAATAAGTCAATGCCGGTTCCCGTTCAGGCTATGCAGACAATCTAATAGCGATTGCCGCAGTGCAAGCCCATTTTCGATGAAGCTTTACAGGTGCGCCCGACCGGCGGTGTCATGGTGATGTGCGCACCTTCGCCTGGCTGGCGTGTAGGCCGCACATGCGCCGGGGCTAGGTCTGGGCAGACTGCTTGAACCCCGGCGCCTCCACTTTTCTCGCAGAGAATACGGAGAGCACTGAGCATTTGGCTCTGTCATATAGTAGACGGACAAATGGCCACTCATCGCAGTATTAGATAACCGCCGATGCGTATCCGGGCGCAGGGGTGGGCCGCTCTCGCACCCCCACTTAGCGGGGGCGGCCCTTTCGTGTTACTATAGGCACGCCTTGGATAAGATGGGCTGGGGGATTGCACTCGGTTGTACGTTCTCGATCACGTGCGCTTTTTTCCGACTATGCGTTGGAGCGCCAAGCCGATAAGCCGGGCCAGAAATCGGTCAGTGCAGCGGCTCTTTTGATTTCAGGTCTGGTCGGTTGTGCGCTTATGGCGGCTCTATTGCCCTTGTTCGCGCAGGTACGGCTCAGATGGCGTGGTAGGACGTTCCACCAAGTCCCCTTAAGAAGTTTATCTCATTGAATTTTGAATGGCGCACTCGGAGCGAATCACGCCCCCGGTTCTGCTGTGATTAAACGACGCACTGTCGCTGCGAACGATTTTCGTAACCGCTAAGGTGTTTTTTGAACCTGCGGCGACGGCGTGGTTTAGTGAGACTAAAGTGGGATTGGGTGCTGCCTGAGGAGATGGATTTCACTACCTCCCCCTGACATCGTCAACCTCCCCCATTATTCAAAAGCATTTCTCTTTTAATTTCAAACACTAAATTGTCCTCGGCTGGATGATCCATAACCACCCTCGCCGGCGGCCTCGTCTTGCTGGCTGTAGAGCCCGGCGCCCGTGCTGCCCTGTCTTTTCGCTGGGGGCTCGGACCGTGGGCCGGCTGGCTTTACCTGACCATCTTCTGTTCACTCGTCGCCTTTGCGCTTTGCATGCAGTTGCTGCGCGACCTGGGCGCATACAAGTCCGGAAACTTCGCATTTGTTTCCCCAGCCATCGCCGTCATCGCCGGCGCCCTGGCCTTGGGCGAAACCATCACCGCGCTCAGTTGGGCCGGCATGGCAGTTATGCTCTGTGCCGCCTTCTTGTCCCTTCGCTCGAAGGACCTGGAAGAGTCTAAATAGGTTCAACGCTTTAACTGAAGCGAAAATAACGCGGCAGGCGCGACTGCAAATTAGCGACCGCACCATCTCGTCGACAGGCATTCCGCCGCCGCTGATCGCCGCCAATACCGCCCGGATATGCGTCGCCTTATCATGGCCTTAGACAAATCCTGCCCGATAACGACTCCCCTTTTACGCGAGGCCATTTACCCTGATGCCGGAGCGGGTGACGCAACAGTGCCGACAGGCCTCTCTTCCCATGGACCATTGAAATGCGTGCACTCTGCTGGCAAGGCAAAGGTAATATCCGCTGCGAAACAGTACCCGATCCGGAAATCCAGGATGGCCGCGACGCCATAATCAAGGTTACGGCCTGCGCGATCTGCGGTTCGGACCTGCACCTGATGGGCGGCTTCGTGCCCGCGATGAAACACGGGGACGTCCTGGGCCACGAGGCCATGGGCGAGGTCGTCGAAGTCGGCAAGGACAACAGCAAACTCAAGATTGGCGACCGCGTCGTCGTGCCCTTTACCATCAGCTGCGGCGAGTGCCGGATGTGCAAATGGCAGCTCTTCTCGCTGTGCGAACGCAGCAACCCGGCGGGCGATACCGAAGCGAAAGCCACGGGTTACCCGACCGCCGGACTCTTCGGCTATTCGCACAACTACGGAGGTTTCGCCGGTGGCCAGGCCGAATATATGCGCGTCCCGTATGCCGATGTCGGCCCGATCAAAGTGCCCGACAATGTCACGGACGAGCAGGCCCTGTTTTTGTCGGATATCTTCCCGACCGGCTATCAGGGCGCTGAGAACTGCAACATCCAGCCGGGACAGACCATCCTGGTCTTCGGTTGCGGTCCGGTAGGCCAGTTCGCCATTCGCTCGGCCTTCATGCTGGGCGCTGGGCGCGTCATCGCAGTCGACACGGTACCGGAACGGCTGGCTCTGGCACGGGCCGGCGGTGCCGAGACCATCGATTACAAGGACAAGCATCTGCAAAAGATCATCAAGGATATGACCAACGGCATGGGGCCGGATGCCGTCATCGAAGCCGTCGGCATGGAAAGCCACGGGTTCTCGGGTGATATGATGGATGCTGCGGAAACGGCCCTGACCACGGCCGAGCGGCCCTACGCCCTGAACGAAGCCATCCTTGCCTGCCGTCCCGGCGGCATCATTTCGCAGGTCGGCGTCTTCATCAACAAGGTGCCGATCGCCATGGGCGCCTTTGTCGGCAAGGCATTGACCATGCGCACTGGCCAGACCCATGTGCAGCGCTATCTTGAACCTTTGATGCAAAAGGTGGCCAGCGGCGCGTTCGATCCATCCTTCCTGATCACCGACCGGATCGGGCTTGAGGACGGGCCGGACGCCTATACAAAATTCCGCGACAAGAAAGACGGCTGTATCAAGGTCGTCATCAAGCCGCACGGCTAAAAGCAGAAGGCCCGCGCCGGAAGACGCGGGCCTTTACTTTCGCGGGCTCAGGACGCAGCGGTTTCGTGTGACGCTGCTTCGGCCATGGCCGACGCGTAAACACCATCGTGCGCGATTTTGACCGGCACCGACTTCGAGGCCGGCGTCTTCGACAGCTGGTCGTGGTGGGCGACCGGCACCAGCACATTGCATTCCGGATAGTAGGCGGCGATCGTGCCGCGCGGAATGTCGAACGGCGTCACCGTCAGCCCGCCCAGTGTGCGCAGGTGGCCGTCGTCGACATCGGTCGTCAGCCGCGCCGCCTCGCCTGCCCGCAGACCGGCCGCCGCGATATCTTCCGGGTTCATCAGCACGATGTCGCGCGTACCCTCGATGCCACGGAACCGGTCGGAGTAGCCGTAGATTGTGGTGTTAAACTGGTCGTTGGAGCGAATGGTGATCAGGCGATAGCGGCCGGGTGCATCGTCGAAACCATTGGCGTGCAGCATGTCGGGCGTGGTGAAATCGGCCTTTTTGCTTTCGGTATTCCAGATGCGTTCGTGGGCGGCATTGCCCCGGTAAAAGCCCCCGGGATTGAACATGCGGGCATTGTAGTCGCGGAAATCGTCGGGATAGGTCTTTTCGATCAGGTCGCGCACCAGGCCGTAATCACCCGTCCATGCATCCCATGTCACCTTCGGATTGGGCGGCAGCGTCGCCTTGGCGATACCCGCGACGATGGCCAGTTCACTCTTGACGAAGTCCGATACCGGTTTGCGCCGGCCGATCGAGCCGCTGATGTTGGAGAAGCTGTCCTCGATGGTGACCGTCTGGTTGCCGCTGGACTGTTCGTCGATCTCGGCGCGGCCCAGGCACGGCAGGATGAAGGCGGTCCTGCCGGGAAAGAGATGGCTGCGATTGAGCTTGGTCGAGACCATGACGATCAGGTCCTGCGCCGGCCAGGCGTCTTCCAGGCGTTTCTGGTCGGGGATGGCGCGCAACAGATTGCCGCCGAGGCAGATAAAGGCCTTCACCTTGCTGGCTAACAGAGCCTCGGTCGCCTCGACGATATTCATGCCGTTGTCCATCGGCGGATCGAAACCGAACAGGGTCTTCAGCTTGGCGACCGGGATCAGGTTGACCTTTTCGGCGATGCCGACAGTGCGCTGCCCCTGGACGTTCGAGTGGCCACGCACCGGACAGATGCCGGCGCCGAGGCGTCCGATATTGCCGCGCATAAGCAGCAGGTTGACCAGCATGGCGACATTGAGATGGCCGTGCGCCTGCTGGGTCAGGCCCATGCCATAGACGCCGATAGCCTTTTCGGCACCGATATAGATCTCGCCGGCGGCGCGCAGGTCGGCTTCGCTCAGGCCGCTTTCATGTTCGATCTTCGCCCACGGCGTGATGCGCACGGTGGCGAGGAAGTCGTCATAGCCGGAGGTGTGCTGGGCAATGAAGCCGGCGTCGATGATGCGCGCCTTGCCCTCGGCGATGGCCCGGTCGTCGGCTTCGACGATGACCTTGGCCAGGCCCATCATGGCGGCGATATCGCCGCCCGAACGTACTTGCAGGTACATGTCGGAGATGACGGTGGCATGGCCGGTGACCATGGCCACCGGATCCTGCGGATTGACGAAGGAGACCAGTCCCTGTTCGCGGATCGGGTTGAAGGTGACGATCTTCGCGCCGCGCTTCTTGGCGTCCTGTAGCGGGTGCAGGAAGCGCGGGCTGTTGGAGCCCGGGTTCTGGCCGAAGAAGAAAAAGGCGTCGGCGGCCTCCAGGTCTTCCCACACCACCGTGCCGACCGGCGAGCCGATGACCTTCTTCAGGCCGACCGAGGTCGTCTCGTGGCACATGTTCGAGCTTTGCGGCAGGTTGTTGGTGCCGTAAAGCCGCGCCAGCAGGGCATAGAGATAAGCGGCCTCCAACCCGGCATGGCCGGAAGAATAGAAGACGACGCTTTTGGGATCGAGGGGTTTGAGGATGGTTCCGATCTCGGCAAAGGTGGCGTCCCAGCTCACCTCTTCATAGGCGTCGGTCTGCGCATTGTAGCGCAAGGGGTGAGTCAGCCGGCCCAGCATTTCCAGGTCGTGATCCTTCCAGTCGCGCAGGGCCGTGACCTTGTGCTCTTCCCAAAAGGCGGGCTTGCAGCGTTTCGACGTCAGTTCCCACAGGGTGGCCTTGGCGCCGTTTTCGCAGAATTCGAAGGCATGATAATTGGCGGGCTTCGGCCAGGCGCACGACACGCACATGAACCCCTTGGGCTTGTTCTGATGGGCCAGGGTGTCGAGGGCGGCGGGACTGGCCAGTTCCTGCGTAAAGACCTCGCCGATTCCCGCCAACGACCCCCATCCGCCGGCCGGTCCCTTTGAGTGCGCGGTCGCGTCCTTGTCCATCGCAGGGTCTCCCAATAAAAAATGCTCCGAACCCAGGGTCCGGAGCGTTATACAGAACAGTTCGTTTTCAGGATTCGATGCCGGCGATTTCGGAGACGCCGGCCGGCGTCGCAACCGGCTGGTCGTTATGGATACTGCGGAAGCGGCGCGATGCCTCGTATGCGGCCTTGCGCACCCGCATGACCGAGCCGAGCGGGCGATGGGCCTCCAGGCAGTGCCACGGGCTGAACGACATGCCGTCGTCGATGGCCAGCGACTTTTCCTCGGTCCACGCCGCCTGCGGCTTTACCGTAATGCGGGCGACGGTGACATAGGGGCTTTCGTCGACCGGCCACAGGCTGTCGGCTTTTTCGATCGGCATGGTGTCGAGATTGGTACATAGCTGCGCCTGCACCTCCCATATCCCGCCCTGGGTAGCAAAATGCTCCAGCATGGCGTGGCGCAGGGCCAGGGGATCGTGGCCTACGTCGAGATGCTTGCCTTTCAGGGCGGTTAGTTCAGGCGCCACGGGCACGACGGAAATACGCGCCATATAGTCGCCGTAGCGCAGGGGCAACTGGACAAAGAAGGTTTCGCCGAGCGGATGTGTCGCCGGCTCGCCGCCGAGGGAGCGCACGGTAGCGCTGGCGCCGCCCACAGCCTCAATGGCCTTTTCGGCGACCTGCAGCACGGCGGAGGCCGCGACCTTGACGCCCTCGAAGCGATCGGTCGTCGGCGCCAGCAACTTGAGATTGGCGAGGAAGACCTTGGCATTGGGGGCCTGGAATTTCGGGCCGTTCACCATGACGAAATCCTGGGCGTTCGAGCCATCGATGCCGGGGAACCCGGCTTCGCCAAGCCCCAGTACCTTGATGGCCAGGCCGCGCGGCGTCGACACGCTGTCGGGCAGGACGTCGCCCGGCGTCGTCGAATAGCGCAGGATGACATCATAGGTGGCGGGTGTGCCGAACAGCCCCTGGGCAAGTTCCGGCGGGTTATCGAGAATTTCGATCTCGCCGGTCAGAAGAGCGTGGCTTTTGGCGTGCACACTACGCAGGCCATGATGGCCGTCGGCATAGGTTTTTTTGCTGATACTGAGCAGCGTGTTTACCAGGTCCTCCGTGACCTTGGCCTCATCGTCGTCGATATGTTCGACGTCAGCGCTGTACGGGATGGGCTTGGCCATGATCTGTTTCCTGCAATGGGTTTGGAGGTCAGGAGGCTCCCTTAGTGGATAAGGAATCCATGCGGATTGACAAGGGTGTGCTGATGCACAGGGTCTCCGACCAGCAGATGCTTTCCCGTTAGGCCACAACGCGCCGAGCACTGCAGGTGATCGAAATCCCGCAACGACATAATACAACGCCCCCGTAACCGCCCCCGGTTGGCGCCGAACTGGCCGCGCTTGGCTGCAAGTGAGCCTAGAGAATTAAGGGGCGGGATAACCGGAGGGCTTGTGCCGTGTCACCCATTTTCAAGACGCCTCACGATTCGCAAGCGCCGCTGCAACCTTTCGCGGCTGCAGTATCGTCTCCTCATTCTGAGTGTCGTCCTGAGGTAGGACGTCTTCACTGCTCCTGACAAAATTTAAAATAATCCGGGCCTGCGCCCTGTTCTGCTCAAGTAGTCCGGCATTTTTCTGGATGAGCTTTTCAAATACATGCCGGCTACTCCTCGCGAGTATGAATCAGATCGAACCTCCAAAATCAATGGGTCCTGAGCCTAGGTTTACCGAAAAGCCTGCTGCCTTACGCCTGGAATGCCCTGACCGCCTTGGTGGTACAATTGAATCAGGTGTCAGGATCAATATCGAGATGGTGGTCGCAATCCTGGTTGCAGAGTTGCCGGAATTGCGCCCCGTCTGTCAGGAACTCGCCGCATTGGCGCTGGGGAGGGCGGCGTCATAGCTGACGGCGATACGTTCGACCGCATGGAAGGTCGTGCCAATCTCATTATTGGCCTGGACCATGGCTGCCCGCAGACGGTTGAGCAGGTCGATACGGTCCTTGATCGGCGTGGCGCCGCAGCTTAGAAGGCTGCACAGGAAGCTGCTCGCCACGACATTGCTCTCGCTGTCGTCGCTTGACAGGTTGGCGTATTCATCCTGCAGCTTTCCGTAATTCTCCCAGGCGGCGATGTGGTCGAAATAGGCGATGCGGTACTCGGCGGGTGTCTCGCTCAAGTCGATCTGGCGCATGGCGGCCGCGACGGCGGTTGCGCCGCGGTAGGTATGGCCGGCCACATCGTCTTGGCGCAGGGCCTCGGTGATGGCGACGCGGTAGGCTTCGTTCTGCCGGGCGATAGCTTCGGCGCTGGCGGCCGCTGCGGATGAGGATGACGCGGCTTCCGCTTCAGCGGCGGCGGCGTCAAAAGAACTGGCCGGAGCGGCGGTTGCGTTGGAAGAGGTGTCGGACGGTTGGTTGCAGGCCGACAGAAGAGCGGCGGCAACCGAAAATGCCAGGAATTGAGCTTTCATCAGAATGATCCTTGCGAAACAGGAGCTTGCCCGCTCCCGGTGACGGTTGGTATATCGTGGAAAAAGGGGGGCACCGCCGCCGCGTGCCGCACCAGGCAATCGCGACGGCAGACGGGTGGATGCGATCGCGGCCTAGCTGGCCATTACCACATTGGTTGCCGTGATATCGATGACCCGAGCCACACAGACATCGACGCGGCCGTAACGAATGGCACCACCCCGAAAGACGACTTTGAAATCGAACACGCAGGTGTCGGTGCCGTCGTCCACATTGTAGTTCATCTGCTCGCTCGGCAGCATGACCTCATTGGATCGAAGCGTATCCTGGCCCCAGGTCTCGCTGGGGTCGGTGCGGGTGATGTAGATGCTTTCCACTGTGGTGTTGGTGATGTTCTGGATCACCACATGACGGTTCTTGCCGTCCAGAGTGTGGGCGTCGGCCATGGTGGCGGCGCCGGCGCAAGTGGTGAAAGAGAGTGCGATGGCGAGAGCGCTGATACGCATTTGAAATCTCCATGTTTCTAAGAAGCCCCTGATTGGGCGATGATCATTTGATGGTTTTGTGCGATGATTTGTTTAAAAGCGAACTGAGTGTTGTATATTAAATTGGAATTTTGACTTCAAACGACGAAAAACGACAGAATGTATTCTGTATTTTGTGAGAATTTTTGAGATTTTATACTTATAGATACGTGAAAAAGCGATTATGCCAGGGTCGGAAAAATTCGCAAACGACGAAAAACGACAAATGGGCGGCGGCCGGTGGCGACCTCCACCTGTATCCGGCAACCATCGACGGGCATGACCCCAAATCGGTGAAACGATGAGGCGGATCGGCACCTTATGGTTGACGAAAGGCGGTAATATTGAAAGAACTTGGTTCTGCCCTTTGATCTGCATCCCCGACCGGAATAGGCCCCCTGCATGGATCTAAACGAATCTTCGTCAAACTTCCCCGATGCCCTGCCCGAGGGAGAGATGGTCGGTCACTACCGTCTGGAAAAGCCGCTGGGCCAGGGCGGCTTCGGCATCACCTACCGGGCGTTCGACACGAACCTGAAGCGCATCGTCGCGATCAAGGAATACTATGCCGAGGGCCTGTCCCGGCGCCTGGATTCCAATCAGATCGTCGCCCTGAGCAGCAAGACCGAAAAGGATTTCAAATGGGGGCTGGATCGCTTTTCGGATGAAGCGCGTACCTTGGCCCAGCTGCGTCACCCCAATATCGTGATGGTGCACCTGCTTCTGAACGCGATCCATGACAACGCCTATTTCGTCATGGATTTCGTCCCGGGTGACACGATGGAGGGCAGCATCGCAAAGTTGGGACTGCCGGCGGCGACCGAGGTCAAGTCGATTTTCAGGCAACTGCTCGATGGCTGCGAAGCCATCCACAAAGTCAACATCGTCCATCGGGATATCAAGCCGCTCAATATCCTCATGCGCACCGTCGATACAGATGACGTCTCGTCGCAGGGCGATGAATCGAAAGGCGGCTGGAAGGGCCTGACACCGGTGCTGATCGATTTCGGTGCCTCGCGGCACCTGGCGGCCCAGGCGCGCGGCAGTCGCTTCAGTGCCCTGGTTTCCGACCTGTATTCGCCTCCCGAGCAATATTCGCGCGAGACCCAGGGGGCGGCCAGCGACATCTATGCGCTGGCGGCGACCATGTATTATCTAATTACCGGCCAGGAACCGCCGCCGGCCCTGCCGCACGCCACAATCAGCCTGCCGGTCTCGGCCGAGCGCTCGGCGGAGTTGGGAAATGACTTCCTGAACGGCCTTTTCAAGGGGCTGGCCTACGACATCAACCAGCGGCCGCAGAGTATCGCTCAATGGCGCGCACTGCTTGGCGATCTCGACCCCCAACCCGTCCTGTCGTCGCCCGCTCCCTTTACTTGGTCGCGCCGAAACCTAATCATGGCCGGTGGCGTAGCCGGGGGGCTGGCGGTGGCCGGCAGTTTGGGCGGGCTGGCCGGCATAGCCATGACCCACAAGGGTATGAACGGTTCCACCCAAGCCTTGTCCATCGGATGGACCAAGACCTTCGGGGCACTGAGCAGCGACGCCTTCGGCCAGATCGTCGCGACGCCGACCGGCGCCGTTGTCGCCGCCCACAAGATGACCGAGGCCGGCGACCACATGCTGGCCCTTCGCCTGACCGATGCCGGCGACCTGACCGGCGAGTGGGAAGACACGGTCCTGGGTGGCCAGGCTCATGCCATCCTGCCCATGGCCGACGGCGGGGTCTATCTCGGCGGTACCGTCGGCGGCAATCAGGCGGTCGTCGTTCGCCTCGACGCCCAGTGGAAGGAGGTCTGGCGCAAGCCGGTCGGCGACGGCGTCGTACGGTCGCTGCTCGACAAGAAGGGGTTGATCGTCGTCGGGATCGAGACCGAAGGCAGCGCCACGCCCCTGGTCGCCTTGGACGAGTCCGGCACCATCAAGTGGAGCCGCGACATGAGCAAAGGGGCAAAGGAGAATATAGAGCGCATTGTTGTCCTGAGCACCGGCAACCTGGCCGTATTGGGGTCTTCCTACGCCAGGGGCGAAGGCGCCGACGGCCAGTCGGTGGCGGAAAATTCGAGCTGGGTGGAGATTGTCGACGATTCCGGGCGCAATCGCAGCCGTGCGGATCTGCAGGGGCTTGGCACCTCGTTTCCGCTGTCGATCGCCGAGGCGGGCAAGCAGATCTATGTCTGCGGCTTTACCTTCGACGGCAAGGCCACGTCGCCGAAGGGCCTGTTCTTGTGGGCGCTCAACCTCGACGGCGGCACAGTCTGGCAGAACTGGAACTACGATCACCCGACCGCCGGCCTCGCCCTGGCGGCGGACAGCGATCAACGGCTCTATGTGGCGGGGTACAAGGGCGATCCCCGAACCATGTGGTTCGCCCAGGTGTCCGATGGCGGCAATTTGTCCTGGCAGGCCCAGCACGCCTACGACCAGTCCGGAGATACCTATGTCGCCGGACTGAGCCTCAAAAAGCCGGGTGACGGCTTTGCGCTGGGCAGCCACAAGGTGTCCGAAACGGAAGGCCGCCTTCTAATTACACGTATAGCCGGTTGAATTCCGACGAATTCCGACAAGGTCTCAAGTTGCATTGACGAACTTACCGCCATCGCTCATGGTCGCTTTGGTTAATATTCGGCATTTCTGGAGGGCAGGAAAATGGCGGTACTTAATTACAGGGTAAAAATCACGGCGGCAGCCTGTTTGCTGACCTTCGCTCCGATGGCGGGAAACGCCCAGACTTGGGGTGATCTCTTCAAGGGCGTGCAGAAGGTAACCAAGGCGGCCGGCAACCGCCCGGCCACGCAACCGGCGCCGCAACCTGAAGGCAATGGTAACACGCCCGGTTCAGGCTCGGGCGCTATGGGGAATTGCGTAACAGGCGGTGCGGTCACCGCCGCGGGTGTCTGGCTTTTGAATAGGATGCAGGGCAAAAAGGTCAAGGCCACCGACGTGGCCGCCGGCGCTGTCGTGGGATGCGCCGCAGGTCTGATCTTCAGCAACATGAACCACAACGACGCCCAGGCGCTTGCGGCGCGCGAGAACGCGGCGGTCGATGCGCCGACCCCGCAGAACATCTCGTGGACGGCGCCTGAATCTCAACAGGTCGTGCAACTGCAGACCACGGCGCCGATGGATATGGAGCACCAGATCCCGGTCAGCTACGACCAGGGCATCCAGGCCCCGGCCGCCGGTTTCAAGGTCGAAGCCAAGACCTACGTCGTCAATACGGCACGGCTCAACATGCGCAGCGCGCCGACCGTCGCCGACGGCAATATCGTCGGCTATTTCGAAAAGGGTGAACACGTCCAGGTCATCGGGCGCACGCCCGACGGCCAATGGGCCATTCTCGGCGATGACGGCGTCGTCGTCGGCTATTCGGCCTTCACCATCGGTAATGGTGCTCTTCTGGTGACCGAAGCCGAGGCGGCATCGATCGCTGGTGCCGAGGCCAGGGCGGCAAGGGCCAAGGCCCACCGGGCCCAGCAGGCGCGCAACGTGACGGCGGCTCCAGCCGATGCAGGTATGACCGCCGCCCTGGCGCATCCGAAGATGACAACGGATGCCTCGGCGGTCGGTACGATACGCGTGGCGGCCGGGCGCGCGGTCACCACGACGACCGTCGTCGCCGCGACCCAGTGCAAGGGACTGATGGCGACCCGGGGTACCGATACTCTAAACGGCACAAGCTGCATGGGCGGCAACGGGCACTTCTCGCTTTGACGGCATCGTCGGCACCGCTCGTTACATCCCTCTTTACAAAAGGAATTTTCCATGAAACTCGCGTTGAAGGCCTGTCTGTGCGCGTTTGCCGCCGTGGCGATCGCTGTTGCCGTCCCCTCCGCCATGGCCCAGGCCGGAGCCGGCAAGTTCGCCGGCGCCATCAAGGGCACGGTCCGCGTTCTGGCCCTGCAGCCGGACGGCAAGGTCGACTATGGCGCCGGCTGGATCATCGCGCCGGCCGACCGTGAAAACAATGCCGGCGCCGCCGTGGTGATCACTGCCCGCCACATCATCCAGGGCGCCGTGCGCGTGACCGTCATCGAGGACGGGGCTTCGGCCGACCAGCAACGTGTCGCCACCGTCAAGACCTCCACTTCGGAGCGCGATATCGCCTTCCTCAATGTGCGCGGTCTGAATGAACCAGCCCTGAGCCTGACCCGCACCACGCCGAATGTCGGCGACCCGGTCAATGCCTTCGGATTTAGCGGCGCATCCGACCGCGGCGAAGACACTCAGCTGGCCAGCGAGGCGTCCTTGAAGGGCGGCCATCTGTCGCGGACGCGGACCGCCCGCATTTCCAGCAGCGCACAGGCGCCCGTCGACCAGATCGAGTTCGACGCCTCCATCCTCGCCGGTTATTCCGGCGGGCCGCTGCTGAACAATGACGGCGAAGTCATCGGTATCACCGTGCAGGACGGCGGTCACGTCCTGCTGGGCGGCGGCAGCCAGATTTCGCTGGGCCAGGGCGTGTCCATCGCCGTAGCGTCCGACGAGATCATCGCGGCCGCTCATGATGCCGGGGTCCCGGTGAAGCTGCACAGCGAAGAGGCTCAGCAACCGATCGTCCAGGTCCCGGACTGCCCCGGCACCGGTATGTCGGTCAATCCGGCCAACGGGCAGGCCTGCCGACCCATTGGAGAGACCAGTTCTCAGCCGCATTTCGCGCTCGACCTGCGCAGCATTCTGATCGGGGTCGTCGTCCTGGCAGCGGTGGTCGTAGCCGGCATCATGATCTACATCATGCGCAAGCCGGTTCGGACGCCGGAGTCCGATGTCTATTACGGCGGCGGGCCTCAGGCGAGCGGACAGACCAACGGCTTCGCTCCGAGGCCCTCCTCAGCACGCCGCCTGGTTCTGACGGGCAGCGGCCCGGCCGGCGAGCCGATCAATCTCAGCTTCACGTCGGACGAGCTCATCGGCGAGGGATGCATGCTGGGCGCCGCTCCCGGCGGGAAGATCCCGGACAACCGGCCGGAACCCTATGTCTCGCGCCGCCATGCCCGGATCTATTTCGACGGTCAGAACTTCATGGTCGACGACAACAAGTCGATGAACATGACCAAGGTCGGCGACCAGGTCATTACCCATGGCACACCGAAAAGCCTTATGTCGGGCGAAACCCTCACCCTGGCCGACATTCGGCTGAACGTCACAGTCAATTCGCCGTCGTAAGCCCGGCGGTCCCAACAGGTTCATTACAGGAGACATGTCATGACGAGGTTGTTTGAAGAAAGCAACGGTTCCGCGGACTCGTCCGCGCCCAGCGCCCCGAACCGGAAAACGCGCCTGCTCCGCAACGGTGGCACGACGCTGGTCGAATTTTCGGACCAGGACGGACAGGATAGCTTCGAGCCAGTGGTCGCCTGGTTGGTCGTTGTTGACGGCCCGGGTAAGGGCCAGGCGGTTCAGCTCAGCTACGGCATGAGCGTGATCGGCAGTGGCCCGGATAATCGCGTCGCCCTCGATTTCGGCGATTCGCATATCTCGCAGAACGACCATTTCAGCATTGCCTATGACGGCGAAAACCAGGAATTCCACATCGTTCCCGGTCGCGGCAAGAACCTCGTCCGTCTGCAGGGCAGGCCGCTGCTCATGCCGCAATTGCTGGAGGCCTATACCGAAATCCGGGTCGGCACCACGACTTTGCGCTTCGTGCCCTTCTGTTCCAAGGACTGGGACTGGATGACGCGCGAAGCGAAGTCGGAATGACTCGGCCACAGCAAGGATATAGAACGTGGCGCTAGAAATCTCCAAAGGCACGGTAATCAACGGCTACCGGATCGACGGCCTGCTGTCGGACGACGGCAATTTCGCCATCGTCTACCTAGCCTTCGATACCGACATGGCGCGTGTCCAGGCGCGGCGCGAGCGCATTGCCGGCCGCCTCGGACGGTGGCGCGAGCGGTACGGTGATGCTGCCGCCCAAACGCGCATCGATCCCGGCCCCTATGTCGCGCTGAAGGAGTTCTTCCCCCAGTCGTTCGGCATCCGCCGCAGTCGCAACATGGTGGCGGCCGCAGGGGGGCAGGGCGACGTGTTCGCCTGGGGACGGGAAAGGTTCCTGCGCGAAAGCGAGTTCTTGGCCGACCACTCTCATCCGAACGTGGTTGCGGTTTTCGACCGCTTCAGCGCCCACAACACCGAATATTATGTCATGGAGCGGCTGGCCGGCGGCAGCCTGAAGAAGCTGGTCGCCGGCGGTCAGGTGCAGAGCGAGGCCCAGGTCCTGGCGTGGATGGGGCCAATTCTCGATGCCCTGGGTAGTATAGAGCGCCGCAATGCCAACCATCTCGACATTTCGCCTTCCAACATCATGTTCCGCACGGCCGGTGGCGATCCCGTACTGGTCGATTTCGGCGCCGCGCGTATCAGCGGTTCGACGCCGGTTCACAAGAGCCGCCTGGTCGTCACCGATCCGTATTCGGGGCCCGAAAAATATCATCAGACCAGCAGCCGGCTGAACGCCAGCACCGATGTTTATGCGCTGGGCGCGACGGCGTTTTATGCCTTGTCGGGCGCGGATCCGATCGCCGGCAACAGTCGTCGGACGGATGGTCCGCCCGTCGGTTCCGCGGCGTTCGGCCGTATCCGGCACAATGTCAGCGAACGCATCGTGCACGCCTTGGAAAAGGCCTGCGATCTCGACCAGTCGAAGCGTTTCGACAGCGCGGCCGCGTTCGCCGCCGCCCTGGGCCTCGCGCATACGACGACGCCTGTCAACGTCGTCTCGCGGTCGCTGGAAACCGCGGCCCAAAGCGGGGTACGGGGCGCGCCGCAAAGCCGGCCCGGCACCACCTTGGTGGCTCAAAAGGGCGATTCGCGAAAGCTTGTGCTGATGCTCGGCTGCGGTCTGGTCGTCCTGCTGCTGCTCATCGCGGTCATTATCGCGATCCCCCAAAACGCTCACTCCTGAGGACAAGAAAGTGATATCGATGGAAAAGCCAGGCCTGGTTCCGCCGACGCCGTCCTTTGACGTGGCGTCTGACGCAATTATCGGACGGCGATCGGAACAGCAGGACTTCGCCTATGTCGGCGCAGCCCGGCTGGCCGGTGGCCGCAGCGGGGCCATCCTTCTGGTGGCCGATGGCATGGGCGGGGCCGTCGGCGGCGGGGTCGCCAGCCGCACGGCGGTCGAAGCCTTCATGGCCAGCTTTGACGATGCGCCGGCCATCCTGTTGGAACAGCGTCTTCGCAATGCGCTTCAGGCCGCCAACCAAGCGATCGCCCGGCGCGTCCAGGAGAACCGCAAGTTGAAGGGCATGGGGTGTACCTTGGTGGCGGCTGTCACCGACGGGGCGGATGTAACCTGGATCAGCGTCGGCGACAGCTTGCTGATTACTGTCAATCCGGCCGGGATCAAGCGTCTCAACGAGGATCACTCTCTGGCGCCGATCCTCGATCAGGCGGCCTCGCGTGGGGAAATGACCCGTCATGACGCGGCGAACAGCCCTGACCGCAATGCCTTGCGCTCCGCGTTAACCGGCGGAAACCTGACCCTGGTCGATGTCGGCACCACGACGCTGAAAGCCGGGGCGCGCCTGATCGTCGCGTCCGACGGCATTCTGAGCCTGCCGGGCGAGGCCATGCGGCGGTTGTCCAGCGAAGCGGGTTCGGCCCGGGCATTGGTCGCGTCGGTCCTGGCGGAAGTGACCGCGACGATGGCGCCGGACCAGGACAATACCACCGTGGCTGCGTTTATCGCCCAGGGATACGTCCAGACCGCGGCGGCTATGCGACTGCCGATTTCCCGGCGGGCCAAGATCGCGCTGGGTGTGGCGATTGCCGTTCTCATCGCGGCGATTTCGGCACTTGCCTTCGTCAGCCTGCCGCCGCCGAAGCCGGCCAAGACCGCCGGTCCTGTGCCGGCGTCTCCCGTGCCGTCCGACAATGTGCTGCCTCCGGACCAGGTGCCCTTGGCCGACTCGCAGGAGCAAATCCACCCGGCGTCGCCGCGTCCGCACCCGAAGGAAGACCACGGCCACGCCCCCCACGCCGATGCGCCGCCCCCGCACGCACCGGCCCGGGACGGCGGGCGGCCCCATGACGATGGCCGGGTGTCGAAAGATCCTCCAGGCGACAGCAACGGCCGCGTGCTGAAGCCCTACAAACCCGGTGCCGGCGAGGCGAACGCTGCTCCCGGCGGGGCGGGCCTGCCGGCGGTCGAGCGTCCCGCCCAGGAGGTGCCGAATTCCAATGCCGTGCCTTCCGAAAACCGGCCGGCGCCGTCCCGTCAGCAGAAAGGCCCGGAATGATCTCGACCGCCTCAGCTGGAGATTGATCGTCATGTCCGCGCCGTTGACGAACCGCATCATCAATGTGTTCACCCAGCCTGCGCTGTGGCTGGCCGCAGCCGTGCTGCTGGCCGACGGGCTGGCGTGGAGCGGTCCGCTGAGTCACGGGACTCCGCGTTGGGCTCTGGTGCTGATCGTCATCCAGGCGGCCTTGCTGATCACCGCCGTTCTTTTCGTCGTGATGCGCCGGTTCGACGATCAGCGGCGCCTGGCGACCATGACCGAGGCTTGCGGCTTGATTGGAAGCGGGCAATTGGACACGCGGTTGCCGGTATCGGCGCGCGGCGATCATGCGGACGAGTTGGCGGAGGAACTGAACAAAGTCTTCTCGCGCTTCGGGGGGCTGGTGGAGTCGCGCATGAACCAAGCGGACTATATCGATCATGAATTCGGGCGCAGCGCTGGCAACCTTCTAGCCTGTGTCCATCAGATCCGCAGCATGCGCCGCGACCGGAGTGGCCTCGAGGCGACCGTCGACAAGATGGAGCGCGAGTGCAAGAACATTCTCAAAATGACCGAGGGGATTTCGACCCTTATGAACGGTAGCCAGATCAGTTCAAGGACTCAGGCTCTGGACCTGTCGCTCCTTGTCTCGGATGCGGTGGATATCCTTGAAGGACGGGCCGAGGACAAGGGGATTCGGCTCGAGGCGTCGCTGTCACCAACCTACGTCCTGGGCGAACCCATGCGGTTGACCATGATGATTCAGAACCTGATCGAGAACGCCCTCAAATATACGCCGGCCGGCGGGGCGGTCCTGATTCGCTGTGGCCTTTCCGACGGCGTGCCGCGGCTGATTGTCGATGACAGTGGGCCAGGCATCCCGGAGAACATGCGGGCGGAAATCATGAAGCCGCGGCGGCGTCTGGAAAGCTCGGAAAATGGCAAGGGATTGGGCTTGGCCATTGTCGAGGCCATGGCCGATTCGCATCTGGCGCGGGTCCAGATCGGCGCGGCAGACATGGGCGGCGCCCGCTTCGAGGTCATTTTCCTGGCCGACCGGCAGGATTTACGCGCCTGACGGTAAAGTCGCGTTTTGCGGGTTGTCAGCCGCGACTTGCAGTAGCATTGTTATCCTTTGGCTCGGTGGCGTCGCAGCGGTTCAAGGGGAAATGACATGGAGACGTTTGACACGGATCTGCCGAAGAGTTTGATGTCCGCGATCGATGGCGCAAGCATCCTTCTGCTGGAGGACGTAGAGTTGTTTGCACAGACCGTGATGAGGCTGCTGCGAAAGTACGGCGCCAAGGTCGATTGGTACGAAAACGGCCCATCTGCATTTGCGGCTGGATCAGTGAAACGATACGATCTGTTGCTTTTCGATCGAGAGGTCCCCGGAATGGATGGGCCGAAAGTTCTGGAGGAACTGCGGCAATGTGGGCGTGGCTCCCATGATTCCCCCGCATTGATCATGACCAGCGGTAGTAACACTCTGGCCATCCGGCTACAAAGCTTCGGTGCAGGTGCGGATGATTTCGTTTCCAAGGCTGGCAACGAGGAGCAGGCGGTCGAATTTCTTGCGCGGGTGGCCGCGAAGACCCGGCGCAATCTGCAAAATATGCGAACGGGGGGGCAAGGCGGTAAGCTCGTGAATGGTCCGCTTGTCGCCGATGAGAAAACGCGAGAAGTCACGCTGCACGGGTTGCACGTCAAAAATAAATGGCCAAACAATTTTGACGTGCTTTGCGTGTTTATGCGGAACTCTGGTTCAATTATGACGAACAGTATGATTTTCCGCTCACTGAAGCCAGCCTATTCAATTCTCCCCGATGGATATGAGGGGGCTGTAAATACGGCCGTCCGCCGGGTTCGAGAGGATTTTGAGCCCTTCAAAAGCAAGCTTCCCGAACATTGTTGGCCAATCATCCTGAACAAAAAGTCGCAGGGATATGTTCTTCCGGATCTCTCCGATATTCCGACGCACGACTCTCCGGGCTAGACCATCATGTCCGTTAGTTATCCCTTCAAGTCGCCCTTGAACATGGCCGTCAGCGGTTTTCACCATCTGAATCATCAGCACATGATTTGGCGACCGTGAAACGTATATTCCCGAAACAGTTGCGGGGGGAACAGGCTGATGCTGACGCCAATAATACCGGAATAATGCCCCCACTCATCGCCCTCGCTATCTTGTTAAGTGGTCGCAGAAATCCCTATAACACGTCTTCGTTGCGAACTCTGCGGGCAAGCCGGTCGGCCCAACACTTCCGCCGCAACGCTAACCCCTACGACAAGCTCGCCCGCAACTTTCTGTCAGCCGTATGCTTGGCCGCCGCAGTGGCCTTCTGTTGTGGATCGCCATACCGTTGATCGTGAAATCGTTCCGTTCCTCCATCTTGAAGCCACGCCGTTCGAAAAGTCGACGTGCTGCTTCGCTCGCCTCGGTAAACAGACAGGATATGCCCGCTTTGCGAGCGGACTCCTCCATGGCCGCGAAGATCGCTGACCCCACGCCGGTACCAACCACATCCGGTCGGCAATAGATATGATCGACATAGCCGCTCGGCTCCAAGACGCCATATCCGGCAATCACGCCGTCATCGTCAACCGAGACCAAGAATGTCCTGCCTTCAGCCTGCCTCAGGTATCGGTCAACGTCTGGCTTCGAAGGACTCCCAGCCGCCACTTGCTCGGAGGAATAGTCTCGAATGCCGACCTGATGCACCGTCTCGTGAAACAAGGTCGCGAGCGCATCGGCGTCGTCGGGTTCGAATTTGCGGATCAGCATGAACCGACACTATAGCTCCGCTGAGCTATTTGAAAGCTCGGCCAAATCTGCTCAGCTCCGTTGAATGAGTCTGAACCCAAGTTGGAGTTAGGTAGACGGCGATTTACCGTTGAGTCTCGCAAACTTCTTGTCGCTTTCAAGAAATGCTTCGAGCATAAATGGTATCAAATCCGGCACCTGCTCGGTTACCCCATAAGCCGCCTGATATAGGTCTGCGTATCTCTTCAGCGCCTGGTGAAGTTCTGCGCCGACTGTAATGGTCAGCTTGATCGGCGTCCGATCTGGCAACTTGGCAAGCTTGATTTCAGGCATGGCTGGCCTACTGTGCATAAGGTTGAAGGGTCAAATCCTTGTGGACGATGACGCGTAACGGCCAGCCCGGCCGAACCGTCAGAGTCGGCTGAACTTCTAGCATCTTGTCGACAATACGCTGCCCCGCCTGGTTCGCGGTTTCGCGGGTTGCCTCGCGAAACGCCTTGACCAAATCGCTGTTTTCACTGTCCGCCCCAGCGGCGGTAAGTCCGAGGATCGTCGACAGTCCGACGCCCTTCAGAAGACTCCAGGTGTGGAAATCCACGCTGTCCTTCAGACCCGCGTAACCTGAGGCGTCCGTTACGGGCAAATTGTCGATTTCCATTGACGTGCCGTTTGGCAGGATCAGACGCTTCCATATCAGAAGCGCGCGCGACTGCCCGAAAGCCACCACGCTGTCATGTTCACCGATCAGCCGGGTGCCTTGAGGTACGAGCAGGATCTTCCCGGTTACTGTATCGAACACCGGCGATGTGACTTGGGCAATCACTATGCCTGGCAGGTCAGAATTCACGCCGGTGATCAAGCTGGCCGAAATTACCGTTCCGGCCATAACCTGGTACTGTGAAGCCGGTTGCTGAAGACTATGGCTGTTGTCAGTCCCCGAAGATTTCATGGCGATGAACTGCAGCTTGTGGGCCTGGCCGTTCTGATCGGTTCTTGTATCCAGGCCCCCTCCGACCGCGGGCGCCGACGCTACCGATGGCTCTACTGCCAGGCTGGCCGACGCGCTTTCCGGCGCTGCGTGCTGGCTTGACTGGAAGAAAAGCCCGCTGTCGTGGCGGAGCGGCTGCTCAGAGCTCGCCGATCCCACCGTACCGGCCGACACGGGGCTAGTGTTCTGCTGCGCGCTATCAGCAATCTGAGCTTGCTGATGCTCCAAGATCGGTCGGCCAAGGTCCCCAGGAAGTGGCGGCCCCAAAACGGGCACGCCGGTGGGGACATCAGCATACGATTTTGGAAGAGCCTGGAGGCGATCCGGCTTTGCTTTCTGGGCGTCGTTGGCCTTGTCGGGATCATAGAGCTCTTTCTGAGGCGCCGGTAGGTGAACGGGGCTTCGCAATCCGAGCCAGGCCACGACGATGATGCCGACTGCTCCCACGGCTGCCGCACCGATCAGCAGCTTTTTCTTGAAGCGAACCACCTTTCGCGGCTTTGCCCGCAGGACCAGAGTTTCCGGGTCGACCTTCTCGGCTGGTTGCGTATCAGTCATGGCCGCCCCCGATGCCCGGAAAGACCGTTCGCTTCGACACTGTCTTCACGACCCGGCTGATGTGAACGACCGACTGATGCTTTGCTCCCAGTCGCAGTTCGGCCGCTTCGAACAGCCGGTCGACGACATAGAAGTCATGCTGGAGGCGGTAATTGACGAGTTCGGCCTTGCCGTCCAGACCCACGATAAACAAAGGCGGCGCCTCGCCCTGAGCCAAGGTCGGCGGGAATTGGATGTAGGTCTTTTGACCGTCGTCGAACACTCGCAACGGCCGCCATGACGGCGTATCGCCGCTGATGCTGTAGCCAAAATTCAGATCCTCGATCGAAAGGCCGGACGCCACGGGCGCCTCGGCTGCTCGTTTCTCCGCCGCGGCTTTAAAGGCAATCAGCGCGTCCTGGGGATAGGACCAGGAAATCGCCGTCATGGCAACAGCGGCCGTACTTTCCAGTTGGACATGGTAGGTCCGTCGATCGGTCGTGATGACGAGGTTGGTGCTCAGCCCGGCGGTAAAGGGTTTGACCAAGACATGCGTCTGCTTGGAGGCTCCGTCGCCGCTATAGGTGTCGCCTATGATCCATCGGGCCGTATCGCCGGCTGAGATCGCGACGAGCGCCTCACCTGACTGAAGGGTAATGTCACTGACCTTGTCGGGCGCCGTGAACAGGCGAAAGATCGCACCATCGGCAAAGGCATAGACTTGGTTGGCGTTGATGAAGCCATCGCTTCGTGGCCCCTGCATCGCTCCAGCGTTGGCGGAGATGACTGCGGAGGTATCGCTCCAGGAATGCGCGCGAGGCTTATGGGGCAGCTTGGAATACGGAACCGGGGCCGCCTGCGCGTCGCCGGTCAGCCACAAGGAAGCGGCGAGGCACAGGGCGAGTCGAATAGAACGCATGTTTATTCTCCTTGGAGCGAGGCAGCGGGGCCGGCGGGTGCCGCGCCGGTACCGATTGCAGGGGGGGTGGCGACTTGCTCGGCAAAATCCTGGGACCAGGCCAACTCGGTCACGTAGAGGCCGAGCGGGTTCTTGCGAAGGACAACTTCGGTTTTCGGAGGTGTCTGCTGCACGGTCAGGATCGCAGTCCAATGAGCGGTTGTGGTGATTGCGCCCTGGACGAAGGTCTGTTCTGTCCACTTGACCTGGAACGAGGTCGGCGACGCCCGAACCACACTTGTGACTGAGACTGTCACGCTGCGTTGGCCGACGCCGGCAAAGGGATCGTTGGTTTGCGCCTGGGCGTTCAGGAATTGCGCGGCGCGGTCGGTGGCGAAGTCGTAGGCGTCGAGCCAATTCTGGCGCACCAGGACCGGGTCGATCGACAGCGATCGGACATTGGTGATGAAGCGCGAGAGAAACCAGGCAATCTGGGCATCGCTTGGGTTATACGGAGCCGTCGCAGGGCCAAGCGCCCTCGCCTCGCCCTGGTGATCAACTTCGACGACGTAGGGCGTCACGCGGTTCTGGGCCGCAAGCCAGGCCATGCCTCCGGACAGGGTCAAGGAGACGGCTGCGGACAAAAATGCCAGGGCGCGCCAATTGCTAGCCTGAGCCACTGATGCCCCGATACGCTGGTCCCAGACCTGCTCGGCCTTCTGATAGGGGGTGATGGGGTCCGGCGTCTGGCCGTACCGCTGCACCGTTCGTTTGAACAGCATGGCTTAATCCTTCTGGCTGATATCGGGGTTGGCGGAGCCGATCGGTTGGTCGCCAGAGGCGATGGCGGCGTGGGCCGTTTGCAGGTGGCCGCGAAGCCGCTGCTCGGACTGCATCTGCCGGGCCCATTCCGGCTGGTCGTTGGTGGAGGACGAAGGCGAAGGAGCCCGAGAAGCGTTAGGGGAAGATGGCGAAGGGGCAGACGGACCGGACCCTTGTGTTGGCGAGGCCGACGGACCTGAAGGCGATGAGCCAGCCGAGCCGCCGCCGGCTCCCCCGCTCCCGCCACCGACGGCACTTGCTGCCTTCACGGCGCCGAGGGAAGTCCCTGCACCTGCCAGGGCGCGCACGGCGCCCATGGCGGCGCCGCCGGCC
>FTIZ01016720.1_pt1 | contig 34118 bp, 26 predicted proteins | sample 1658381 | NCBI WGS metagenome assembly FTIZ01 (sample SAMEA3914822, study PRJEB12502) | metagenome | biome: forest; material: soil | place: USA | collected 2012-03-12 | depth 0.1 m
GATCAGCGGCGCGTGCGCGGCGGATACGCCGGTCGTGGGCCTGCCATCGGCGGGGTAGTTTGAATCCATCATGAACGGCCTTGTACTCTGGTTTCCTTTACCGCTCCCCGGGGATACCGGCCGGCGGCCTTGCACAATTGGTCTTACCAATAACCCATTCTGATCTGATCCCCACCGACAATGCAAGCGCTTTTTTGTTATGACGCCTGACGAAGGTGTTGTGGCGAGGGTGCAAAAAAATTCAAATACACAAAAGAATAATACATACAATTCATTTCGTGTCAGACCATGCCCGCCATCGCTCACTCGGAATTTGTCGGGTACGGCGCAGGGCGATCCGACCTTGCGTCGTCGCAAAAATGGCACATCTGACCATAATTGTCCGTTTATAATCCGGCAATTCTTGTGCGCCGCAAAGACAACGCTGTCAACGAATACAGGCTTGAATATCCATGCCTTTAAGCCCTGCAGCCTGACGCCTTACCACCAATCCATGCGACTTGAGGTGCGAAACCTTGGCTATTTGTCTGTCAAATTTGCGATAGCGTGCGGCGCAAAATTGAAAATTGGTCAGGCCATAATTGACAAAATGAATCTGGCCAATTACCACTGCCTGCCATGTGACCGCTAACAAGACGCGGCATCACGATAAGAATTGCAACCAATGCAAATCCCAAAGGGAGAGAAGCCAATGTCAAATACACGGGTGAAATTTCGCCGTCTTTCCAGGGCCGCCCTGCTCGGCGCCACCGGCCTGCTTGGCCTGATGGCCTGCGCCGCCGCCGCCCAGGACACCACAACCACCGCCACCGCGCCGGCGGCCACGGACGACACCAACACGGTCGTCGTCGTCACCGGCTACCGCGCCTCGCTGCAAAACTCGACCCAGGCCAAGCGGCACGCCGTCGGCTTCCAGGATTCGATTTTCGCCGAAGACATCGGCAAGTTTCCGGATAACAACCTCGCCGAATCCTTCAACCGCATCCCGGGTGTCGTGATTTCGCGCGAAATCGACGGCGAAGGCACGACCCTGTCGATTCGCGGCCTCGGGCCCAGCTTCTCGCGCGTCCTGCTTAACGGCGCGGCCGTCGCCACCGCCTCGACCGGCGATGCCAACACCAACAATTCCAACCGCGAAGTCGACCTCGACATCTTCCCGCCGGAACTGTTCACCCAGTTGACAGTCTACAAGACCCCTTCGGCCTCGCAGGTCGAAGGCGGCGTCGCCGGCACGGTCGACATGCGCCAGGCGCGCCCGTTCGACTTCAAGGGTGACAAGCTGCAGTTCTCGGTGGAAGGCAGCAAGAACAGCCTGGCCAGCAAGGACGGCTGGAAGGGCTCGCTGCTCGCCTCGAAGCGCTTCGGCAACTGGGGCATCCTGTTCGGCGTCGCCCGCCAGAAGAGCCAGATCAATGTCGAGGGGTTTGAATCGGTCGGCTGGACCAACCCGAACCTGTCGGCGGCGCAGGACGCCTCGGCCACCCGTAACTCGACCGGTGGCGGCAACTGGACCATTCCGGCCACGGCGCCGGCCGGCACCGACGGCATTCCCGCCGGCACCACCATCGACCAGGCGTGGCTGCTGGCCAACAATCCGGGCGTCACCATCGACGCCATCGACAATGGCATCATCCCGCGCCTCGGCCGTCCGATGCATTATTACGGCGACCGTGACCGCACCAGCGGCATCCTCAGCCTGGAATACAAGACCGACAGCTTCCACTTCTGGCTCGACACCATGGTGGCCCAGAAGGACAACAACCAGCAGCGCACCGACATGGACTTCGTCGGCCGTAACGGCAGCTTCATTCCGATGAACATGAAGGTCGACCGCTCTGACTGCACCAACGGCTGCGTCGTCACCAACGCCACCTACACCAACGCCCAGTTCTTCCTCGAATACCGTCCGTGGTTCGAAAAGAACAGCTTCGCCTCGGTCAATCCCGGCTTCGAGTGGAAGATCAACGACACCCTGACCTGGACGCTCAACGCCAACTACACCACCGGTCACTTCCGCCGCGACTCGCCGACCGTGCTGGTCGTCACCAAGCCGAACTCCGGCGTGACGGCGACCTACACCAACACCGACGGCAATCCGGTGATTACCTCCAATACCGACCTGAACAACCCGGCCAACTTCCAGTGGGACGGCGGCCGCGTCAACCTGCAGTCGGAAGAGCGCTGGACCCAGACGCGCGGCCTGCATACCGATCTGAAGTGGGGCACTTCGGCGCTCAACGTCCAGTTCGGCCTGGCCTACGACGATACCGACCGCAAGATCACGCCCTACGACAACAGCCAGGCCTGGCAGAACGCAACCTGCGGCGACAACCCCAGCGTCAGCCTGCCCGGTCCCAACTCGAACCCGGCGTGCCAGGGCCTGAACACCACCACGCCCGCCGGCTACCCGACCTATCCCGGCTACGGCACCTTCTACACCGCCGGCCAGACCGGCCCGGTCACCTATTCCGGCTCGCTGATCCCGCAATCGGCCCTGGCCAGCTACCTGACGGCAGGCCCCTACGGCTACATCAACGTCAACTGGGACAAGTTCGCCGCGGATTCGCACTACAACCAGTTCCTCGACTCGGCGCCGGCGGTTTCGGGCTCGAACATCAGCTCGCCGCGTTCGTTCATTCGTGAAAAGGTCTCCGGCGCCTATGTCCAGCTCAACGGCGATACCGACCTCGGCGGCCACCGCCTGCGCTATGACCTGGGCGTGCGCTATGCCGAAACCGACCAGATCATCGCCGGCCAGAACTCGGCGCCGGATCCGCGCAATACGCCGGCTTCGGGCCCCGTCCCGGCCGACGGCGGCAAGTATCCGAACATCGTGACGATCTCGACGACCAAGACGCACTACAACAACACCCTGCCGTCGGCGAACATCTCCTTCAGCGCCACCGAAAAGCTGATCCTGCGGGCGGCCGCGTCGAAGACGATGACCCGGCCCAACCCCTCCAGCATGCTGCCCGGCCTGAGCTTCGGCGATCCGTCGGCGGCGCAGGGGTCGCTCGGCAATCCGTCGCTGACGCCCTACGTCTCCAAGAACCTCGATCTCGGCGCCGAATACTATACCGGCCAGGAAGGTTATGTCGCCGTTACCGCCTTCAACAAGAAGATGACCGGCTTCACCACCAACCAGAACATCACCTATCCGTTCGCCTACCTGGCCCAGTTCGGCGTCACCTATGACACGCTGAACCCGACCCAGCAGACCGCCATCAACCTGCGCGGCGGCCCCTCCTCGGCCACCGTCATCCTCAGCCAGCCGGTCAATGCGACGGGCCAGTTGAACATCGACGGCCTGGAAGCCGCCTGGGTGCAGCCGCTCGGCCAATGGTGGTCGGTGCTTGACGGCTTCGGCTACAACGCCAACTACACCCACATCAAGCAGAAGGGCACGGGGGCGGCGCCGGCCATCGCGCTGGGCGTTCCGGAAAACACCTGGAACTTCACCGCCTACTACGAAAAGCACGGCTACTCGGTCCACCTGTCCGACACCTATCGTGACGGTTCGCAGGCGGCGACGGCCAACCAGAACGGCATCACCCAGGCTGCCCTGTTCAACGAAAAGTACGAACAGATCGACCTGTCGGCCAGCGTCGACCTGCAGAAGGCCTTCGACATCAGCCGCAACCTGACGCTGACCCTGGACGCCACCAACCTCAACGATGCCACCCTGCGTCAGGACTTCCAGTTCACCAATGCGCCGAACTGGTACTACAAGCCCGGCCGCACCATCATGCTCGGTATCCGCGGCTCGTTCTAAGACTAAACGGGCGCTTCCCGGCGCCCGCCCTCTTGTTCCTCCTCGACTTTGGGACTTTTCTTCTTCCCTGCGTGGCGGCATGTTCATGGACATGCCGCCGTTTTTTTAACCGCCGTGCTGGAGGCCGCCATGTCGCTGCTGCGTTTGATCCCGTTTATCGCCCTCCTCGCCGCCGCCGGCGCCGCGCCCGCCCTGCCGGTGCCGCACCTGGCGCCGCAGGGATCGACGCGGCAACTCATCGTCGACGGCAAGCCGTTCCTGGTGCTTGGCGGCGAACTGACCAATTCCGCCGCCTCCAATCTCAATTACCTGCAGGCGCAGTGGCCGACGCTCAACGCCGCGGGTCTCAACACCGTTATCGCGCCCGTGGAATGGGACCAGATCGAGCCCGAGCCCGGCCATTTCGATTTCAGCGTGATCGACGGCGTCATCGCCCAGGCGCGCCAGAACAACAAGCGCCTGGTGCTGCTGTGGTTCGGCGCCTGGAAGAACTCGATGTCGACCTACGTGCCTTCTTGGGTCAAGCACGACTACGCCACCTACGCCAAGGCCCAGGACGACAAGGGCGTGGCCCAGGACATCCTGTCGCCTTTCGATCCGGATACGCTGAAGGCCGATTCCGCCGCCTTTTCCACCCTGATGACGCACCTCGGGCAGACCGATGGCCAGCGCACGGTCATCATGGTCCAGGTCGAAAACGAGATCGGCATGTTGCCGGTGGTGCGCGACTATGGCCCCCAGGCGCAGGCCGCGTGGAACGGCCCGGTGCCGGCCGACCTGATCGCCTATCTCTCCGCCCACCGCGACCAGCTTCATCCTTACGTCCGCGACCTGTGGGCGGCGCAGGGTTTCCGCACGTCGGGGACATGGAGCGAGGTCTTCGGCGCCAGCGTGCCCGCACAGGAGGTCTTCCAGGCCTGGTACTTCGCCACCTTCGCCAATGCCCTGACCAAGGCCGGCAAGGCCGCCTACCCCTTGCCGATGTACGTCAATGTCGCGCTCAACCGTCCCAACAAGACGCCCGGCGAATATCCCTCCGCCGGGCCGTTGCCGCACCTGTTCGACGTGTGGAAGGCCGGCGGGCCGGACATCGACATGATCAGCATCGACATGTACTTCCCCAATTTCAAGGACTGGGCCGACAAGTTCAAACGCCCGGACAATCCGTTCTTCTCGCCAGAGGACAACCAGGCCGGCCGCACCGATGGCGGCGCCAACGCCTTCTACGCCGTGGGCCAGCTCGATTCGATCAGCTTCTCGCCCTTCGCCATCGACCAGCTGACCCCCGCCACTCTTCCCAATGTCGCCGGCCCCTATGGCGTCCTGCGCCAGTTGACGCCGCAGATCCTGGCCGCCCAGGGTACGGGCAAGATGCGCGGCTTTCGCTCCGACGTCTCCTATGACGGCGTCGCGTCCAGCCATGCCACGGTCTTCGACCTCGGCGACTATCGCTTCACGGCGACCTATGACGACAAGAACGCGGCGGATGCCCAGGCGGCGCTGGCCGGCGCCGGCGGACTGCTCATCCAGACCGGCGACAACAGCTTCCTGTTCGCCGGCCAGGGCGTGACGCTCACCTTCGCCGACGCCACCGACGACGCCATGCGCATCGGCATCGAATCGGACATCGAAGGCCAGTATGTCAACGGCACATGGAAGCCGGGCCGCTGGCTCAACGGCGACGATACGATCGAGGGCCGCCAGGTCCGTCTGCCCGGCAACGGTTTCAGCATCCAGCAGGTCACCCTCTACAAGTACCGGTGAGCGGCGGAATGCGGTTGCAACGCCGCCGTTTCAGCGTCATATGTTTTTGAAGGAATCACCAGCACAGCGGCCATGTCCGAGAACAAGAAGCTTTACCGCCAGATCGCCGACTCCATCGCCGCCGAAATCGAGTCGGGGCGCTATCGCCCGGGTGACCGCCTGCCGACCGAGCGCGACCTGGCGTTGCAGTTCGGCGTGTCGCGTCCCACTCTGCGTGAAGCCCTGATCGCGCTGGAAATCCTGGGCCTTATCGAGGCCAAGCACGGCCACGGCATCCTGGTCACCGACAATGCCGGCAAGGCGACGCCGATGACCGACTCGGAAATCGGCGCCTTCGAGCTGATCGAGGCGCGCCGCCTGTTCGAAGGCGAAGTGGCTGCCATGGCCGCCACCCTGGTTCACGACGACCAGATCGAGGACCTTGAAAAGCTGCTCAAGCAGATGGACGACAAGGACCCGGTCAAGGCCGAAAAGGCCGACCGCGATTTCCACCTGCTGATCGCCAGCATCACCGGCAACGGCGCCCTGATCTCCAGCGTCGAGAACCTGTGGGACTGGCGTTACCGCTCGCCGCTGGCCAAGAACATCCTGGCCCGCGCCGCCGACCTCGGCATGAAGCAGCGCATCGACGAACACACCGGCATCCTCGACGCCCTCAAGCGGCGCTCGTCCTCGGCGGCGCGCCAGGCGATGCACGAGCATATGGACCGGGTGATCGAACACCTGCTCAACGCCACCGAGGTGCTGGCGGTCGAAACGGCCAAGCAGGCCAGCCACGAACGCCGCAAGGCGATGTCGAAGCGCTTCAAGGCCCTGTCGGCGGAAGCCTGAACTTTCCCTTTGTACCTCCCTGAAATCGCTTGCGATTTTGGGGAGGAAGACCACGCGCATCCTTCATGCGTGTGGTGGTGGGGCGTCTTGCTTACTTCAAAAACGCCGTATACGCCGTCTTCAGCGCCGTCACCACCCGCTCATCCCCCGCCAGCGCTTCCGGAAACACGCCGCGCATGGCGGTGAACAGCTCGACATCGTCATCCTCGTCCTTCATCCGCGCGCCCACTGCCAATAATTGATCGGCCAGCGGATCGGTGATCGGCTCGCCCTTCACAGCACGGTCACGCACGAAGCGCATCCACGCCGCCATCGGCACGCACAAGCGCGCGATATCATGCCCTTTCGCCAAGGCTTCCGAAATGCTCGACAAAATGCGGATCGGCAGTTTCTGCGAGCCGTCCCAGGCGATCTGCGCCAGCAGATGGCGGATGGCCGGATTGCGGAAGCGCTTCAGGATGGCGTCGCAATAGCCAGGCAGGTCCATGCCCGCCGGCGTCTCCAGAAGCCGCACCATGTCCTTGATCATCAGGTCGCGCACCAGCTGCGCCAGTTCGGGATCGGCGATGGCCTCGGCCACGGTCTCGTAGCCCTTGCTCAGACCGACATAGGCCAGGGTCGAATGCGGCCCGTTGAGCAGGCGCAGCTTGGCGCGTTCATAGGCCGGGACATTGTCGGTCAGGGTGACGCCGGCCGACGCCCAGTCCGGCCCGCCGTCATGCGTGTGCGCCTCGATCACCCATTGCGTAAAGGCCTCGCGCCGGATCGGCCAGGCGTCTTCCAGCCCCGTCGCTTCGGCCACCAGGGCGCGCAGATTATCGTCGGTCGCCGGGGTGATCGAATCGACCATGGTGCACGGACATTGCAGGTTTTCACCGATCCAGGCCGAGAGACCCGTATCGAGCCGGCCGGCGAACGCAACCACCGCCGCCTTCAGCCGGTGGCCATTCTTGGGCAAATTGTCGCACGGGATCAGCACGAATGGCCCCAATCCAGCCGACCTGCGCCGCCGTAGCCCCTCGACCAGATAGCCGACCAGCGAGTGCGGCGCCTGGGGTTGCGATAGGTCGTGCACGATATCGGCGTGGCCGAAATCGAGCGCGCCATCGACGCTCAGGCAATAGCCCTTCTCGGTCACGGTCGATGTAACGATGCCCGTCGCGGACGCGCTCAGCCGGACGAACACGGCCTCCGGGTCTTCCGGTGCCACCAGCACCTCGCGGATCGCGCCGATGACGCCGTAGCTGATCGTTTCGTCGAGAATGGCCAGGGTATAGAGCCCATCCTGCGGCGCCAGGGCATCACGCACGCCGGCCGAATGCAGCGACACGCCGCAGATGCCCCAGCGCGGGTCGCGCGCCGCCAGCGCATCGAACACCGCCGCCTGGTGGGCGCGGTGAAACGCTCCCGGACCGAAATGCACGACGCCGATCGCCAGCTTCGCCGGATCGTAGGCGGGGCGCGCGACGTCACTTTTGGCATCGTCGAGGCGGGAGAGGGACAGGCGCATGACAGGCTCCGTGAAAGGTCAGACCTTCTAGCACACCCGCTGCAACCGGCAACGGAAACCGGTGTCGAAAATCGACGCCCGAAGAATCGACGCCCATAGAATCGACACATTGCTTCCTGACGCCGTCCTCCTTACATGCGGAAACGACATAAGGAGCTTCCCATGGTCATGGCTATCCGCGTTACCGCCACCGGCGGCCCCGACGTCCTCGTTCCCGCCGATATCGACGTGCCCGCGCCCGGTGCGGACGAGGTCCTCATTCGCCACACCGCCATCGGCGTCAACTATATCGACACCTATTTCCGCTCGGGCCTCTACAAGGCCGCCCTGCCCTTTACGCCTGGCCAGGAAGCCGCGGGCGTCATTGAAGCCATCGGCGCCAATGTCACCATATTCAAACCCGGCGACCGCGTCGTCTACCTACATACGCCGGGCGCCTACGCCGAAAAGCGCGTCGTGCCGGCCGAAAAGTGCGTGCCCGTTCCCGACGGCGTCTCGGACGAAGTAGCCGCCGCCGTCCTGCTCAAGGGCCTGACTGCGCAATACCTGCTGCGCCGCACCTTCAAGGTCGGGCCCGAACACACCATCCTTTACCATGCCGCCGCCGGCGGGGTCGGGCTGATCCTCGGCCAGTGGGCAAAGCACCTCCGCGCCACCGTCATCGGCACGGCCGGCAGCCTCGACAAGGTCGAACTGGCCCTGCAGAACGGCTTCGACCACGTCATCAACTACCGCAGCGAGGATTTCGTCGCCCGGACACTGGAACTGACCCACGGCAAAAAGGTCGACGTCGTCTATGACAGCGTCGGCAAGGACACCTTTCCGGGGTCGCTCGACGTGCTGAAACGTCTTGGCCTGTGGGTCAGCTTCGGCCAGTCGTCGGGTCCTGTGCCGCCGTTCGATATCGGCATTCTCAACGCCAAGGGCTCGCTCTTCGCCACCCGGCCGACCATCTTCCATTACAATGCCGAGCGCGAAACCCTGCTGGCCTCGGCCAGGGAAATGTTCGACCTCATCAATGGCGGCATCATCAAGGTGGCGATCCACCAGCGCTTCGCCCTGAAGGACGCACGCCTCGCCCATGAGGCGCTGGAAGGCCGCGCCACCACCGGCGCCACGATTCTTATTCCCTGAACCGCGCCAGGCCCCTGGCCAGCAAAGCCGCCACGCCCATCTTCAGCCCGCCGCGGCGGCCCTCGCGAAAACCCGCGACGCCAAGGCCGCGCAGGATCGCCATCAGGATCGCCGCCTTGGCGCCAAAGCGGTCGGCGCCATGCTTGCGGCGGTAGGTTTCCACCAGATCCTCATCGAGGGCCACCATGTCGCCCTCTCCCTGGCGCGCCCTGGCGAACGCGCGAAAGGCGACGCTGGCGCGACTGGGATTGATGAAAACCCGGGTTGGTTCCGGCATGCCGGGTGCGAAAAAGGCCGTCACAGCCTCGTCCGAGCTTTCCAGCACCTCCCGGATTCTCGGCGTCGCGCTGCCCGTCGCCATGAAACGGCGCAACGCCCCCAGGTGCGGATCGGCTGTCTTGCCGCCCAGGCCCAAGGTCAGCGGCCACGGCCGCCCGTCACCATCGGTGCGCACGATCTCGGTCGAGCCCGAACCGATCTCGACCGCCACCACACCGGGATGCGCGCGTTCCACCTCGGGCACGATCGACTGAAACGCCGTCAGCCCCTCCTCGTCACCGGTCAGCACGCGCACCCGCGCCGGCGGTCCGGCCCCGTCTTCGCGCGCCAGCACGCGCAGGGCGTGGGTGCCGTAAACGCAGGCGAAGTCTTCCGGCGCGGCAAAGCCGGCAAACAGTCCTTCGGGCGCGGCCACATCGAGTTGCCCTGGTGGAATCAGCCGCAAACCGGTGCTGAACACATCGATCAGCCGGTCGAGCGCGACGACATAGGTGCCTGTTTCGTGCCGCGCTGGCACCTGCAACTTGATATTGGCCAGGGTCGTACCTTCGCATCCCCGCCACTGCCGCGCCAGCAGCTTGATCGAGCCGCTGCCGATTTCGAGGCCGAGGCCGAAAATGCCGTCGCCCGGCCGCCGCTCCGCGATGGCCGCGGCGACATCGGCCAGCATGGCTTCATCGAGACCATGATCGTGAAACAGGGCCTGAGCCGGCACATAGGCCGCCAGCACCTCCCGATCGTCCGCATCGATATACGGACGCAGGCGTTCACTGACGAGATGCGGCAGGACCTTCAGCATGCCGGCAGATTTAGCACATTTTGCCGCCGTGTCCCGCTACATGTTGATGACAGTGCCTACCAGAGGCGGACGCGCCGTGCGGGCGCCAGATAGAGCCGGTCACCGGGTTTGATGTCGAAAGCCGTGTACCAGGCATCGAGATTGCGCACGGTATCGCTGCGGTATTCGCCCGGCGGGTGGCTATCGCCCGCCACCTGCTGGCGCAGCGATGCGTCGGTCTGCAGCTTGCGCCACCGTTGCGCGAAGGCCAGGAAGAAGCGCTGGTCGCCTGTCAGACCGTCGATGACCGCGTCCGGCTTGCCGTTCAGCGACAGGTGATAGGCGTCGTACGCCACCTGCAGCCCGACCAAGTCGGCGGTGCTCTCGCCCGCGACCTTATCGCCCTGCACGCAAAGGCCTGACTCGGGGCAATAGGCGCTGAACTCGGCGATCAGCGGCGCCTGCATGGCATGGAAGCGCGCCAGGTCGTCCGCCGTCCACCATGCGCCCAGGCGCCCTTGCGCGTCATAGATATTGCCCAGTTCGTCGAAGGTATGGCTGACTTCGTGGCTCAGCCCCGCCCCTGCCGAACCGTAGTTCGCCGCCGCATCGCCGCCCGGATCGAAATAGGGCGGCTGTAGAAGGCCAGCCGAAAACTGCATCGAATTGGGGCTGAAATTGAGGATGGCGCCGACTGATTGCGGCAACAGCGCCCATTCGCCCGGATCGACCGGCTGGCCCAGTTTCGCCAGCCCCTGCCGCCAGGCGAACGCCTCCGCCCGGCGCAGGTTGCCATAGGCGTCGCCGCGCACGACTTCGAGCGCGCCATAATCGGTCCATATATCCGGATAACCGACGCCGATCTTCAGGGCTGCCAGTTTGTCCATGGCCTTGGCGCGCGTTTCCGGCGACATCCAGCCGGCCCTGGTAATGTGCGCGGCATAGGCGGTACGGATATTGGCGACCATGGCTTCGGCCGCCGCCCTGGCCTGTGGCGGAAAATACGGCGCGACATAAATCTGGCCGACGCCCTCGCCCAGGGCTGCGTTGGTGGCGGTGATCGCCTGCGCCTCGCGGTCGCTGTCGACGCCGCCAAAGGCCTTCGGCAGCACGCCGGCATAATGCTCGATCAGGTGAAAGACGAGATAGTCCTGCCACGTCGCGACCGGCTGGCTGGCGATCAAGGCCGAGGTCCCCGTCACCGCCGCTGGTTGCCAGACGACGAAATCGTCCTGCCGGGCAAGGCCTGCCGCCGCGAAATAGGCGTCCCAATCCATGCCGGGCGCCTTCGCCGCGAAATCGCCGCGCCGCCACGCATTGTCGGTCTTGGCGACGTCGGCGGTATCTTCGGCCGTGGCGTGCGTTTGGGCGATGGCGGTTTCGAGGGCGAGAACGCGGCCCGCCCGCGCCTCGGCATCGCCCAGGCCCGCCAGGGCCAGCACGGCGGTGATATGCGCGCGATAGGCCTCGCGACGTGCCTGGGCATCGGATGAGGGATCGAGATAGGCGTCCCGATCCCCCAAACCCAGCCCGCCCTGCACCATATGCGGCACATAACGTTCCGGGTCGTGAAAGCCCTGGTGGACCCAGACACCGAACAGGCCGTCGGTGGCGTTGTTGGTGCCGTCGTCGGGGCGCACATTCGTTCCCAGCCATGCCGACAGCGACATGCGATCATGGATCGCCGCAATGGCGGCCAGGTCGCCGGACAGCGGCGTCAGGCCTTTGGCTTCGATGCCGGCCGTATCCATCCAGCTGGCATAATAGTCGCCGACCTTGCGTTCCAGATCGTTCCGAGGCGTGCTGGCGGCGGCGGCGATCAGGGCGCTGACGCGCGCATTATCCTGCGCCGCCAGCATGGCGCTGGAACCATAGGCGCTGACCCCATCGGGCAAGGCCGTCGTCTTCAACCAGTTGCCGTTGGCGTAATGGTAGAAATCGTCGCCGGGCCGGATCGAACTGTCGATATCCTGAGTCCGCGCCACCGTTCCGGCAAGGGCGTGTCCGGCCGTAAGGGCAATGACGGCGGCAAGAAGACAATGGCGCATGGCGAACCCTTATGAAAAACAGGCGGAAACGATATCGTCGGTCCGGACGACACGGGCGAACTCGGTCAGCAGGGTGGTGACGTGCGCCAGATGGATGACCTCGGCGATGACGCGCTGGCCATCCAGGGCCGTCTGGTCGAAACAGGCACAGGCGTCCTCGACCAGGGTGGTGGCGAAACCGAGATTGCTGGCCATGCGCGCCGTTGTCGAAACGCACTGGTCGGTGGTGATGCCGAACAGGGTGACGGCGGTGATGCCGGCGCCGCGCAGGCGGGCTTCCAGGTCGGTGCCGATGAAGGCGCTGTTGACGCTCTTGGCGATCAGCCAGTCGCCGGGCCGCGGCGCGAAGCCGGGTTTCAGGTCGTTGCCGGCCTGGCCCGGCCGCAGCGGTGAAGCCGGATCGGTCGAATCATGGCGCACGATGACGACCTGCCCTGCCTTGTGACGCCACCGCTCCAGCACACGCAGGCCGTTGCATTCGGCGTCGGGATTATTGCGCCGCCCCCAGCGCGGATCGTCAAAGCCCCGCTGCATGTCGATGACGATCAGCGCCGCGTTTTCATTCACCGAAACCGCCTTCTTGACAGGTGTTCATCCTGCGCCGATTGTAGGCGGAGAAAGGGTTTGCCGCCATGAACAAGGCGGCGGCCGCGCCTTGCGAAACGACGGAAATGGACGCTTACGACCGACATAACGGCGGTGGCCGTGACGCCATCGACGACAAGCTGATCGCGCTGCTATGCCGGAACGCACGCATGACGCTGACGGCGCTGGCCCAGGCCGTCGCCCTGTCGCGTACGGCGGTGCAGGCGCGCATCGCCCGCCTGGAACGCGACAAGATCATCACCGGCTATCGCGCCGTCATGGCCGAGCCCCACGACAACGAAGGCCTGGGTGCTGTCCTTGCGATTACCTTCAGCCAGCGCCCGTGCGCGCCGGTGGTGGCCAAATTCCGTCACTGGCCGGAGATCACCCACTACTATTCGGTCACCGGCCCGATCGACGCCTATATGGTGGTGCGGGTGAAAGGCGCGTATGCCCTTTCCGGACTGGTCGACCGGCTGTCGGGCCTGCCGGGCGTGGGTTCAGTCCAATCGGCGGTCATGCTGTAAAACCTGTGCACCTATGCGATTGGAAGCGTTGCGTTTTCAAATCGGACAGGTTAAGGACGCAACAACGGAGACGTGCCCGAGAGGCCGAAGGGACTCGTTTGCTAAATGAGCGTACCCCAAAAGGGTACCGTGGGTTCGAATCCCACCGTCTCCGCCATCCCTCGCTCCCGGCGCGCCGAACGGCTCAAAACCATTTACGCCATACGGCCAGCCCGATGAAAGCGATGGCCGACACCGCCATCGCGGCGGTAACGGTGATAAAGCCGGATACGCCGGTATGGGCGAAGGGCGTGTCGAAATTCATGCCGAAAATGCCGGCGACCGCGCCGATGATGCCGGTCACAACGGTTGCAATCGTCAAGATTTTCACCAGTTGGTTCGTTTCCTGCGCCACACGGGTGGTATAGAGATCGAAACTGCCGACGATGGTTTCGCGGGCACGCGCCACCATGTCCTCGACACGTTCGTGGGCTCGGACAAGGCCCTCGACATAGCCATGGTCGGCCGGTGCGATGTGGGCAAGGAAGTCGGGGCGCACCATGGCGTGCAAGGTGATGCCGGTTTCATCGAGCACCGATCGGAGGGCGGATACCTGGCGGCGCAGGACAGCCAGCGTGGCCAGTGGTTTTCGCCTTTCGCGCGACGCCAGGATCGCTTCGTCGAGTTTATCGACCTGCTGGTCGATATGCGACAGCTCCGAACGGTAGCTATCGAGCAGCTCGGTGAGAAGCGCGACCGCCAGCGCCGACGGCGTCATGCGGCCATTCAGGGTTTCTCCACGGTCGGTTTCGACGAAACGATCCATGAAACCCGGGCGTGGCTCTGTCACGGTCACCAGCCAGGTCTTGCCGACGACAAACCCCAGGGGCTTGGCATTGGGCGTTTGCGATGACGGCACGGTGATGCGATAGACGGGATCCAGGATTTCCAGGTTGCATTTTGCCGCATAATCCAGGAGCGCCGTCCTGATGTCCGCCGGCAGATGCCTGGAGGCCCTGAGCTTATCCAGCGGCCCATCGATCCACAGAAGCTGGTCTTTACGTAACGCCTTCACCGGCAGGGCGGATGGATCTATGTCCTCATCATGGCCCGCTGCGTCATAAAGAAGAGCGCGGATCGGGTTCACATCGCTCCGCATTTCCTTTATTCCGGCGCCTTGACTGCAATGTTTGTTTATGATTGCGCATATATCGGCAACGAATCTATAAATTATATATGCGCTTTTGAACGCCTAAGCTAAAGACGACATTAGAATGGGCAAACCTTATACCTTCATTATCTTTCTTCTCCCCGACTGATATTTCCAGGTAATTATAAAACGCCCTATAGTTGTCGTTCACGTCAACTTGGGAGGCTCTCATGGGTAAAGCTATTCTTCTGTGGCTGCTGGGGGTTCCTATCCCCGTCATCATTCTGCTCGCCATTCTGTTTCACAACTGAGGCGCGGCATCATGAACATCGATACATCCCTCGATCATGACGGCCCGAACCTCGAATCCAAAGGTTCCGGCATCCACTGGGCGGCCATCCTGGGCGGTGCCGCCGCGGCGGCGGCCATTTCTCTGATCCTTCTACCGCTCGGCACGGCGCTCGGCTTTTCGTCGTTTTCGGTCTTTACCGCCACCAGGGCCAGCGCCATCACCTTTACGGCAGGCTGGGCGATCTGGCTGGTCGTCATGCAATGGGTATCGTCCGGCGTTGGCGGCTATATCGCCGGCCGTCTGCGCGTCAAGTGGGCCGACCTGCACAGCGACGAGGTCTTCTTCCGCGATACGGCGCATGGCTTCCTGGCCTGGGCAGCGGCGACGCTGGTAACCATCGCCCTGGTCGCCTGCGTCAGCCTCAACACGGTCCACGCCGGCGTCGATGCCGCCGCCACGGTCGCCTCCGGCGCAGCCGGCAACGACAAGATGGCTTATTATGCCGACAGCCTCTATCGCGGCGCCGCTACGGCGGATGCCAATACGGCCGAAGCGGGCCGCATTCTTGCCAACGAAGCCACCGGGAGCCTCTTGCCGGACGACAGGGCCTATCTGGTCCAAGGCATCGTGACACATGCCGGCGTTTCCCAGCCCGAGGCCCAGGCGCGTGTCGACCGTGCCATCGCCCAGATCGACGACGCCAAGGCCAAGGCGGCCCAGGCGACGGAGGCCGCGCGAAAGGCCACCGTCGGCTTTTCCTTCGCCCTGTTCATCTCGTTGCTGCTCGGCGCCTTTATCGCCAGCGTGGCGGCAGCCCTTGGCGGGCGGTTGCGCGATACATACTGACCCTCGATCCCCGTCCGCCATCCTGGGAGCTTGCGGCCGCGCGGCTCTCAGTTGGATGGCGCCTGGCGGACAAGGGTCAGGCTTGAGGAGGCTGTCGCACCATTTTCATCGGTCACGGTGAAATTGACGACTTCATTGTCGCCGGCGGCAAGGTCGTTGGCAATGGTGAACGTATTCTTCGGGAAGCCGGGCTTGTCGGGCGTCAGCTGCGCCGGCGCCGAAACCGTGGTCAGTTGAAGATTTGTCCCGGTCGTGTCCACACACGCCGGCGCCGCCGCAATCGGGTTGATGACGAAATTCACCACGGTGCTGTCGTCCGCGACAACAAGCGTCTTTGCCGTGCATTGCGGCCCGTCGGCAAAAGCCTGGCCGGCGGCGGCGCACGCCAAGAACGTTATGCCTGCGACCAGTCCGGGATTCATCTTCGTCATGGCAACCTCGACTATCAGCGGCGATGTCACACAGCATCGCTTTCTCTCGATATCTTCTCCAAAGCTACGGTAAATTCAATCGAATACAACCCTGATTTTTATTTTCTGGCAAAGGCCCCCTTGCATTGAGTCAAAAGACGTGAAGAACTCATCCCCACACGTTATGGACGATTCAAGAGGGGATGATCTTGAGCCAGCGGACAGCAACTTCAAGCACGCCACATGTTGTCGGTCAGCGGAGCCCGTATGGCCTTCTGCGGCGATGTATCCTGGTTCTCGCCACGGCCGGACTTGCGTTCGGCACGATAGCTCACGGCCAGGACTGGAAGGAGCCGCCACGCAAATACCTTGATCCCCTCGGCGTCGACATGTCCGATGTCATGATACCGCGTGACGATACCTTCCTGACCATAGGCGACCCGGCAACGGATGGCCTTTCGTGGACCTTTCATGCCCACTTCCTCGGCCTCATCGGCGATTTCCGCATCAATTACAACACGCCGTGCAGCGGGCCGCCGCCGGTCTTTTCGGACCCGTCGTGCGATACCTACCAGGACTATATCCTGTTCGGCATTGGCGAAAGCGAAGAGAACTTCGGCGGTACTGCGCCGAACTACATCAACTGGAGCGGGACGGCCTCCACCCTGACGGGTTACGGTGGCAGTTTCGTCTACACCCAGGGCGACGGAACGACCTACACGGCCGGTCCCTATGGGTTGGCGACCATCCAGCATCCCAATGGCATGAAGGTGACCATCAACTATAGCGGCGGCGTCCCGACAAGCGCCGTTACCAATACCGGCTACGCCTTCAAGTTTTCTTCAGGCGGAAACAACGGCACCATCTATGCCGTCAACATGCTGGCGCATGGGTGTGCGACCATCGATTCGTGCTCCGCGTCCGACAGCCAGATCAGTGCGCTCGGCAATCCCCCTTCAACCTTTATCGGTCCGGATTCAACCTTCCCGTCCAGCTACGAGATTACCGACCGGGCCGGCAAGAAATGGGAGTACCAGATCCGGGCGAAATTCGACTACGAGGATGCCAGTACGCATGAACTTGTGCACGGCCCGCGCGTGCTGAAGGCTTTCCAGGATCCGAGCGGCTATTATTTCCGCACGACCTGGGCCGTCAGGGGCGGCCTTGCGACTTTTGTCGATCCGCGCGGGACGTTCGTCTATTCCGGCCAGTCGCCGTACGAAGACGCCGATAATACCTGGCACGGCACCACCAAGGACCCTTCCGGGGCGGAAATCTACGAAGCCTTTATGAATTCCCGCGACGGGCTGGGCATGGATTATTGGGACGGCCTGGGGCGCGAAACCAGCTACGCCGTCTACGAGGGCAATCACGGATATAGCCCGGCGACAAGTCTTCCGATTGCGCCGTACTCGGAGCTTCAATCCATCACCTACCCCGAGGGCGACTACGTCATCTATACCTACGATGTGCGGGACAATGTCACCTCGGCGGTCAGGACGGGCAAGCCGGGTTCGGGCCTGTCCCAGTCGTTCACCGCCAGTTATCCGGCGACCTGCACCAATCCGGTAACGTGCAACAAGCCTGCCTGGACCAGGGACGCCAAGGGCAACGAGACGGACTATACCTACGATCCAACACATGGCGGCGTGCTGACCGTTACCTTGCCGGCGGACGCCAATAGCCTGCGCAGGAAGACTTTCAACACCTACACGTCTTTCAACACAGGCGACGGCCTGATCTATCGCCTGACGCGCAGCGAGACCTGCGGGCTGACCGCCACCCAGCTGTCAAGCCTGACAGCTTGCCCATCCGCCACCACGGAGCCCCCCGCGACCCCGACCTCGGTCACCGTTACGGATTACGGCACCTCGACGACGGCGCCTTACACCTACAAGTCCTTCCAGCCCTACAGCGTCACCCTGACCGACAAGGGACTGACGCCTCTGGTCGCGACCACGACCTACACGTACGACGTCCTGGGCGATGTGGTGGCTGTCGACGGCCCTCGTACCGATGTCGACGATACCAGTTACAAGACCTATGACGCCAACCGTCGCGTGGTGTGCGAAATCGGCGTCGACCCGGATGGTACCGGCACCCTGGTCAGGGCCATGACGCGCCATGCCTATGACGAGGTCGGGCGCGAACTGGAGACCGACACCGGCTATGGCGCCAGCACCACGGACTGCACGCCCACCACCTCATCCGGCCCGATGACGGTCGTGCACTTCACGCGCATGACCTATGACGCGGCCGGCCGTGTGATCAAGACTGAACTGGTCCAGCCATGAGCGGGCGCGCCATGATGGGTTTTGGCGTGATGGGCCGCGTGCTTGCGGGTCTTGCGGTTGTTGCCGGTCTGGTGTGCGGTGTGGCGCGTGCGGAGACGGTGCTGGGCGTCACCCAGACCAGCTACGATTATCTGAACCGTCCGGTGTGCGTGGCGGTGCGGATGAACCCCTCGGTCTATGGCAGCCTGCCGACGGACGCCTGCGTGCCGGGCACGGCGAGCGCGACCTACGGCAACGACCGCATCACCCGGACCGACTACGACGCCGCCGGCCAGGCGTGGAAGATCACCCAGGCCTACGGCACCGGCGACAGCCGCGTCTACCAGGTCGCCAACCATGGCGACGACGGCGAGGTGCTCGATATCATCGATGCCCGCGGCAACCGCAGCCACAGCCATTATGACGGCCTCAACCGGCTGAGGGAGTTCGACTATCCGTCGCCGACCCTGGCCACGGCCTACGACCCGACCAGCCTGGCCTCGGCCCTGGCCACGTCCGGCGGATACAATACCACCGCCTGCGACACCGGCCATGTGGCTGATTGCGAGGCCTATAGCTACGACCTCGACAACAACCGGCTGACGACGCGGCGGCGCGATGCGGCCGTGTTTACCGACTGCTACGACAATCTCGACCGCGTCGTCGTCCATTACGTCCACGCCAGCGCCAACTGCACGGCCACGGGCGGGGCGGCCGATGTCTATACCGCTTACGATGGTCTCGGCCGCATAAGCGATAAGCATTTTGCTGCGTTTACGGGTGCTCAAAAAGTCACCTACGCCTATGACGGCTTCGGCCGGGTGACGTCGACGACCGACATGAACGGCCGGACGGTGGGTTACCAGTATAACGCGGCCTCGGCGGTGACGCGTCTGACCTATGCCGACGCCAGCTATGTGACCTACACGCTGGACTCTGCCAACCGGATCAAGTTCGCCAGCCACAGCAGCGGGGCCAGCCTGTACGGCCAGAGCTTCAACAGCCTGGGCCAGCGCGGCAAGCTGACCTGGGGCGGCAGCGTCGGCAGCGTCGGCTACACCTGGGACCACGCCGGGCGTCTGGGGACGATGACCGACGACCTGGCCGGCACGGGCAACGACATCACCTGGACCTTCGCCTACAGCCCGGCGTCGCAGGTCACGAGCTGGAGCGCCAGCTCCACGGCCTACGACTACAAGGAATACGCCACCAGCACGGTCAGCCAGGCCTATGACGGGCTCAACCGCGATGCGGCGATCGTGTCGTCCGGCGGCTACGATGCGCGCGGCAACATGATCAAGGACGCCAGCCGGGTCATGGCCTACGACGCCGAGAACCGCTTCCTGACCTCGGCGCCCGTGGCCACGCCGTCTTCGCCCAACACCACGCTCGCCTACGATCCCGAAGGCCGGCTGGCCAGCTATACCAGCGTCGACGGCTCGGGCACGCATGTCACCGAGTTCGCCTACGACGGCACCGACCTGATCGCCGAGTACGACCACACCTCGGGCACGCCCGTCCTGCTGCGCAGCTATGTCCATGGCCCCGGCGCCGACGAACCGGTCGTCTGGTTCGAGGGTTCGGGCTTCACCGTCAAGCACTTCCTGGCGCCGAACTACCAGTCCAGCCTCATCGCCACGGCCGACGCCTCGGGCAATCTCGAGGCCACCTATGAATACGACCCCTATGGCGAGCCCGAGATCAACCGGGCCAATCCGGCCACGGTGAACCCGTGGGCCGGCCCGCGCTTCCGCTATACCGGCCAGACCCTGCTCGCCGGTGCACAACTCTATTACTACAAGGCCCGCGTCTACGACCCGGTCTACGGGCACTTCCTCCAGACCGATCCCATCGGTTCCAAGGACGACCTCGATCTCTACGCCTACACCGGCGACGATCCGGTCAATAAGGCCGATCCGACGGGGAATCAAACGCTTACACAATATGTATATTCTGCCCCTGCAACCGTGCCAACAGCAGACACAGACTGGGCCGAGGCTGTTGACATGGCAGCATATGGTTTGGCCGCTATTAGCGATGGATTGCTTGGGTGCCAATGTGGTCCAGAAGCGAGCCTTCCTGGTGAAGGTTTTAAGATAGGCTCCGAAATTCTGGAGGGGGCAGCCGAAGATATGCAGGCTGCCAGAATGGCATCGAATGCCGCAGATGGGATGCGTAGGGAGGCAACAGCAGTCCAAGCTATTGCCGCCGACAATCCAAGCGCTTTGGTCAATACTCAAACTTATTTGCGTGACTCTTCTGGCAATATTGCTAAAGACCCTGTGACAGGGCAGGGGCGGCGTATTGATATTGCAGTGGCTAAAAACGGATCTGCTGATACTTATGAGGTTACAAGCAGCACTGCCACAAAAGCTGCACAACAACAGAAGGAAGACCGAATTCTCCAAAATGGAGGTACATATGTAAGAGATGGTCGTGGTAAAAAAGCGCCCCTTGTGCCGGTAAATGGCAGGAGTAAGAGATTGAATATAGAATGACGAGAGAAGATTTTGTATTTTTAAATGTTGCTTTTTCCTTAAAAAGGCACTCGGTGGCAAGTGATGGCTCTATAGATCAATGCGCCCGAGAACTAATATTAGCCTATTCGAAAACGCAGCTGGAGTTTTTTAAAACTGAAGGGTTGCTAAAAAAAGACGCTAGGGCTTGGGCTCTGCCTATTGAGATTGCACTCATAATGTATAGTGACTTCACAGATGAGGGCCAGAAATTCATCATGACGGCCGCGACCGACAAATGGTTGCAGTCATGTGACAAGAAAGGGGACTTGGCGTCTTATCAAGACCCCACGGGCTTGATAAAAAGACTGAAGAAATTTAGAGAAACTACTAAGAAAAGATAAGAGGCATGAAAATAAGAATAAGCAGACCTGGATCCTAATGTTTGTAACTTCTGATATATATGACATGCCTAAAATGGCCGAGTGGGCGCATGTAAATTGGCATGAATGGCTAATAGGAGGTGTCGTGGCGCTAGGCCCTGAACATCGTGGATTTCATATTGACTGCAAATATCTGGTCGAAGTTACCCGATATCTGGGCTTGATGGAGCACATGATCTATGGTGGTTACAATGTTTCCGGGCAATGGCGAACAAAGTATTTAAGTCCTTCTACAATATTTAAAGCCGCAAAAGATTCTAATAATAGATACGAGCATAAGGCCGTATCCGCACTTCTTCGAGGCAAAATTTATTCTCCACACGACAGAAGTTATAATTTCACAGGTGGATCTACAGGGGAAAGCTCAATCACTACAGAGAAAGGCTTTCGTGGAAAGTTTACATATCCATTAAATGAAAGTTCAAGAATTGAAAATTCCTCTTACATACTTCGCTTGGCAGCAAATATTTTGGGTGCTCAGTACGGATATTTTTATATCCGCGATAATTGGCTTATGCCGGAAACCTACAGTGCCGGAATGAGCGCGAGCATTATTGGGAATTATTACGCAAACTCTCTTAAGCGCCCTACTGAAGAAGATGAGATACATGATTGGCCATACCATTTAAGGGGAGGATATTGGGAAGAAAGTCATCCGAGGCTTCGGGATATTTACGAAGTCAACTTGCTTTCCGATAAACATCTGGGGCGGCAAATCGGAACGACAGGTCTTGGCGCATGGATTCGATCGAACGAAAACCATGGAACCTTGGTGGCGATCGATGAGGGCAGATTTTTATGGACATTAACAACAAGGCAAATGCAGCTTGTTAGGCCGCAGTTGATTTCAACTGACGCCATTTATGCGCGGCATGACAGGGTTTATCGGTCAGAAGTGCCGTGAGAAATTCGGCGGCACGATATCAATTGCATAAATTCCTAGCTCTTTGACAAATTAATCGCGTTCATCTGCCTCGGCGCTGACGCATCTGACTTATGCCGACGGCAGCTATGTGGCCTACACGCTGGCCCCCACCAACCGCATCAAATTCGCCAGCCACAGCAGCGGGGCCAGCCTGTACGGCCAGAGCTTCAACAGCCTGGGCCAGCGCGGCAAGCTGACCTGGGCGGCAGCACAGGCTATCTGCCCCATAGCGTCACGGTTTGCATTATGAAGCCGATATGTTAGGCGAGACACAAAGACCCAGCCTTTGTAAAGCTCCCATGACCCTGCCTTCCGAGTCCGTTCCCCATGTGCCGTACAAAGTCGTGATCGAGGGCCTGCGGGCGGCGTACCAGGCGCGCCAGCCCTGGTCCCTGATCCGGCTCGGCGATGGGGAATCGGCCATCCTCGGTTACCCGGAGGTTGGCCACCCCGTCAACTACCGCCGCTGGATGAGCAATTTCTTCGGCAGCCATGCCGGCGACGACGCGCTCTATGCACCGCTGAAAGCCGATCTCGAACAGGCGATCCGCGGCGCCGACGTCATCGGCACCAGTGAACACCGCCTCACCGATCCGGGGGCCGGCGCCCAGGTGCTGCACGACATGGGCGGCCTGCCCAAACGCACGCCCGAACAGAGCCAGGCGCTGAATGGCGCCGAACGCCTGTTCCTCAACCATCACCTGCTTCGGCTGGGCGAGCTGCGCGGTCTCCTGACCCACGCCAATATCCATGTCTATATGGAACAGCAGGGTGTGCTGGCCGACCTGATCGGCCTCAGCCGCGCCGTCACCCTGATCGGCTGCCGCGATGTCGCCGCCAACCTGTCCACGCGCTTTCCCGGTACGGCTTTCCGCCACCTGCGCATCCCCGGCGAATACAATTGGGAGCCCCAGGATGCCCGCCAGCACTGGCAGGCGCAAAAGCCGCACTACCCCGACGTCTATAACGACCTGCGCGGCCAGCTTCAGGCCGGCGGCTTCGACGAACTGGTGTTGGTCGGCGCCGGCCCGTGCGGCAAGGTCTATTGCGACGATGTTCGCCGCGCCGGCGGCTTCGCCATCGATATCGGCAGCATCATGGACATGTGGGCGGGCGTCATGACCCGCAGCTATATGCACGAAAAGAAGACCGTGACCTTCTGACCCGGCGCTGACGGCCAAAGCGTAAAAAAACGCAACCTGTTAACCGGGACCTAAGCCCGATGGCGTAAAGCTTGCACGTGGAAAAGAAATTCCGCGGAAGGTCTTAAAACAGGTCATGAACGCCGCCCTCGCCCCCGAAGCCCTGAAGGACGCCCTCCTCCAGGATCCCAAAGACCGCCGGGGGCCCTTCCGCCCCGAAAGGCTGGTCTCGGCCCGCGAACGCCGCGCCGGCGACATGTTCGTCCGCCTGTTCCGCACCTGCGATGTCGCCGCCCTGGTCTATTTCGGCACGCTGTGCGCCGCCCCCGCCATCCCCGGCGGCGCGCTCGAAGCGCCCCTGGGCGACAGCCTGCCGTTCTTTCTGACCACCATTCTCGCCTGGTACCTGCTCAACAGTTTCAGCCTTTATCGCTTCGGCCGCAACGAGCCGGTGCTGAAGCACATGGTCAAGCTGGTCTGCATCCTGTGCCTGGCCTTCGGCGCCGGCCTGTTCGCCACGCAATTCGCGCCCGATTCGATCAACGTCACCACCGCCCTGCGCTTCTGGTTCGTCGCCGCGTCCAGCTTTTTCCTGACGCTGCACCTGCTGTGGTGGAGCCTGGTCCAGCGCTGGCGCAAGCAGGGCAAGCTGACGCCCAATGTCGTCATCGTCGGCGCCACCCGCCACGCCCAGAAGCTGATCGAAACCGCGATCGCCCAGCGCGACGTCAATGTGCTTGGCATCTTCGACGACCGCGCCGCGCGCAACCCGATCGACGTCGCCGGCGTGCCCGTCCTGGGCGACGTGCAATCGCTGCTCGGCCACAAGATCACGCCCTATGTCGACCAGATCGTCGTCGCCATCGACACCTCGGCCAAGGCGCGCGTCAAGGACGTGGTCGAGAAACTGCGCTCCCTGCCCAACCAGGTGTCTTTGCTGGTCGACGTCGAAACCGACAGCGACCGCCAGGCCGCCCTGTCGCGCATGGCCGACATGCCGCTGGCGCGTGTCTCCGGCGTCTCAGACGACGAGCGCAAGGAGCTGTTCAAGCGCGTCGAGGACCTGGTCATCGGCGTTATCGCCCTGGCCGTCTTCGCCATTCCGATGGTCATCGTCGCCATCGCCATCAAGCTCGACAGCCCCGGCCCGGTCTTCTTCCGCCAGCGCCGCCACGGCTTCAACAACGAAGCCATCCTGGTGTGGAAGTTCCGCTCGATGTACACTCACATGGCCGACCACACGGCGGCCCAGCAGGTGCAGAAAGGCGATCCGCGCGTCACCCGCATCGGCCGCTTCATCCGCAAGACCTCGCTCGACGAACTGCCGCAGCTGTTCAACGTACTGGCCGGCGAGATGTCGCTGGTCGGTCCGCGTCCGCACGCCATCGGCATGAAGACCGGCCCCGACGAAAGCGCCCGCCTGGTCGCCGAATACGCCTGGCGCCACCGCATGAAGCCCGGCATGACCGGCTGGGCGGCGATCAAGGGCTCGCGCGGCGCTTTGGATGACGCCGAAGCCGTGCGCCGCCGCATCGCGCTCGACGTCGAATATATCGAACGCCACAGCCTGTGGTTCGACCTCTATATCATGGCCATGACCATCCCGTGCCTGCTCGGCGATGCGAAAACGGTTCGCTGATGCTCACCGTTTTCGCTTCTCTTTTGCGCTCAAACGCCGCGCGGGCTTACGCGCAAACGTGCGCGGCGGGCGGTCGCCCTTGCCTCGGCCTGAAGGCCTCGGAAATCCATATCTTAAAGCGCGCACGCTTCGTCCACCTCTCCCCTTTCAAGGGGGGAAGACGAGAGGCAAGCGATAGCGCGGCCGATCGGGTGAGGGGTTTCCTCACGGGCGGATTTACCCCTCATCCGGCGCTTCGCGCCACCTTCTCCCCTTCAAAGGGGAGAAGTGAAAGGCCGTTCCATGTACTCTAAAGGCCTGCTCGGTTACCTGCCCGCCAACATCCTGCAAGGCATCATCGGCTTCGCCACCCTGATGGTGTTCACGCGCATCCTGACGCCCCAGCAGTATGGCGACTACGCCCTCACCTTCGGCCTGTCGTCCCTGGCCCAGACCCTGTTCTTCACCTGGATCGAAGCCTCGATGGCGCGCTTCTATCCGTCGGAATCGCGCCAGGACATCGAGGCGCCGAAGCTCTACGGCACGCTCTACCGCAGCTTCATTCTCGTCTTCATCGGCTTCGGCCTGCTCTGCACGCTGGGCCTGTGGCTGTGGCCCGGCACAGGACCGCTGAAACTTGCCATCGGCCTCGGCCTCGGCTCCGTCGTCTTCCGCTCGCTGGCCAAGCTGGTGCAGGAACAGCGCAAGTCCGAAGGCCGCGTCGGCGCCGCCTCGCTGATCGACATGATGCAGACGGCGGGCGGCTTCGTCATCGGCGTCGGCTGTGCCTGGGCCGGCCTCGGCGGCGGCTCGCCGGTGCTCGGCGCCGGCCTGATCGCGGCCCTCTGCCTGCCGTTCTTCGTGCGCGAGGACTGGACGCGCGCCGCCAGGGGCGTCTTCGACCGCAACCACGCTAAAATCTACGCCCAGTATGGCTTCCCCGTCTCGGCCAGCCTGATCCTGACGCTCGCCCTCTATACCGTCGACCGCTTCCTGATCGCCCACTATCTCAGCGAAGCCCAGGCCGGCGCCTACCACGCCGGCTTCTCGCTCGCCTCGCGCATCCTCGACGTCCTGTTCGTCTGGTTTGGCGCCGCCGGCGGCCCGGCCATGGTCCACGCCCTCGAAAACGGCGGCGAAGGCGCCTTGCGCGACCAGGCACGCCAGCAGATCCGCACCATGGCCTTCGTCCTGTTTCCAGCGGTCGGCGGCCTGATCATGGTGTCGCCGGCCCTGGGCCAGCTTCTCATCGGTGAAGCCCTGCGCGACCAGGCCACCGCCGTCGCCCCGCTGATCAGCCTCGGCGCCCTGTTCTCCGGTCTCAACACCTATTATTTCCTGCAGGCCTTCACCCTGGCAAAACGGACGAAGCTGCTGGTCGTCGCCATGGCCATCCCGGCCGTCAGCAACATCGTCCTCAACCTCGCCCTGATCCCGGTCATGGGACTGGAAGGCGCGGCCCTGGCTTCGTGCCTCAGCTTCGCGCTCGGTCTCGCCGGCTCATGGCTGCTGGGCCTCAACACCCTGCCCCTGCCGATCGCCTGGTTCGATCTTGCCAAGACCGCCGCCTGCGTCGCGATCATGATGGCGGCCGTCGCCCTGGTTCCGGCCTGGGGCGGCATCGTCGAACTGGTCGCCAAGGGCGTCACCGGCGTCGCCGTCTATGCCGCCCTCGCCCTGGCGCTCGACCTCAACAACATCCGCGCCCTGGCCAGCCGCATCACGTCCCGCCTGCGCCCGAAGGCGGCGACATGACCCAGCCTTCGCCCCTGCGCAACGCCGCCTTCACCACCGCCACGCCGAAGCTTTCGGTGCTGATTCCGTTCTACAAGGAATCACCTGTCGCCCTGCTGCGCGCCCTGGCCACCCGCGATCCGCACGATGTCGAGATCATCCTGATCGACGACGGTTCGGGCATGGTCGATATCTCGGCCGAGGTCTCGGGCTTCCTGACGCGCTCTACCCTCGCCTGCCAACTGATCACCCTGGCCAGCAACGAAGGCCGGGCGCGCGGGCGCAACCGCCTGACCCGCGCGGCGCGCGGCGACTATTTCCTCTTCCTCGACGCCGACATGCTGCCCGACAGCCCGGCCTTCCTCGATACCTGGCTCGAAACGGCGCGCGCCAACCCGGCCGTCGTCTTCGGCGGCTTCTCGCTCAAGCAGGCCCCTGACAACCGCGACCACGCCGTCCACAAGCTGATGGCGGCCAAGAGCGACTGTCTCGACGCCGCCGTGCGCAACCTGACACCAGAAAAATACGTCTTCACCTCCAACCTGCTCGTCCGCCGCGACGTCTTCGCCGCCGAAGCCTTCGATGCCGGCTTCACCGGCTGGGGGTGGGAAGACACCGAATGGGGCATGCGCGTCGCCGCCCGCTTCGGCGTCACCCATATCGACAACACCGCCACACACATGGGCCTCGACACCCCGGCCCAACTGGCGCGCAAGTACGAGCAATCGGTCGCCAACTTCGCCCGCGTCATCGCCCGCCACGGAGACGTCGTGGCGCAGTACCCCAGCTACAAGGTGGCGAAGATGATCAAGCGATTGCCCTTTACCGGAGTTTTACGCGCCTGCGTTAAAACGGTGGCGCTAAATAATGCCGCCCCCCCTAAGTTACGTGCCCTGGCGTTGCGCGTCTATCGCGCCGCCCTTTATGCGCAAGTGGTCTGAAACATGTCCGGACTGCCGGAAAACACGCCCTATTCCGCCGATCGCTCGCTGATCGGCAAGGTCCGCCGCCGCCTCGCCCGTGCCCTGACGCGCAAGCCGGCGCATCTCGACCTGGCTCGCCCCCTCCTGACGATCTCGTTCGACGATGCCCCGGCCTCGGCCGCCCATGCCGGCGCCGATATCCTGGCCCGGCATGGCGTCCACGGCACCTATTTCATCTCGGCCGGCCTGATGGGCAAGGACAGCCACCTCGGCCTGTTCGCCCGCGTCGACGAGGTCAAGGCGCTGCACGCCGCCGGCCACGAGATCGCCGACCACACCTATTCGCACCTCGATTGCGGCAAGGCCGGCAGCGCCGCCATATCCGGCAATATCGAGGCCAACCTGCGCTCGCTCAAGCACATGGGCATCCCCAAGCCGCGCACCTTCGCTTACCCGTACGGCGACGTGTCGCCCCAGGCCAAGGCCGTGCTCAATGACCGCTATCTCGCCGCCCGCGCCCTGCATCACGGCCTGATCGAAACCGGCACGGACCTCAACCAGGCGCCCGCCGTCGGCATCGAAGGCCCGCGCGGCGAGGAAACCGCCCGCCTGTGGCTCGACCGCGCGCACAAGGCCAGGGCCTGGCTGGTGCTCTATACCCACGATGTCCGCGCCAATCCGTCGGACTGGGGCTGCACGCCGGAGGTGCTTGAACGCCTTGTCGTCCGCGCCCTCGACCTGGGTTTCGACATCGTGACTTTCGCAGAGGGCGCCCGCCGCGCCCAGCCCGCCACAGCCCATCGCACGGCTGCCTGATCTGTTTTTGGTTTAAAAGCCGTGTCTGCGTTCAGCCGTTTGTTTAACCACGAAAAACACGAAAAAGGCGAAAAGCACGAACACTGCGGCCTTTAGGCCGGCAGAGGTGAAGCGAATATCGAGCGCCAAAGGCGTTCATCATAAAGTTTGAAGCCGCTTCCAACGACATCGCACCTCATGAATTTTCGAGCTTTTCGTGTTTTTCGTGGTTAAGTCTAAATGCGCACCCTACCCCGTCGCGTCGGCATCGTCCTTCAGCGACAACTTGACCAGCACCATGACGAAGAGGCACCAGCGCATGTCGTTCCAGCCCAGCGCCATGCTCTCGGTCAAACTCGACAGGCTGTAGATGCCGATCATCGGCAGGGCGAAATAGCCGCCATCGCCGCGGTACGTCCGGTACAGCGCCTTCAGCCAGATTTCGGCGAACACCATCCCCCATATCGCCAGGCCGACCTGCCCCAGGGCCAGCCAAACCTCGTACCAGCACGAATGGGCGTGATAGGCGCGGAATCCCGCCACCTGGGTGATCTTGGCCAGCGGCGCATAGGCCTCCTCGTCGGTCCATACCACGCCATAGCCGTAGCCCAGCAGGGCATGGCTTTGCATCACCCGCGCGATGCCGTCCCAGATAAAGGTCCGTCCGGTCAGGGTCGGGTCCTTGCCCAGCACCATGTAGAGCTGGTCCGGCGCCGACACGACGAACGCCGCCAGGGCCAGCATGAAACACACCGCCAGCCAGATCAGGATGATGCCGGTGATCGGCCCGCGCCGCGACAGGGCGATGAAGCCCACCCCGCCGGCGCCGATCATGATGGCCAGCAGCGCCGTCTTGGAGGTCGACAGCAGCGTCACCGCCACCATGCACAGCGCCATCGCCGCCCAGAACCAGCGCCGCGACGGGTTATGCAGCGCCGCCGCCACCGACGCCACGAAGCCGATCGCCATGGCGGCGCCGAGATTGTTCTTCTCAAGCCACATGCCGCGCCAGGCGCCGACGAAAAGCTCCTGCATCCGCCCTAGATGCGGGAACAGCACGGCCAGCACCACCGAGCCCGCCATCATCAGGCCGAAGGCGATGGCGATCATCTCGCTCAGCCGTTTCCATGAAAACCGTGCCGCCATGGCATAGGCGCTGAACACCGTCATGAACAGCGCGATCCACCGCCTGATCGTCCCGGAAGGATCGATCGACCACAGCACCGACACCAGGCACATGGTGATCAGCAGCAGCATCAAAGGCGTGCGCCACGTCGCATCCAGCATCCGCCGCCAGCAGAACCAGGCGAGCACGAAAGCGCCGCCGTAGAAAGGGTAATAGAAATAGCGGATCAGCGCGCCCTGCGACGCCTGGTTGGTGGTGTAGCCGAACAGGGGCGCCTGCCACGCCTGCGAAAAGGCAAACAACAGGGCCACGCCGCACAGCAGCGACACCCACGATCCGCGCCAGTCCTCGATGAAATCGTCCAGGGCCTGCCTGACGGCCGACATCACAGCGCCGCGTAACGGCTCATGCGCCTGAGCGGCCCCTTGCCGGCGTTGCGCGCGCGGTTATACACCATGCCGATCAGCCGCCCGCCGACCTGCTCGATATCGTTCTTGAGGTTGACGCGCCCCTGCAGGTCGCCCTCCTCCTCGCTGACCACCAGGATGACGCCGTCCATCTGCCCGGCCAGTTGCAGCACCGCGCCCGAACGGTCCATGGCCGGCACATCGACAACGATGGTCTGGGTATGGCCGCGCAGGGCGTTCCAGTAGGACGTGGTGTCGAGCAGCCGGACGCGCTGGCCGGGGGCTATGTTCTGCTGGCGGAAGCGCGTCACCCACAGCTTGTTGGCCAGGAACGGCCGCGCCACCAGGTACTTGCTGTCGGGGATCGGTTCGCCATCGCCTCCGCGCGCCGGCGGCGCGATGCGGAAGAACGCCGAGCCGTCGGGGCTGGCCTGGCTAAGGCCGCCGGGCGGTCCGAAGCGTGCCGCGTCCTGGCCCATCTCGATCATCTGGGTCTGGTGCCTGAGGTCGGCATCGACCAGCCACACCGGCTTGCGGGCGAACGCCGCCTCGCAACGGGCATATTCGCGCGCCACGGTCGACACGCCTTCGCCGGAAAAGGCCGACACGAACATCAGGACGCGCCCGCGCGGACTCTGCGGCCGCCCCAGCGCCGCCATCAGGTCGGCCATTTCGCGCGTCAGATCAACCATGTACGTGAAACTCGAACACTTTCCTGCGAATCGCTGATCGCCACTGTCGCAAACGGTTGCACCGCGGGCAAGCCATCACCGTTCACGCCGCCTTCTTGCCGGCGGTGGCCAGCACGGGTAGGTCCAGCACCTTCGACGCCATGTCGGCATTGACGAAGCCCTTGCGCGTATAGACCCTGAGCAGGCCGGCGCACAAAGCGGTAAAGCCGGCGAACAGGAAGCTCATCATCAGCACCACGCGCTTGAAGCTTTTCGGCTTGGCCGGCACCGAGGCGCGCTCGACCACGCGCACCGTGTCGTCCGACGTCTTGGCCATCGAGCGCGTCGCGTCGTTTTCCTGGATCTTCTGCGTGAAGCCGTCGATATTCTTCTGCAGGGCATCGCGCTTGGTGGCCAGGTCATTATATTCCGCCTCGATCCCGGTCATGGCCTGCTGCTTGCCAGTCACCTGGCTGATCTGGTCCTGCAATTCCTGCTGGCGGCCGCGCAAGCTGGACAGTTCGGCCTCGACATCGAGCTTCTGTCCCACCACCGTCTGGTACACCGGATTGGCGCCCAGCTTGTGCGACTGCTCGCCGATACCGCCGCCCGACGTCATCATCGCCTGCAACGACGCGATCTGGGCGTCGATATCCTTCACCGGCTGGGCGGTCGGCTGGTAACGTCCCAGCAGTTCCTGCCGTGTCTCCTGCAACGCGGCGATCTTGTTGGGCACGGTCAGGTCGAGGTCGCGCTCGGTCGAAACCTCGGGCGCCAGGGTACTCAGATTATCGTCGATTTCCTTCAGCTTGGCTTCGTCGGTGGCGATCTGCGCCTGGGTGTCGTAAAGGTTCGACATCGCCGTGTCGTAAACCTTGGAATAGGTCGCGCGCGCCGCTTCGAAGTCGCCGACGCCGTTCTGCGCCAGGAACTGCTGGTATTCCTGGTCGGCGGTCGTCAACTGGTCATCGAAATTCTGCCGCTGCCGTTCCAGGGCCGGCCCCCGGTCATCGGCATAGACGTGCGAGCGGCGGTAATCGATATAGGTATCGATCAGGGTATTGAGGATCAGCGCCGCCGACATGGCGTTGGCGTGCTTGAAGCTGAGCTGCACCACGCTGTTGGCCGGGGCGGTCGAGACGCCAAGCCCGCCCTGCATCACCTTCAGCGCCGCCGCGTCGGCCTCGGCCTTCTGCGCCGGACCGGCCGGATTCCACAGGGCCGGCGTCTCGGGCAGGACCACCTTGTAGCCGACCTTGGCGATGACCAGCCGCTTCAGTTCGTCCGAATTGAGGATGGCCGATTCCGACTGCACCACCTGGTCGATGGTGGCGGTGGCGCCGCGCGCCGCGTCGTTGGTGGTCGGGTTATAGACGTAGTCCTGGCCCAGTTGCATGACCAGGTCGGCATTGGCGGTATAGGTCGACGGCATCTTCAGCGCGACCACGACGCCGGCGGCGAAGATGCACACGAACACCACCGCCATCAGCAGGATTTCACGCAGCAGCAGGCCGAGGATATCCTTCAGCTCCAGTTGCGGGCGGATCACCGCTGTCGTCCTCGGCGCCTCGGCCATCTGCTTCCTCTGCACGCGCGCGCCGGCGCGCCCTATCGGCACCACCTTGGCGTCGTCATCGTCCCACGGGTCGTCAGCGTGCATGGATTCTCGTTTCGGCAACACACGTCAGTCTTAAAAAATTGGCGAATCTTAAAAAATTCATCGCCTTCGTTAACCTATCGGCGCAGGCGTTAACGAATCTTTACGCTTTGCCGGTTTAGCTCGGCCATCCGCAAATTAATAAGGCCGACTCGGGTGATCACGCGCAGGACCCTTTTCATGACAGGCTTGGGGCTGGTGTTCGCAGCCTCCGCCGCGCGCGCGTCGTCCCGCATGCCCCAGGCGGGCGACATCCCCTTCGCCACCTGGACGGACGACGAGCCGCTCTATACCTTCTATCCCGGCGACAAGCTCGAAATCCAGGTGCCGGCGGCGCCGGAACTGAACCGCACCACGCAGGTCGGCCCCGACGGCCGCATCACCCTGCCGCTGATCGGCCAGGTCATGGCCGCCTACAAGAGCGTGCCGCAGTTGCAGGGCGATATCCAGGACGCCTATGCCGACGGCATCCTCATTCATCCCGGCGTCGAGGTCTTCCCGGGCGACACGGCGGCGATGCAGGTGATCGTCGGCGGCGAGGTCAAGAATCCCGGTCCGGTGACCATGCTGGGCGACATGGACGCGCTGCAGGCGGTGTTCGCGGCCGGCGGCTTTCTCAACTCCGCCAAACGCAGCCGGGTGATGATCATCCGCCGCGGCCCGGGCGGCGGCGCCATGCAGCGCATCGTCGATCTGAAAGACCCGCTGTCGGGACGCACCGGCGGCATGGTGGCGCTGCGCCGTTTCGATATCGTCTACGTTCCGCGCACCGCCGTCGCCGTGGCCGGCGAATGGGTCAACGAGTGGATCAATACCCTGATCCCCGGCGGCATCCTCAACTATTTCGCCTACCGGACGTTCAGTTGATCTGGTTCACAGACAGCAAAATTTCGCTGCCCGGATAGCTTACATACTTATGTCATCTCCAAACGCGTCAGCGTTTGGCAAGGCCGACCGGCCACCGCGCACGTTTGCGCGTCACCGCCGCGCCAGCGGCGCACCAAAAAGCTTGATCGACCGCTTTGCGGCCGATCAAGCCGCGCAGCCGATCCGGCCGGCGTCAAGCCACTGGCGGGCCGCCTTCTGCGCCTCGGCCACGTCCTCGCGCTCCATCTCGCGCGACAGTTCCTTGCGGTAGATGCTGGCTTCCAGCGAACCGCGCATGGCCGCCAGGTTGAACATCATGTGCGCCGAAATCAGGTCGATGGGCGCGCCGCCCTGGCCGGTGGAATACATCATCCCCAGGCGGAACAGTTCGTCGCCGCCCATGTCGGGGGTCGGCAGCGGCAGGGTCTTCATTTCGGTTTCGATCATCATGGTCAGATGCCGCGCCTTTTGCGCGTCTCCCCTAAGAGGTTGGTGAGGAGAGTTTTTCATTGCCGAATAAAATTAAAGTTAATATCGAAATTTACGCTGAATTTTTTGTGTAAATACAGATTTAATATTAATAATAGCGTTCATAAATTCATATATATTCACTAAAATATCGATAATTTTAAAGTATTTATCATTTAAAATTCATGAATTACGTATTATAAACATGCGAAAGACTCCCACAAGGCAATTAACACAGCCAATCCAGTTCCCATAATTCACGAAGCATTGCAAGTCGACGCCGCCCCCTCAACCGCTCTTTAACCGCCGCCGCTCCACCCGCGCGGCGTGTTAACCTTTGCCGTTTCATTCAGCTTCAGTTCACCTTGGCTCTGTCATAAACGGCATAAGACGATAATTTTATCGCCCGGCGTAGTCAGGTCCGCTTTTCGCCCCGTCGAGACGGGTGACCTTGATTGACAGTGAGGACGTACATGAACAACAGGTTCAAAACGATGGCCGGTTCCGGCCTTGTGCTCGGGCTTATCCTGGCCCTGAGCGCCGCGCCCGCCCTGGCGCAGCAACATCACGGCGGTGGTGGCGGAGGCGGCCGTGGTGGCGGTGGTAACGGCGGCGGCGGCTTCGGCGGCGCCCATAACGACAGCTGGCGCAGCGGCGGGGCCAGCGACTGGCATGGCGGCGGCAACCGTGGCGGCAGCGATTACAGCC
>FTIZ01009647.1_pt1 | contig 34004 bp, 22 predicted proteins | sample 1658381 | NCBI WGS metagenome assembly FTIZ01 (sample SAMEA3914822, study PRJEB12502) | metagenome | biome: forest; material: soil | place: USA | collected 2012-03-12 | depth 0.1 m
AGGGGCCGCCGGAGTGTCAACACTCCAAGGACACTTCAACGCCCTCAGGGACAAAATCCGCGGCGCCCCTTCGGGGTACGACGCAAAATGGCGCATTGCGGCATCGCAAAACCTTGAAAGAGATCACTCTTCCGGCGGTTTTGCTCCTGGCACTGCGCCATTTGCCTTCGTATCGCGGCGAAATCCTAAGGGAGTACGGACCCTAGCCGGCTGGCTTCCTGAACAGCATCACCGTCAGGCTGTCCTTGGGCGCGTTGCTGACCTGCAGGCCGTACAGGCCTGGCGTCAGGTCGAAATAGACGATCTTGTGGATAGCAGAGCAATCGACATGGGCGTGGTCGGTCGAGGTTAGCGGCTTGCCGTTTTGCACGACGTCGAGCCAGGCGCCGGCGCTGGCGGCGATGCCATAGGCGCCGGGCGCGGTGATGACCAGTGTCGCGGTGCCGGCGAAGGTGCCGGCCTTGGGCTGCTCATCGACAAGGCCGGTCACGGTTTCGATGGGGGCCAGCTTCAGCTTCACAGCCAGGCCGGTGGTGACCATGGTGCCGTCGCCGGTGAAGGCCGCCGGTGTATCGAAGCCGGTGGCGTAGTCGGGCAGGGGCGCCTGCGCCGCGCACGGCGTCTCATCCTGGGCGTGAACCAGGGCCGGCATGAACATCAGGACGGCGGCGAGGCATAAACGCTTCATGGCGATCTCCAGCGGGCGCATCCGACATGTCTAGCGACATTTCTTCGTCAATCCAAGCGACGGATTTTCCCCCGGCACGCGTTTCAGTTGTTCCGGGGTTACGTTGTTGCGCAGCCATGTCCCGGTTCCCCGCCATCCCCGTCGCTGAAAAGGTCGATCGCGCCACCTTCGAGCATGAGATCAAGCCGGGCAACCGGCCGGTCGTGCTCAAGGGGCTGGTCGCCGGCTGGCCGATCGTCGCGGCCGCGCAGGAGTCGCCGGCGGCCCTGGGCGCGTACCTGGCGCGCTTCGATACCGGCAGGCCGGCCAAGGTGGCGATTTGCCCCGCCAGCCAGAAGGGCCGCTTTTTTTACAACGACACCGTCAGCGGCATGAATTACCGCAACATACCGGGCACGGTGACCCAGGTGGTCAACCGCCTGCTGGCGGCGGACAGCCTGGGCGATTCCATCTATGTCCAGGCGATCCAGGCCGACCAGTACCTGCCGGACCTGATCCGGCACCTGCCGATGCCGCTGCTGGATGAGGACATTCATCCGCGGCTGTGGATCGGTAATTCGGTGCTGACCCAGACCCATTTCGACGAGTCGGTGAACATTGCCTGCCATGTCGCCGGCGACAAGGTCTTCACCCTGTTTCCGCCGGAGCAGGTGGCCAACCTCTATCCCGGCCCGCTCGACCTGACGCCGGCGGGCGTGCCCATCAGCATGGTGGACCTGGACGCGCCGGATTTCGAACGTTTTCCCAAGTTCCACAAGGCACTGGGGCACGCGCAGGAAGCGCGGCTGGAACCGGGCGACGCCCTGTTCATACCGGCCCTGTGGTGGCATCATGTCCGCACTACCGGCCCGCTCAACCTGCTGGTCAATTACTGGTGGAACGAGGTGCCGGCCGCAGCCTATTCCCCGTTTTCGACCCTTTACCTGGCGGCCCTCAGCCTGAAGCGCGTGCCGGCCGACCAGCGCCAGGCGTGGCGCGACCTGGTCAACTATTTCATTTTCGACGAGGGCGGCGAGCCGATGGGCCACCTGCCGGACGTGCCGAGCGTCTTCCAGCACGACCTGACGACGGAGCAAATGGAAACCTACAAGCGCTACTTCCGCGAAAACATCAAACTGTAAGCCCGCTGGGCCTTGACGCCGGGGGTGAAATCAGAACAGACCTAGAACAAAGGGTGTGTTCGATGCGTGTCGGGATCAGGCTTTACGATTGTTGCTGGGTGGAGCTGGAGGGTTATCCGCGTCCGGAATTGGTCATCCAGAAACGGCTGAAGCCGAAAATCTTCGCCATCGATGAGTTTCTCTACGACGAGGCCGGCAATGCGCTGGCGCACCAGACGACGGCGCCGCGCGTACGGATGGTCGTGACGGCGCCGGGGCGGCAAGCCCGTACGCCGCGACGAATTTAATAGCTTGCGTCCTCGCAGGCTTGCAGGTTCGGGTTGAGCCGGGCCAGTGCGGTGGTCAGCATGTCGATCATGCCTTGCGCCTTGGCCGGGTCGTCATTGTACTTGACAAGCAGGTCCCTGGCGGCGTCGGCGGCGTCGAAGGCGTTGAGATAGTGCTGGCGCGCCGAGCGGAGATCGTCGCAGGCCTGGCCGGGGTCGTTGTTGTCGTGGAGGGCCGAATTGCCGCTGGCGATGTCGGCCTGGGCGGCGTTATATTCGTCATTGGCCGACTGACCGTAGGCGTCGAACTGCGCCTGGGCCTGGTCGTGTTCGGCCTGGTCCTTGAAACCGGTTATCGAAGGCGCGTGGATATTGCCGTCGGCATCGACGGTGGCGGTGCAGTAATTTTCGATGACCTCGTTGGCATCGTCGCGCAGGGCGGTGACGTTCTTTTCGAAGCCGGCGATGTTGTCCTGGTTGAGCTCTGTATGCGCGCGTAATTCCGTGAAACGAGTCAGCAAGGCGTTGGCTCCGTCAAGGCCGGCATTGGCGTTGTCGCACAGGCCTTTCTGATCCTGGGCGTCGATGAAGCTTTGGGTCTTCGCCTGGCGGTCCTGGAGCGCGTGATAGCTGTCGGTCATTTCCTGGACCAGGGGCGAGACCTGGGCTTGAGCGGGCAGGGCGACCAGGAGGCAAAGGGCGGGGATGAGGTATTTCATGACAGTCTTTCAGGATCCACAGGTCGGCGCGCCGATACCATAGTTGGCTTCGTTGATGGCATCGACGGCCGCGGTGTACGATTTGGCCAGGTCGGGATAGGCCTTGGCCAGGTCGGCCATGGTGTCCAGTTCCGCGATCTCGCCCTGCTGGCTTTCCCACATGATGTTCATGTCGGCGCAGATGTTGGATTGCACTTCGGAATCCATGTCGGGGCCCAGTTGCTCCTTGAAGCGGTAATAGCGGTCGAGATAATCCTGCCGCTTCTGTTCGTGGGCATCCAACTGGTCGGCCAGGGATTGCGGGATCGTGACGGAATGGGTCTGGTCGATGGTGCGCTCGACCATCGGCGGGTGATAGGTGCCGTCGGCGCAGGCTTCGGCGCCATCGGGCGTGATCTTGCCCAAGGTGTCGTCGACAGCTGCCCGGTAACCCGTATCGGTGGCGCGCTGGTCCGGGGCCGCCAATTGGTCCATTTCGTCGATCCGCGCGCGGGCGTGGATCAGCATGGCGATGCCGTGACGCAAGGGTGTGCATACCTGGTCGAAGCTTTGGGCCTCCGAGGCGTTGTAGGCGCCGGTGGCGACGGTTTGCATCGCGACCAGTTCGGCCTTGAAGTCATTGTCGGCCTCGTCCCAGGTGACGTGGGCACGGTCGGGATAGTCGCCGGCGCACGTCGCCGCCCAGCCTGCGAGACCAACCTCGGCGCTGCCCGGATACAGGCTGCTTTCGCGCCAGGCCAGGGTCATGGCGGTATCGAGCGCAGTGCAGCGGGCATCGTCACCGGTCGCGGCCTGTGCCGCCTCAAGGGCGGCCTGGCGCTGGTCTTCGAGGCCTTGCAGGCCGGGCGTCGCGGCCAGGGCCGGCGCGCTGACAAAGAAGGCGGCAAGGGCAAGCGCCGCAAAAGTCTGCATGATAGGTCATCCCCGGAAATGACCTCACCGTACGGGATTACCGCCGCACGCGTAACCCCCTGTTCAGGGGGTACGTTTCAATCTTGACATCTAATCGATCATCTCGGCGACCAGGCGACGCAGTTCGCGGCGGCTGAACAGGGGCGGCGTGGTGGTTTGCGGCGTGATGACGCGCAGTTGGCGGCGTGGATGCGTCGTGTGGGTTTGGGCGTGGGTAGTCATAATGGTCCTCGGCCGCCGGTTTGGTCCGGACGGTCTTTTATGGGGTAACAGCCATGCCGAACGGCAGGGTGATCAAACGGTAGACAAGGGAGGGAAAAAGCTCGGCACTCGATCTTACGAGTTCAGAGAGTTGCCGGAATATCGTCGTTGACAAGTTTCATATAGATGCTGCCGGGGGAAATGGCAAGTTTCAGATGACGCGAATTCGCTGGCCGCGCGACACCGCATCGTTCGCAAACGCTTGCCGCGGTTGGTTGCGGTCGCTGTCGACAACCCTGGAACTTGTATTCACGAAAAGTTTTTCTTTCCAAGGTTGCAAATGGCGTCGAAACGGACATAACTTCCGGTGTGCGCATGAAAATCTGGGGACGAGCGCACGGCATACCGAAGGGGGATTTGAGACATTTGCCGCGGACCGGGACGTCGCTTGACGTGTCGCAGGCGCATGCGGTTCCGGTCGTGATACCGGCACATAAACTCATTTTTTCTAATCTGGTTTTTGCCTCATCTGCAAACCGGCCCGGTGGCTCAACCGGGGCGCCTTGGAGCTTGACGTGAATCCGCTGAAACCGCTTTCCGCTCATGTGAGCCCCGAATGGAAAAGGCTTATCCTTGCCGGGTTGACGGTATCTGCACTTGTTTGCGCCGTGGCCGGATGTGCTCCCTCCCAAACGCAGCGCATCAAGATCACTGTATCCGTAGACGACAATGGTGTTCTGCGCACCGGATCGTCGGTCATGCAGTTCAGTTGTACCGGCACGGACAACAGTCTTGGGGGAATGGGCATTGGCAGCTGTGCCATCAGCGGCGAAGCGGTGCCAGTTGATCTCGGGGCGCATGGTTATCTGTTCATGCTGTTGTGCGGTGGCGGTAATTACCTGCAGGACGGCGTAATCAGCGACATAATGGGGGCGAGGCCTAGCCCTTATGTGAAAAGCTGGGATCTGACGCCTGATCGAATTCCACGGTTAGTCACTTTCGACAACCCTGATGATTCCAGAACGGTCGAGTCCGTCGATCCGCAACATCTTGACAGGACCTTTGGCCAAGGCATCAGCTTGAAGTCTATCCATGCCGAATACACGCGTGAGCCGATCACGCGCGGCCAGGTCGAATTAAAATTGCCATGGCTGGGACAAGATAATGGCAATTCTTATATCCACGAATCTTATCGTGGCTCAATGTACCTGAGCGGTGGCACTATAAGTAACGGCTTAACGTTGTCCTCTCACCTTCAATACTACAATTTCAAAACAGGAAAGTAACAGAGATGCCGGATACACCGCCTCCGACTTACGACGATTTATTTTTGTCGATCCTTTCCATGGATTCGTACAGCCGCAATAACAATCAAGGCGTATTCATGCCTTCAGCGCCGGATGATGATTCCAGCGGAATTGTTATTGGCAATGCGGAAATTATCGGAAGTACGGTTGACGCGGAGCATTCCTTCTACGCGATAGCCTACAGGTTGTCGGACGGCACGATAGTTGTTGATTATCGCGGCACGGACGATTTGAATTTTTCCAACCCTACGGTGGCTGCCGCAAACGATCTGTTTAACGGATGGCTCGTCGGCGGTGGCGTAACTATCAATAACCAATCTGGCCTAGCCCTGGAATTTTACCAGAATATTCTGAATTTAACCGGCCATTATGATCTGACTCCTTTTGACCCGGCGCCTTCCAATTTTGTATTTACCGGCCATTCCCTGGGAGGGGGATTGGCCGGCATGGTTGCCGCTCTGAGTCACGGCAAAGCACTCGTGACCGATCCCATGCCTTATCCGGTCGTAGCTCTGGTCGAGTATGTGTCCGAAGTCATAAATCTTATGAGCGTGACCGCTGTCGCTGCGGCTACCTTTGGGGTGACAGGCCAAGATGCGACAGACGCATTAATAGCATTGGCCCTCATAAGCCCGACTGCGGCTCAGATATATGTTGGCCTGGCTCTGAACGAGTTGGAAAGCGATGGCGCGCTTCCGCAATTACCGAACTGGAGCAGTGTTAAAGGCTATCACGTCGAAGGAGAAATCCTTCAATTCCTGCGCGATGGCACTCTGACGGGACTCGGCGCGGAAGCATTAAGTCTGGTTTCAGGTATATTTGGATCTCTGGCGCCTACCGGTTCACTAGCCACCTTGCTATCGTTGGTTACAGGCGGTCTCGCAGGCATTTCCGAGGCCTATACCGCGGCATTTTCGACTTCAAACCTTACGGTCAACGACACTGAGCTTTCGACTTTCGGCTGGACAGACGCCCATGGGGGGCCAAACGTACTTATTGACCATCACAGCGCCGCGCTGGATGTACTTTTGACCTACTCCAGTTTTATGGAAGGCCAAATCAGTCCTTCATTCGGAGACTGGCACCAGGATACAAGATCCGTCAACGCCGTTCTGAACGCGCTGTATAACGATAGCGTCGGCGCGGCGCTCGGTTTGAAGCAACAGGCAAAAAATCCTGTCGACGGGACGACTCCGGTTGCTTCTCCCGGAAGCTATACGGGCTTTGTGAATCCGGCGGATCAAATGACTCGAATGATTGCCTACTCGGCGATCATGACCGGCACGACAGTATTTGGGAATACCGCTGTCCAGGCCCTGTTCGATGATGCAGATGATCTTGAACATGCTTTGAGTGGGACGTCCAGCCTGAATCTGGGAGCCAAGGGGCTTGGAGAAATACTTGCGCAGTTTTCAGGCGGGCTCGCCTATCACAAGATAGAGGTTGATGATCACGCCGAAACTACTTTGGGGGTACTGGATTTTAATACCACGACGCGGGTGCTTACGGTTGATCTTTCAGACAGCACATGGACGGTCGACGGCGAGGTTCCCCTGGCAGTGATTGTGGGCCGTGATGATTTTGTTAGTGATTATGTCAATGGTTCAGGTGTCAGTTCTATACTCAATCTGGCAACGATGGGATGGGTCTGGGATACGATCAGCCTTAGTCTGATCGATCGTTTCGTCCTGCATACCGACAACGCGGATACGACTTTCTATGCACCTGGAAGCGAGACAGACAGCGACCACGTGACGTTGGAGTTGTTCGGTGATGGAGACGATATCCTCATAGGGTCCGACGGCAATGATTTTATCATTGGAGGCGCGGGGAATGACGCCATCCTGGGCAGCCAAGGCAACAATGTCTTGGTCGGCGCCGAAGGCGACGACACGATCACGGGCGGAGACGGAAAGGATCTGATCGTCGGCGGCGCCGGTATCGATACAGTCGACTACACGCATGGTCAGCCCACGCCCGAGGATACGAGCCTGGGCGGATTTCATATTGTCGTGACAGCGGATGTCATTGATGTCGATCAAAACGGAACTGACAATTCCGATCATTTGTATGGCATCGAAAATATCGAATTAGGGGATCGGGACGACGCCGTCGAAATTCATACCTTAAATCCCAACCTGACCGGAACGGTTATCGATGGTGGCGATCAATCGGATGCAGCCGGCGACCAGATCAGCTTCGAAAAGATCAATGACGGGTCCTCGGGGCCGTCACTGGGAATTTATTTCGGCCCGGGCGAACAGGTTGATTACGCCGTAAATGGCAAAAGGCAATCTGGCACGGGCGGCATTCATTTTACAAATTTTGAAAGCGTGGTGGGTTCACACGGTAATGACGTTTACGACGACGGCAATACGCAAAGCCTGAAGGTCGATCTCGGTGACGGCGCCGATACGGTCCTGCACGCCGGCGCGGGCACGCTGATCGACCTGGGCACAGCCGGGCACGATGTCGATATCGTCAATGTCAATGCCGGAGTCGGCATCCAGAATTTCGGCGCGGAAGATCAGCTCTGGTATAACGGCCAGCGCCTATATGGCGCCTTGCAGAACATGTCGTCGGAATTGATGCCGACCAGCAACGGCGGCATGATCAAGTGGGGGCTCTCACCGGACGGCGAACTGGTCGTCATGGTGGAAGGCCTGACTTCGCCAAGCCTGCACGGCGGCGAATTGAACGGCATGTATATCGAGGGCTGGAAAGACTCGTACGGGCATGTTCCGGGTGCAACGGAATATACCGGTAACGGTGATATCACCCTGGCAAAATTCAAGATCACGGCTGTCAGGGTTGCCGATCTCAAGCCCGGCCAGGCTGATATCATGAAAACCTGGGAATTATTCGGTCTCGAAACGAAGGTTATGACCGGACACGATTTCTGGGGCGGCAAGGACCCGCTGGTCCTTGATCTCGACGGCGACGGCTTCGACCTCAACATGCTGTCGACGACGGCGCCGCAGTTCGATATCGATGCCGATCTCTACAAGGAATATGCCGGCTGGGTCGGGCGCGACGACGGCATGCTGGTGCGCGACATCGGCGCCGACGGCAAGATCGAGGATTCGCGCGAACTGTTCGGCGGGACCAGCGACGGCTTCACCATCCTGGCCACGCTCGACGGCAATCATGACGGCGTGGTCAATGCCGACGACGACGGCCTGGCGGACTTCAACGGCGACGGCACCGTCGACAGCTCGGATACCTTCTCCGACCTCCAGATCTGGGTCGACGGCAACCAGAACGGCGTGTCCGACAGCGGCGAACTCAAGGCGCTCAGCGACTATGATGTTGTCGGCCTGAATGTCACCTCTACACCTAGCACGGATTCGGTCGGCGGCAACCTGATCACCGCCACGTCGACCTTCATCCGCGGCGACGGCAGCACCGGCGCGCTGGGCGAAGCGGTCCTGGCCGTCGACAACAGCCGCTCGACCTATATCGGCCCGGACATCACCATCACCACGGAAGCGGCGGCCGAACCCGACCTCAAGGGCTTCGGCACGCTGGTCAGCCTGCGGCAGGCGCTCAGCGTCGAGCCCGACGACCTGTCGCTTGTCGACCTGACCATGTCGAGCTTCGACCTGGCCGACCATGACATGGCGACCTTGCGCGCCGATATCCGCCCCTTGCTGACGGCGTGGGCCGACGGCTCGCCCCTTCGTGACGCGGCCGGCGACATCGTGCATGGCGCGGCGGCCAATCCGGACTACAGCGACATCCCGATCATTCGCGATAACGGCGACCTCGGCGACTATGCCTGGAATATTGAGGCGTCGACGACTACCGAGGGCGAGGAAACCGCCAACGTCCTGACGCTGAAGTTCGTTTCCGGCCTGGAAGTGACGCTGACGACCGCCGAAGGCCAGGCCCAGGATCTGAGCGGCCTGTGGACGCTCGAAGGCGACCCCGTATCGTCGTCGGTATCGACCAGCGTGGTGGATGGCGTCACGCTTTACACGAGAACCTATGTCTATGCCGACGGACAGGTGCTGACGGGCACCGGCGCGGCTTCGTCCTCGGCGACGCTGGCGACCCTGGCTTACGGCAGTTTCGACCAGACGATAGATTACACCACCCACCACTTCACGTCCGGCGTCATCCTGGGGGGAGACCTCGCTTTCTTCGAACGCTATCTTGGCGAAGTCCTGCCGTTCCACGAACAGCCGGACGATGCCTCGGCGGCCTTGCCCGTCGTCGATACGGCCATCGACGCCATGGAGGAAACGCTCAACCTCCTGGCCGCGCGGGTCGCGGTTCAGTCGGACGCCTTCGCGCCGATTTTCGGCGACATCGCCTATGACGTCGACAGCAACACCTTCCATGGCGCATCAGGCCATCAGCTCATGCCCACCTTCGCCAACCTCCTGACCCTGGCCGACAGCCAGAGCGATCCCCTGACCTGGCTCAAGTCCTGGGATCCGTTGCTGTCGACCATCATCGCCGACTACGACCGCGGCGACGGCGGCATCAACACCAATGGCTTCCTGGCGCAAAACATCGTCGGCGCCTTCGAAAGCGTGCACCCGTCGTTCGATGTCCTGACCGCCGTCGAAGGCCTGGGCCTCGATCCGGATATCTTTGTCACCGGCGAAGGCGACCTGACGGGCACGGACGACGCCGACATCTTCTATCTTGGCGGCGGCAGCGACCAGACGGCGACCGGCGGCAAGGGCCTCGACAACTACATCATCGGCGCCGATTTCGGTCATTCGACCATCAACGACATCGAGCCGGCCCTGGAGGATCATTACGACGACGTGGTTCGCTTCACCACGCTCAATCCCGACGACGTGACCCTGACGCGCGACGGGATCGACCTGACGATCACCGACAATGCCACCGGCGACACGCTCACCATCGAGGGGCAGTTCTACGGCGAATGGGCCGGTCCGCTCGGCAGCGGCTATTGGCCCGACGAAGGCATCGCGGCGCTGGTCTTCGCCGACGGAACGGTCTGGGACGACATTGACATGGCGCGCGCCGCCTCCCATCCCGACGCCGACAGCACGACGGTCACCGGCACGGCCGACAATGACTTCATGGACGGCGGCACGGGCGACGACCTGCTCGAAGGCGCCGGTGACGGCGACATCTATGTCTTCGGACCGGGCTACGGCAACGACACGATCCACGACGTCGAGGACAATCCTTTCCGTGAGGCGTTCGACATCCTGACCTTCCGCACCGGCATCTCGCCGGACGACCTGACCTTCCATCGCGACGGCGATTCGGACGACCTGCTGATCACGATCGACGGCGACACAAGCGATACGATCACGATCCTGGGGCAATTCGCCGCCACCTATACCGGCGTCTTCGGCACCATCTTCTCCAACCAGATCGAGGTCCTGACCTTCGAGGACGGCGGCACGCTGAGCGCCGACGAGATCGACCAGAAGATTATCGAAAGCAACGAGACCTCCGGCAACGACACCATCTACGGCTTTGCGCGCGAGGACGTGCTGGAAGGCGGGCGCGGCAACGACTTCCTGTCGGGCGGCAACGAGAACGACACCTATATCTTCAATCGCGGCGACGGCGACGATACCGTCGCGGACGCAATGGACAATATCCTCGGCGGCCGGACTGACACGCTTCAATTCGGCGCCGGGATTGCCGCGTCGGACGTCACCTTCACCCGTGACGGCGATGACCTGGTGGCCACGATCAATGACGATGGTGGATCCGTCCGCATCCAGGGGCAGTACGCTTTCTTCGAATCCGGCGTCTTCGGCACGCTGAACTTCAACCTGGTCGAAAACTTCGTCTTCGCCGACGGCACCACCATGGGCTGGCGCGAGATCATGGACGGGATCATCCAGGCCTCGGAAACCAGTGGCGACGATCATATCCTCGGCACGCACTTCAATGATGTCTTCGACGCGGGGGAGGGCGACGACCTGATCGAGGGTGATTCGGGCGCCGATACCTACCGGTTCGGCATCGGCGACGGCCACGACACCATTTCCGACAATGCCGGCAATATCCTGGCCGAGGATGGCGACACCATCGCCTTCAAGACCGGCGTGACGCTGGCGGACATCCATATCGAACGCACCGGCGACAGCCTGCAAAACGCCCTGATCACCGTTGGCGACGACGGCGACAGCCTGCTCATCGAGGGGCAGTTCTCCTATACGACGATCAACGTCCGCAGCTACGAGATCGAGAACTTCACCTTCGCCGACGGCACCACCCTGACGACGGACGACCTGCGCGAGCTTTACATCGCCCAGCACGAAACGACGGGCGACGATACGGTCGACGGCTTCTATACCGACGACACCCTGAACGGCGGCGCCGGCGACGATGTACTGCGCGGCGGCGACGGGTCGGACACCTATGTCTTCGACGCCGGCTTCGGCCACGATACGATCGAGGAAAGCGTCACCTACGTCACCTATGACGACAATGACGTCATTCAGTTCGGCGCCGGCCTGCTGTCGACCGATGCGATCCTGACGCGCGATGGCGATGACCTCGTCATCGCTTTCACCGGTGCGTCGGACCAGGTCACGATCACCGGCCAGTTCAGCCACTTTGCCTATTTCGACGGCTGGTCGGATATCGAAAGCGTCAGCTTCGCCGACGGCGTCACCTGGACGGCGGACGACATCCGGACGCAGTTGATCGCCCAGTCGGAAACCTCCGGTGACGATACGGTCATAGGCTTCTATGGCGCCGACGTCATCGACGGCGGTGCGGGCAACGATACGCTCGAAGGCCTCGGCGGCGGTGACACTTACCTCTTCGGCATCGGTTCCGGCCAGGACACGATCATCGAAAGCATCGCGTCGGTTTATGAGGACGACCCGGACACCTTGTCCTTCAAGGCCGGCGTCACGGCCGACGATGTCGGCTTCCTGAAGTCGGGCAATGACCTGCTGATCTCGATTGCCGGCTCGACGGATTCGCTGCGCATCCAGGATCAGTTCCTGGCGAACAGCGAAGTCGAGAGCTTTGTCTTCAGCGACGGCACGGTGCTGACGGCCACCGACGTGGCGGCTCTGGCCGTCGCCAGCCAGGGCACGTCCGGTAACGACACCATCACCGGCACCAGCCATGCCGACCTGATCGACGGTGGCGCCGGCAACGACCTGCTGGAAGGCGGCGACGGTCCGGACACCTATCGTTTCGAAGCCGGTTTCGGCCAGGACACGATCCAGGAAACGGTGGCCCACTTCGGCACCAGCGACGACGACGCCATCGTCTTCGCCGCCGGGCTGGACGCCGCCGACCTTGTCCTGTCGCGCAGCGGCAACGACCTGATCCTCGGTTTCACCGGCACGACCGACACCATCACCGTCACTGACCAGTTCTTCCACTTCGGCAGTTTCCCCGGCTTCAGCGACATCGAGCACATCTATTTCGCCGACGGCACCAGCCTGAGCGACAACGACATCCGCCTGGACCTGATCGCCCAGTCGGAGACCTCGGGCAACGACACCATCTATGGCTATTACACGGACGACGTCTTTGACGGCGGCGCCGGCAACGATACCATCTACGGCTATGGCGGCGGCGATACCTACAATTTCGGCCGTGGTGACGGCAGCGACACGATCTACGAAAGCATCGCCAGCGTTTATGAGGACCTGCCCGACACCCTGGCCTTCAAATCGGGCGTGTCGCCGCTGGACGTGACGTTCTCGAAAAGCGGCAGCGACCTGATCGCCAAGATCAATGGAACTTCCGACCAGGTCACGGTCGCGGGCTTCTTCACCACCTACCAGTACCAGATCGAAAACTTCACCTTCGCGGACGGCACGACCTACGACGTCACCGAGGTCACGGCCCTGGCCAACCGTGCCCCGGCGACCTCCGGCAACGACACCCTGGTCGGCACGGTCGTGGCCGATGTGATGCAAGGCCTGGCCGGCAACGACTCGCTGACGGGCCTGGCGGGCTCCGATCTCTACGTCTACAACCTGGGGGACGGCGCCGACACGATCTATGAGGGCGCCGCCGCCAGCGACACGGACACCCTGTCTTACGGCGCCGGCGTCACCACCTCGAACCTGCTGATTGCGCGCTCCGGCCTGACCGGCGCCGTGCTGACGGTCAGCGGCCAGACGGGGTCGATCACGCTCGACAACCAGTTCAAGGCCGGCGGCTACGGCATCGAGCAGATCCAGTTCGACGGCGGAACGACGTGGAGCCTGGCCGATATCCGTTCGGCCTATCTGAGCCAGGCCGAGACGACCGGCAACGACACTGTCTATGGCTTCGACGGCGTCAATGACAGCCTGCAGGGCGGCCACGGCACGGACAGCCTTTATGGTGGCACCGGTTCCGACACCTACACCTACAATTCCGGCGACGGCACCGATACCCTCTATGAAGGCGCCAATGCCGGCGATACCGACAAACTGGTTCTCGGCACCGGACTGAATCCGTCGGGCCTGACCTTCACCCGCTCCGGCAACAGCCTGGTGCTGCATTTCACGGCGCAGAGCGCGGTCATCACGCTCGACAACCAGATCAATCCGGCGGCCGGCTACGGTTTCGAACAGGTCCAGTTCGGCGACGGCACGCTGTGGTCGGCGTCGGACCTGGTCTACGCCTACGCCCTGTCGGGCTCGACCACCGGCAACGACAGCATTTCGGGCGTGGCCAGCCAGAACGATTTCCTGGCCGGCGGGCTCGGCAACGATACGCTCTCGGGCAATTCCGGCAGCGACACCTACTATTACAATCTCGGTGATGGCGCCGATACCATCGCCGAGTCGCCCTATTCGGGCGATACCGATACGCTGGTCTTGGGCAGCGGCCTGACCACGTCCAACACGGTGATCACGCGGTCGGGCGAAACCGGCGCCGTCGTCACCTTCACCGGTCATACCGGTTCCGTCACCCTCAACACGCAGTTCTATGGTAGCGGCTTCGGCATCGAGCAGATACGTTTCAGCGACGGCACCGTCTGGAGCACCGCGGACATGCAGGCCAATTACCTGGCCTACGCCCAGACCTCGGGCAACGACACGGTCTACGGCTTCGACAACACCAACGATACGTTGCAGGGCGGACTGGGCAACGACACCCTCAACGGTTTCACCGGCTCCGACACCTATATCTACAATATCGGCGATGGCGCCGACACGATCGTCGAGAATCCGTATTCCGGCGATACCGACGTCATCAGCTTCGGCTCCGGCATCACCACCTCCAACCTGGTCGTTGCGCACACGTCCCAATACAACATGTCGCTGAGCATCAGCGGCCAGAGCGGTTCCATCGCGGTCGGCAACGAGTTCTACGGCAGCGGCTACGGCGTTGAGCAAATCCACTTCAGCGACGGCACCACATGGACTGTCTCGGATTTGCGCACGGCCTATCTCAGCCATGCCGGGACCTCGGGCAACGACACGATCCTCGGCTTCGATGGTTCGGCCGACAGCCTGCAGGGCGGCGCAGGCAATGACAGCCTTTACGGCTACACCGGCTCCGACACCTACATCTACAACCTGGGAGACGGCGCGGACACGATCTATGAAGGTCCCTATTCCGGCGATACCGACGTGCTTAGCCTGGGTTCCGGCATCACCACCTCCAATATCCAGGTCACCCACTACGGAACCTACGGGATCAGTCTGACGTTTGCCGGCCAGAGCGGTTCCATCCTGCTCGACTCGCAACTCTTCGGCAGCGGTTACGGTATCGAACAGATTCACTTCAACGACGGCACCACCTGGAATGCCGCGCAGATCCTGGCCAATGCCTGGCTGCGCGGCAACCAGTTCAACGACACGATCACCGGCACGTCCGGCGCCGACAAGATTGACGGCGACGGCGGCAACGACACTCTGTCGGGCGGCGACGGCAACGACTACCTGTGGGGCAATACCGGCAACGATACCCTCACGGGCGGCAATGGCAGCGATACCTTCGGGTTCGGTACGGGCTTCGGCAAGGACACGATCACCGACTTCTCGCACAGCCAGAGCGACGTGATCGAGTTCAGCACGGCACTCTTCGCCGATTTCACCGCGGTTCAAGCCGCGTCAACGCAGGTCGGCGCGAATGTGGTCATCACGTTCGATACGAACGATACGGTGACGCTGAACGGGATAACGCTGGCCGCGTTGCAGTCGAGCGACTTCCATTTCGTGTAACGCCTGATGAGCCGTGCCGTGCGGTCTTATGGCCGCAACGGCACGGCCAAAAAACCTATCCGACAGGTTCCGCCGGCACGTCGATCTCGCTGCCAAGTTCCCTGAACCTGGCCGACATCTGTTGCATGCCAGTTGAGATTTGGCCGATTTCCGCTTCCAGGTCAGCCTTTTCATTGTCGGTCATGTTGGCGGCGTAGTCGCGCACCTCTTGGGTGATCTTCATCGAGCAGAACTTCGGGCCGCACATCGAGCAGAAGTGCGCTGTTTTGTGCGCTTCCCTGGGCAGGGTTTCATCGTGGAAGGCGCGGGCGGTTTCGGGATCGAGGCCGAGGTTGAACTGGTCTTCCCAGCGGAATTCGAAGCGCGCCCGGCTCATGGCGTCGTCCCACATCCGTGCGCCCGGATGGCCCTTGGCGAGGTCGGCGGCGTGGGCGGCGATCTTGTAGGCAATCACCCCGTCCTTGACGTCCTTGCGGTCGGGCAGGCCGAGGTGTTCCTTGGGCGTGACATAGCACAGCATGGCCGTGCCGTACCAGCCGATCATGGCGGCGCCGATGGCCGAGGTGATATGGTCGTAGCCGGGCGCGATATCGGTGGTCAGCGGTCCGAGCGTATAGAAAGGGGCTTCGCCACAGGTCTTCAACTGCTTGTCCATATTGGCCTTGATCTTGTGCATCGGCACATGGCCGGGGCCTTCGATCATCACCTGACAGCCCTTGTCCCAGGCAATCTTCGTCAGTTCACCCAAGGTATCGAGCTCGGCGAATTGCGCCGCGTCGTTGGCGTCGGCGATCGAGCCGGGGCGCAGGCCGTCGCCCAGGCTGAACGACACGTCATAGGCGCGCAGGATGTCGCAGATTTCCGGAAAATGCGAATAGAGGAAGTTTTCCTTGTGGTGGGCCAGGCACCACTTGGCCATGATCGAGCCGCCGCGCGACACGATGCCGGTGACGCGTTTCGCGGTCAGGTGGATGTAGGCGAGGCGGACGCCGGCGTGGATGGTGAAGTAGTCGACGCCCTGCTGCGCCTGCTCGATCAGGGTGTCGCGGTAAATCTCCCAGGTCAGGTCGGAGGCCTCGCCGCCGACCTTTTCCAACGCCTGGTAGATCGGCACGGTGCCGATGGGCACCGGCGAATTGCGGATGATCCATTCGCGGATATTGTGGATATTGCGGCCTGTGCTGAGATCCATGACATTGTCGGCGCCCCAGCGGATCGCCCACACCATCTTGTCGACCTCTTCCTCCATGGAGGAGGTCACGGCCGAATTGCCGATATTGGCGTTGATCTTGACCAGGAAGTTGCGCCCGATGATCATCGGCTCGACTTCCGGGTGGTTGATATTGGCCGGGATGATGGCGCGGCCTCTGGCCACTTCGTCGCGGACGAATTCGGGCGTGATGAAATCGGGGATGGAAGCGCCGAAGTCCTCGCCGTCGCGCAGGACGGCGGCGTTCTGTTCGCGCCGCAGGTTCTCGCGGATGGCGATGTATTCCATCTCGGGCGTGATGATGCCGCAGCGGGCATATTCGAGCTGGGTGACGGCCCGACCATCTTTGGCGCGCAGGACCCTGGGCAGGTTGGGGAATTGCGGGGCAAGGCGGCCTTCGGAGACATTGCCGTTATCTTCGGGCTTGACCTCGCGGGCCTCGATCTGTTCGACGTCGTCGCGCGCCGTGATCCACGACTCGCGCAGGCGCGGCAGGCCTTTCGAGATATCGGGCGCGAAGCCGGCTTCGGTGTAGGGGCCGGAGGAATCGTAGATCGTCAGCGGCGCTTCGTTGGCCGACGGGTGGACGCAGACCTCACGGAAAGGGACGCGGATATCCGGGTGGAGAAGACCCGGCGCATGGACCTTTTGCGAGCCGGGAATGGGTGAGGCTTCGATCGTGATGGGCTTCAGTTCGAATGGCTTGTTCATGTGTTCCCTCGTTATAGTGAGGGATCATGCGCGTAAGTATCGGGCGCTTTGTCTGCCCGGCTTGAGGGCATAAGCGTATCCAACTCCCTTCGCCGGCATGACCCGGATCAGGTTCGGCGGGTTTGGAGGACTGGACCTCCGTCTCAGCCCGCCTTCAACGCGCGGACACCCCGGTGAACTGCCGGCGAGCATAGGCCGGTCCGCGCCGGGGTCAAGCGGGAAGTGGTTTGCGGTTTGCCGGGCGCGCTGTTAAGGATGTGGCCCATCATTTCACGAATCCCAGAATGACCTCCGAAAACTTGCCCGCCGAAACCTATGATCCGCTTGTCCCTGTCCCGGAGGCGCGGCGCAGTTTCGGGATGGGCGATGCGTTTTCGCTGTGGTTCAGCCTGGGTATCGGCCTGCTCGTGCTGCAGGCGGGAGCGGGGCTGATCCCGGGATTGAGTCTGGGATGGGCGCTGGCGGCGATCGTGGCCGGCAGCGCGGCCGGTTCGGTACTGCTGGCCCTGGCCGGCGTCATCGGTACGGATACGGGCCTGGCCACCATGGCGGCGCTCAGGCCGACCCTGGGTGTGCGCGGGGCGGCGGTGCCGGCGGCGCTGAACGTGATCCAGCTGGCCGGCTGGGGCGCGTTCGAGATCATCGCCATGCGCAACGCCGCCGACGAGCTGACTAAAAACACCTTTCACATCAGCGCGCCGGTGGTGTGGACGCTGGTCTTCGGCGTAGCGGCGACGGCCCTGGCCATCGTCGGACCGCTGAGTTTCGTGCGCCGCATCCTGCGCAAGGGCGGGATCTGGCTGGTGCTGGCGGGGGCGGGGTGGCTAACCTGGTCGCTGCTGTCGCGTCATGACCTGGCGCACCTGTTCGCCCAGGCCGGCGACGGCTCGCTGGGATTCGGCGCCGGCGTCGATATCGTGGCCGCCATGCCGTTGTCGTGGCTGCCACTGATTGCCGACTACAGCCGCTTCGGCCGTTCGCCCAGGGCGATGTTCCGGGGCAGCACGCTCGGTTATGTCGTCGCCAATGTCTGGTTCTATGCGCTGGGCGCCGCCTATGCCCTGACGGCGCGCAGCGACCCCGACGGCCTGCTTTTGTCGGCGCTGGCGACGACCGGAGGCGGCATCGCGCTGCTGTTCATCCTGATCGACGAGACCGACAACATCTTCGCCGATATCTTCTCGGCGGCGATGAGTACCGCGACCCTGGTGCGGGTACGGGTGCCGCACCTGGTTATCGGCTTCGGCGTCCTGTGCACCGGCCTGGCGCTGTTCCTGCCGATGGCCAATTTCACCAGCTTCCTCTACATGATCGGCTCGGTGTTCGCGCCTTTATATGGCGTGCTGCTGGTCGACCATTTCGTCATCCGCAAGCGCCAGGTGGTGCTGGCCGATATCGACCGCATGGACGGGGTTTACGGGTTTGAACTTGGCGCCCATATGACGGCGTTCGCCGCCTGGTTCGTCGGCGTCGTCGTTTATTACCTGGTCGTCCAGTTTTTTGCCGGGCTGGGCGCCACCCTGCCGGCCCTGGCGGTGGCGGCCGGAACCTATCTTGGCCTGAAGAAGCTTGGCTTCTGAGGGTACCGCAAGGCTTGGCAGGCGCGGACGTTACGGCTAAGAGGCGGGATGAACAACCGCCTTGCCCTGGCCGCCATCTATCTCGCTGTCGTGCTTGACGCCGCCGGCATCGGTCTGGTGTGGCCGGTGCTGCCCGACCTGTTCATGGCGGCGGGCCATGCCGCCAACGGCATAGGCTACGGCCTGTTCCTGTCACTGTACGCCCTGATGCAGTTCATCTTCTTGCCGTTGCTGGGGGTGTTGAGCGATCGCTGGGGGCGGCGGCCGGTGCTGATGATCTCGATGGCCGGCGGCGTGGTCAATTACGGCCTGATGGCGCTGTTGCCGCCCTTGTGGCTGCTGTTCGTTGGCCGGGCCATCGCCGGGATAACGGGCGCCAACATGTCGGTGGCGACCGCAGCCCTGACCGACATCACGCCGCCGGAAGATCGCGCCCGGGCCTTCGGCCGCCTGAATGCGGCGTTTGGTGTCGGTTTCGTGCTGGGACCGGCCCTGGGGGGATTGTTGCGCGGGTTTTCGCTGAACTGGCCGTTTGCGGCGGCGGCGGTTCTGGTGGCCGTCAACCTGGTGCTGACGGTCTTCGTCCTGCCGGAAACGCGTAAAGCACGGACGGAAGAAAAAGCGGACGTCAATCCATTGGCGCCCTTGCGGGCCATCGGCGCCTTCAGGGCGATTGCCGCCTTGCTGGCGGTGTCGGCGCTGTTTGCGGTGATCGGCGAGATCGGCGGCAGCGTCTGGGTCCTGTATGTCGAGGGCAAGTTCCATTGGCACGGCATCACGGTCGGGTTGTCCCTGGCTCTGTTCGGATTGTTCCATGCCCTTGTGCAGGCTTTCCTGGTCGGGCCGGTAACGGCGCGGCTTGGCGAACGCGGCGCGCTTATGGTGGCCATGGCGGCCGATACGGTATCGTACGTCACCATCGCCCTGATCAGCGACGGCATGGTCGCCCTGGCGCTGACGCCGCTGCTGTGCCTGGGCGGTATGGGGCCGTCGGTGCTGACGGCCGTCATCAGCAAGAAGGCCGATGACGCGCACCAAGGCGCGTTGCAGGGCGTGCTGTCGAGCCTCGGCAGCCTGGCGGCCATCATCGCGCCGGTGGGCTTTCTCAGCCTCTACTTCGCGACGCGCTCGGTCTTTCCTGGACTGGTATGGATCGTCGGGGCAGGGCTATACGCGCTCTGCCTGCCGGTGGTGCTCAACCGCAAAACCTATGCCTGAGGTAGTCGCGCCCCGCGCTACTGAAAGCGCGGGGCGCGACCCGGGCCGCGGTGACTGCGCAAAAGGCCACCGCGCCCAAGCTGTTACTCTGCCGGTTCGCCGGCCGTCATTTCCATGCGCATCCTTGACTTGATGCCATCCATGTCGCGAGCCAGCTGACGGGCATCGGCGGGGCTGAGCAGAACCTTCGCCTTGGGGAACACATCGTCTTCCTCCTCGCGAACGTGATGCTCGATGGCGTGCTTCAGTTCGCCGAACTTCTCCAGCCAGAATTCCGACGATATCGGCGTATTTTCGAGCACCTGCAGCAGGTCGCGCATCTCGTTGTGTTCACGCTCGGCATGATCCATCTGCAGGCTCATGCTGTTCGAGTCCGTGCGCTCGACGATGGCGGTGTAGAAGGTGGCTTCCTCGGCCTCGGCGTGCAGGCTGAGTTCTGTCCGGATCTGGTTGAAGATCTGCTGGCGGACATAGGGCAGGTTGATGGCCATCAGGTCGTCGATCAGCCTGGCCACCTTGCGATGATCGCTCTTGATGTAGGCATAGATGTCCATGTCCGGAGGCTCCCTTGCTGGGTAGGTTCCGAGACTGACCTAAAGCGCATAACGATGACATGGCGATCCCCGCCATGTTCATAAGAAAGCGATCAAGACGCGGATTTCACGAGGCCCAGGGATCGATCAGCCGGATCGGCAATCCGCGAAAATCACGGATATTGCGTGTCGCCAGCGGGCCGCCATGGATCAGGGCGGTGCCGGCTATCATGGCGTCGGCAGCCTGAATGGGATGCCCCGCGGTTTGACGTTCCGCACGAAAGCGGCCGGCTTCGCGGGCGGAGGCTTCATCGAGAGGCAGAATAATGACAGTGGCCATCAGGGACTCAAAACGGCGATTGAAATCGACTTTGCGCCTGCCGTCAGGCAGTCGCGATATGCCGAATTCGATTTCCGCTATGGCGACGGTCGGAATGCCCAGAACATCGTCCCGGTCCAGCATCCATTGAAAGACAACCGGATCTGTTTCGGGCTTCATAAATTCCGAAATGACATTGGTATCGACGACTATCACTCGTCATACTCGGGTGTCGAAAAATCGATAGGGGGACGATCGCCGCCACGCGGAGGCAGTTCGAGTTCAATCCCGTGGTCAGGACCAAACAAGTCCTGGGACAGCCTGGCGAACTGGGCACCGGTCACAACGCCGACGCCACGCCGCAGGATGACGCGCGCTTCCTCCTCCATGGAATGGCCGTGGCGGGCGGCCTGGACGCGCAGCCGTTCCTTGGTGATGTCGTCGAGATTGCGAATGGTCAAAGCCGCCATGTACGTGCACCTGCCTTTAGCGGCAGTTTATCATAGTGCTGGCAATGATAGCAATGCCGTCAATCGCGGCGCAAGGCGTCGATGGGATCGAGTTGCGAGGCGCGCATGGCGGGATAGATGCCGAAGACGAGGCCGACGAACAGCGAGAAGCCTAACGACAGAGGCGCCGCCCAGATCGGCACCGCCGCCGGCATGTCGGCGAACTTCGAGACGAGGAAAGTGCCGATCAGGCCTATGGTCAGGCCGATCAGGCCGCCGCCGAGGCTAAGCGTGACGGCCTCGATGGCGAATTGGGCCAGGATCTGTTCGCGCTTGGCGCCGATGGCCATGCGCAGGCCGATTTCGCGCGTCCGTTCCGTGACCGACACCAGCATGATGTTCATGATGCCGACGCCGCCGACCAGCAGCGACACGCCGGCGACGGCCGCGAGCAGGAAGGTGAAGGTCTGGGCCGCCGCCGCGCCGGCCTGCATCACCGAGGCCATGTTCTGCACCTGGAAGTCGTCGTCCTTGCCGGCGGCGATGCGGTGGCGGTCGCGCAGCAGGGAGACGATGTCCTCCTGGGCGCGGTAGAGCGCCTTGCCGTCGACGGTCTTGACGTAGATCGACTGGACCGAGGTGGCGCTGAACTTGTTGCCGTAAAGGCGAGAGCGCGCCGCCTTGATGGGGACGAGGATGACGTCGTCCTGGTCCTGGCCGCCGGCCGACTGGCCCTTCGCCGCCAGCACGCCGATGACGTCGAAGGGCACGCTGTCGAGGCGGATGCGCTGGCCCACCGGATTGGCGCCGTCGGGGAACAGGTTGGCGACCACGGTCTGGCCCAGCACCGCCACCTTCTTCTTCTGCTGGTTCTCGTCCGGTTCCCACAGGCGGCCCGACGCCACCGACCAGTCGCGCACCGACGGGTAGTCGATGCCGACGCCGAGCACGCGGGTGTTCCAGTTCATGCCGCCGGCGATGGCGGTCTCGCCGCCGCCGGCCACACCTGAAACGGCCTGGACGCCGTCGATTTCATTGGTGATGGCGTCGGCGTCCTCGTCGGTCAGGTCGAGGCCCGAGCCGGCGCCGTTGAGCCAGCCGCCCGGCCCGCGGTTGTTGGGGGTGACGATCAAAAGGTTGGTTCCGAGGCTCTGGATCGAGGCCATGACCTTCTGCTGGGCGCCGACGCCGATCGACGTCATGATGACCACGGCGGCCACGCCGATGACGACGCCGAGCGCCGTCAGCGCCGAGCGCATCGGGTGCGACTTGATGGCGCCAAGCGAGAAGCCCAGCAGTTCGCGCCAGTTCATCATGACCGGCCTCCGGCGAAAAAGCCGTCGTCGGACTTGATGGTGCCGTCGAGGAAGGCGATGCGGCGCTTGGCGCGGGCCGCCACGTCGCGGTCGTGCGTGACGATGGCCAGGGTCAGGCCCTGCGCGTTCAGGTCCTCGAACAGGGCCAGCACTTCCTGGCCGGTATGTTGATCCAGCGCGCCGGTCGGTTCGTCGGCCAGCAGCAGGTCGGGGGAATTGGCCAGCGCGCGGGCAATGGCGACGCGCTGCTGCTGGCCGCCCGACATCTGGGCCGGGCGGTGATCGGCGCGCTTGCCGAGACCCACCTGTTCGAGCAGGAAATGGGCGCGTTCGCGGCGTTCGCGCCCGCCCATGCCGGCATAGATCATCGGCAGTTCGACATTCTGCCACGCCGCCAGGCGCGGCAGGAGCTGGAACGACTGGAAGACGAAGCCGATGCGGCGGTTGCGGAAATCGGCCAGGTCGTCGTCGTCCATGGTGGCGACATCATCGTCCTCGAAGCGGAACTGGCCGCTGGTGGGGCGATCCAGCCCGCCGACGATGTTCATCAGGGTCGACTTGCCCGAACCCGACGGGCCGATGATGGCGGCGTATTCGCCGCGCTCGATGCGCAGGGATATGCCGGCGAGCGCGGTCACCGTCTCGTCGCCCATGACATAGGTCTTGCGGAGATTCTCGACCTCGATCATCAGAAGCGCCGCTGGCCGCCCTGAAGGGTCTTGGGATCGATCTTGGCGTGCGGACCGCCGCCGATGATGACCTGGTCGCCGTCCTTGAGCGCGTCGGTTTCGACCATGGTCATGGCGCCGTCGCTGACCCCGACGCGGACGGGGATGCCGACCGGCTTGTTGCCGCGCAGGACATAGACCGTGCCGTGGCCGGCGCCGCGCTGGGCCTGCAGCAGGTCGAGCTTCGTCTGCTGGTCCGGGGTGAGCAGCGGTTTGATGCGGGTGAAGGCGTCGGTGAAGGTGTCGTGGAAAATCTTGCCCTTGTCGGCGGTGGCGCCGGCCGACGCCATCTTGGTCATGGCGTCCTGGCGCGCCTGGTCGAGGACCGGCTGGATCTTCTTTTTCTGGTCGTCCGACAGGTTGAGCTGGTCGACGATCCTGGCGATGCCGGCGCCGGGCCCGTTACTGCCGCCGCCGCTGCCGGTACGGATGCCGGCGGCGCCGTTGACCGCGCTGCTCAAGGAGGCGCCAGTCTTGGCATTGGGATCGACGGGCGTGAAACGCAGGGCGGCGGACGGCACTTTCAGCACCTGTGTATAGGAGCTAACGACGATGTCGGCATTGGCGGTCATGCCGGGCATCAGCTTTTCGCCGGGATTGTCGGCATAGACGATCACGTCGTAGGCGACGACGCCGTTCTGGCTCTGGGGCTGCAGCCGGATCTGGTGCACCGTGCCGGCAAAGGTCTGGTCGGGGAAGGCGTCGACCGTGAACTTGACCGCCATGCCCGGCTGGACCTGGCCGATATCGGCCTCGTCGACGAGGATTTCGGCCTGGAGCTGGGTCAGGTCGCCGGCGATGATGAACAGGGTCGGCGCCGAGAACGAGGCAGCCACCGTCTGGCCCTGTTCGATCTGGCGGTCGATGATGACGCCGTCGATCGGCGCCAGGATTTCGGTGCGGTTGAGATTGAACTGCTGCGAACTGAGCGTCGCCTGAGACTGGGCGATATTGGCGTCGGAAGCGTTGATCGCCGCCTGGGCCTGGGCGACCGAGGCCAGCGCCGTCTTCTGCGCCGCCGTGTCGATGTCGAGCGCGGCCTGCGAGACGAAACCCTGGTCGAACAGGGTCTTGTCGCGGTTATAGGCGGCCTGGGCCTGGTCGAGCTTGGCCTGGGCGGACTGGAGGTTGGCTTGCTGCTGGCCGAGATTGGCCTTTTGCGCGTTCAGGCCGGCGGTGGCCTGGTTGACACTGGACTGGAAGGTCGATGGGTCGATCTTGGCCAGCAACTGGCCTTTTTTCACGCGGTCATTGAAATCGGCATAGATGCCGCTGACCAGGCCCGACAGCTGTGAACCGACATTGACCGTTTCGCGGGCTTCCAGCGTGCCCGAGGCGGAGACCGTCTTGGTGACGTCGCCGCGTTCGACCGTGCCGAAGCGGTAGGGATCGGCGTCGTCCTTCGGCTTGAACATCGTCCAGGCGCCAAAGGCGAGGCCGGCGATCACGACGGCGGCGACCAGCCAGGTCACGGCCTTGCCGGCGAACTTGCCGAACGGGTTTTTCGGCGCCTTGCGGCGCGGGGCGAGCAGGGGCGGAGCGGAAATATGCGCGTTGTCGTCGGCCATGTGCTGGTCTTTATGTCGGCGGCGATTGTGACGGAAAAGGCCGGTTTTTACCGGTTCCTTATGAAACGACGGTGACAGCCTCATCCGTCGCTTATGTCTGCTTATTTGCCATAGCCCGCGCATTTGGCAAGGGCGTATCGCGCGGCGGGCGAAGTCGGCCGTCCAGGCGGTCTCAGTTTATGCGACTGTCGGTGGTGACGTAGGTGATCAAGCCCCTGACGATCTTTACGATGCCGGCGATAAAGGCGACAAGAAGGGCGAAATCGGTCACCCAGACGGCGAGGTCGCCAAAGCGGCTCAGAGGCGTGAAGCGCAGGACGACGGCCGCGGCGATCGCCCCCAGCATCCACAGGACGCCGTTGCGGGCCGCCCTGAGCGCTTGGCGCTTCTTCATCCTGGTGATATCTTCCCGCAACTCGCGGCCTACCTGCTGGGCGAGGATTTCATCGAAGCCGGCATCGATCGCCGCCCTGACGGCGGCCGGAAGGGACAGGCCGGCATTGAGGCTGTTGATGATGTGGCGGCGGACTTCATCGCGCACGTCTTCGCCGCTGGCGGTGGTTTCGTTCATGGCTGCCCCCAATGTCCCGCACGAATGGCCGTGGACGCCGCATCCTGACCGAAAGCCGCGTCGTGGTCAACGCCGGTTTTCGCCCCTCAGCGCAGAGGCTGGAAATAAGCCCATGCGTTCATGATCAGGCTGAAGGCGCCATAGGCCAGGATGGCGTAGCCGATGAAATTGTAGGGGCTACCGACGTCGAAGGCCTGGCTGGCATAGGCGATGCTGCCGCCGGCGACGATGACGGCGGTGGCCAGGATCAGGCCCCGGAAAGCCCGGCGCTTGCGGCTGGAAACAGCGGCGGTCTCGACTTCGGTGACCATGCGTCGCGCCGCCTGGAAGCTGAGGCCGAGCTCGGTCAGCTCGGATATGATGTCACCGACGGCTTTGCCGGCGCCCAGAAGCTCCGACGTCAACTGTTCGGCGCGGTCCTCGAGGCGATTTTCGCGCGAGGCTATTTTCGGAATGATACCCATTGTACATACTTTAATCCGTCTCTGACGCCCCCGGTGGCGTCAGAGCCGCGCTATGGATAGCATTCGCGCCTTAACATCCCGTTGTTTTTGTGGATGCAGGGCTGCGCATACGTATTCAGGTTCCCCTGGCGGTCGCGGCGTGCCAGATTCCCTCCAAACAGAACGGCAGGGAGCTGTAACCATGACTTTCAAGGCTTCAGGGCGCATGGCCGCCCTTGTTTCCGCCTGTGCGCTGATGGCGGGCGTCGCATCCGCGCAGCAGATCGATACGTCGCACGTCGATGTCGTCAACAAGGCCAGCGCCCTGCCGGCGAACTGGAACCGCGACGCCGCCTTCATGGAAATCTTCGTCCGTTCCTACAAGGACAGCGACGGTGACGGCATCGGCGATTTCAAGGGCCTGACCTCGCAGCTCGATTACCTGCAAAGCCTGGGCATCACGGGCATCTGGCTGATGCCGATGATGCCGTCGCAGGATCACGATCACGGTTATGCCGTCAATGACTACCGCGCCGTCGAGCCCGACTACGGCACGATGGCCGACTTTGAGGCATTCGTCCGCGAAGCGCACAAGCGCGGCATCGGCGTCATCCTCGATTTCGTCTGCAACCACGCCGGCAGCGGCAATGCCATCTTCCAGAGCGCGGCGGCATCGAAGGACAGCCCGTACCGCGACTGGTTCGTCTTCTCGGACAAGAATCCCGGCTGGTACAGCGAAAAGATGAAGGGCGTCAGCGGGGCCTACGGATCCGATCCGTGGAAGCCGGCCGGTAAGGCGGCGCCGGGCTATTATTACGCCGTCTTTTCCAACAGCATGCCCGACTGGAACATGAAAAACCCGAAGGTCGTCGCCTATCTGCAGGACACCATGCGCTTCTGGATGAACAAGGGCGTCGACGGCTTCCGGCTGGATGCGGTGACCATGCTGCTGGAGGACGGGCCGAAGTCGTACTTCAACAATCCCGGAAACGTCGCCATCGTCAAACAGCTGAAGGATGCGGTCGACCAGTTCGACAACCGCTACATGATCTGCGAGGTGTCCGAAGGCGCGGACAAGTATCTCGACGCCTGCAACGCCTTTGCCTACGGTATCCAGCAATCCACCATCGACGGCGCGAAGAAGGGCGTCGTCGAGGATGCATTGATCCAGCAGTTGCAGAATCCGCGCGCCGACCAGATGCCGCTGGCCCTGCAAAGCCATGACGCCTATGTCGGCGACCGGCTGGAGAACCAGTTCGGCGTCAACGGCACGGGCAATTATCGCGTGGCGGCGGCGATCTCGATCCTGGCGTCGGCGACGCCGTTTTCCTATTACGGCGAGGAGATCGGCATGAGCAATGGCGGGGTCTATAACGATCCCGGCCTGCGGTCGCCGATGAGCTGGACCGGCGTGGCGCGCACCGCCGGCTTCACCACCGGCAAGCCCTATCGCGATGTCGCCATCAATGTGGCGAGCCACAATGTCGCCGACGAGGCCGGCGATCCTTCCAGCTTGCTGGAATATTACCGCGCGCTCTATACCGTGCGCCAGCGCCATCCGGTCTTGGGGACGGGGACGTTCAGGCTGCAATCGAAGGCCGGCGATCCGGCTCTGGTTTTCAGTCGCCAGACTGGCGACGATGTCGCCGCAGTGGCGGTCAATGTCTCCGACACTGACCAGATGGTCAGCCTGTGGACCGGGCGGGGCACGTTCTTCAACGACCTGCGGGTGGTGGGCGATACGCCATCCGTGCCGGTGACGGCCGACGGCGATGGCATGGTGAAAGTGCACTTGGCCCCCAAATCTGCGGTGGTGATGGTGCGCGCCGGCGGTTGAGCCTGGTGTCATGAAATATTTTTGGTAACGGCGATATTCCGTCTTTCCGGCCGCGTTGATAAGTGATTAACGTGAGCGGCCCGCGCGTGCCTGCGGCCGTTTTCCATCCGTACATTTCAAAAATCATAATCTATCTGGGGGGAGAGCCATGTCGCTCAGCCGAACCATGTCCACGGGTGCATCGCTGGCGGTGCTGGCCTTTGCCATGTTGGCCGCCGCGCCGTCCTACGCGGCCTGCATCGTCACCATTTCCGGCGAATGTGTCGTCAATGCCGGCGCGCCCCTGCCAGGCGTCTATAATGTGGTGGCCGGAACCGGCGCCACCGCCGGCGACACCGGCGTTTCGGTCGGTGGGTTCGCCGGCGCAATGGGGCAGGACGCCACCGCCACCGGCTATTACGCCAATGCCGGCCAGACCGATACCGTCGCCTACGGCGCCTTCGCCAATGCCGCCGGCGACAGCGCCACCGCGCTCGGCAGCGGCGCCAGTGCGACCGGCGGCGGTGCGACCGCCACAGGCAAGTCGTCCCAGGCAAATTTCGACTACTCCACCGCCAACGGCGCGGGGGCGGCGGCCGGCAATGTCGGGGCCAGCGCCTATGGCGCGCTCAGCAACGCGTCGGGGTTGAACGCGGCGGCCGTCGGCTACTATGCGTCCGCCGGTGGCAATTCGGCCATCGCCATGGGACCGTTCGCCGACGCTTCGGGCGATTACAGCGTGGCGCTGGGCGGTTCCAGCACGGCTTCAGGCCTGCAATCGGCGGCCGGTGGCGACGGCAGCAAGGCGACCGGCGATTACGCCACGGCATGGGGGCAGGGGGCGCAGGCCTCGGCGAACTATTCCACGGCGGTCGGCCAAAGCGCGGAAGCCACGATGGGCGACAGTACGGCGGTCGGCCAGGACAGCGAAGCCTCGAACGCGGAAACGGCCGCCTTCGGCAACAACAGCACGGCCAGCGGCTTGCACAGCACGGCGCTCGGCACGTTCACAAAAGCGTCGGGCGACTACAGCGTGGCCGTCGGCCAGAGCGCCCAGGCCACGGCCGGCGACAGCACGGCGGTGGGGGAAAGCAGCCAGGCCACGCTCGACGAAACCGCCGCCTTCGGCAATGACAGCAAGGCCACGGCGACACATAGTACGGCGCTGGGGACCTTTGCTTCGGCCTCGAACGCCTATGCCACCGCGGTCGGGCAGGGGGCGGCCGCCAGCGGCTATCTCAGCACGGCCATGGGGGCTGGCAGTTCGGCGACAGGGGATTATAGCGTCGCCAACGGAGCCAATGCTTTGGCCAACGCCTTTGCCGCAACTTCGGCCGGACAAGGCAGTTCCGCTGCGGGCTTCGGCGCCGCCTATGGCCAGAACGCGGCGGCTGGCGGTTTCTCGGCCACGGCGCTTGGCCAAGGCTCGACCGCGTCTAACGATTACACATTCGCGGCTGGCCAGGGCGCCACGGCTAGCGCCTTTGCTTCAACCGCACTGGGCCAGGGTAGTAGCGCCACGGCCGGTAATGCGGTCGCGCTCGGCCAAGGTTCGGTCGCCGATCGCGGCAATTCGGTTTCTGTCGGGACGGTGGGCAGCGAACGCCAGGTTACCAATGTGGCGGCAGGGACCACGGACACCGATGCCATTAATCTCGGCCAGCTCAATGACGCCATGGCTACCATCGCGGCGGGCAGCACCATAGGCGGCACCGGCACCTCCAGCCTGCAAAGCGGCACCAGCACGGCCAACGGCACCGGCGCCATCGCGCTGGGCGACGGCAACGCGGCGACCGGTAATGGTGCGGTGGCGTTGGGAGATCCCAACATGGCCACCGGCACGGGCGCCGTGGCTGTCGGCGCCAACAACACGGCCAATGGCGACGGCGCGGTCGCGCTTGGCAACACCAGTATGGCGACGGGGCAAGGGACTGTGGCCATCGGGCACAACGCCAACGCCGCGCAGGCCGGCAACATAGCGCTGGGTGACGGCGCGGCCGCCACCGAAACCAACAGCGTCGCCATCGGAAAGGGCTCGCTGGCCGACCGCGACAATTCGGTTTCTGTCGGCGCGGCCGGCGCTGAACGCCAGGTCACCAATGTGGCGGCCGGCACAGCCGATACCGACGCCGTCAATGTGGCGCAACTGACGGCTGCGACCACGGGCCTGAGCGCCGATATCACGACCCTCCAGAGCAACGACGCCACGCAGGACACGACGCTTTCCACCCATACGTCGCAGATCGCGGCCATCCAGGCGACGGACACGACGCAGGACGGTGAAATTTCGGCCTTGCAGACTTCGGACACGGCGCAAAACACGACGCTGGCGACGCATACGTCGCAGATTGCGGCCATCCAGGCGACGGACACGACGCAGGATGGTGAAATCTCCGACCTGCAAACCTCGGACACGGCGCAGACTACGACGCTGACCACCCACACCACGCAGATCGCCGCCATCCAAGCGCTGGATACGACGCAAAACAACCAGATCGCCGCCATCCAGACGGTCGATGCCGGCCAGGACACGTCGATCGCTTCGCTGCAAAGCCACGACACGGCGCAGGACGCGACTCTGGCCACCCACACGTCGCAGATCGCCACGCTCAACAGCGAATATTCGCAGCAGCAAGGCCAGATCAATGCGATCAACGCCAACATCGCCGGCCTGCAGGCGGCCGACCAGCGCAACCTGCGCCTGGCCAACGCCGGTATCGCCGGCGCCATGGCGGTGGCGGGACTGTCGCAGGCCTATACGCCGGGCAAGAGCCTGTTTACGCTCGGTGTCGGCACATGGCAGGGGCAATCGGCGGCGGCCATGGGCTTCTCGCACGCTCTGAAGGATGGCAAGACGGTGCTGAAGGCCGGCGCCAGCTTCACCGCGCACGGCAGTGGCGGCAGCGCGTCGGTGGGCTGGCAGTTCTAAGTTGCCGCTTAGGGCTCGACATTTCGTCGGAACAGGCCCGTCCAGGTTAATGCGGTAAGCGATGCCATAATCCACCCCAGGAGTGTTACACCGACCTTGAAGGCCTGCCATTGCACGCTGACATTGACCGGTATGTCACAGGCATCCTGTCCATTAAGATGAACGGGTGGAATGGCCAGTTCAAGCGCTTGTACCAATTCGCGCAAAGAGGTTTCGTTGCCACATGAGTTTGAAGCAACGGCAAGCCCTGGGATTCGGATGGCTGCCGGCCTTGTGTTATAGAGTGTCGTCGCAATATGGCTGAGGGTCTGCCAAATCATGGTGGCGCATGCGGTCGTGCGATGCATCAGGTCGGCAGCGACCCCGAATGGATTTGTGGCGAGATTTGTGCTGAAAACCTGGGTGTCCGACCATAACCTTGCCATGCCATGGCAGATGGAATGTGTGGCTTCGGCGACGGATGGCAGGGCGATTTCCTGCCCGGCATCGCCGGCGGCAAGAATGGCCTTCAGACTGATCAGAAGAAGCAGGTAACATAAGGTGGCCCTGATCGGGCTAAGGCCCCAGCCAAACAAAAGATCGAAAAATTTCAACGCGACACGCGTTCTAAGACTTCCCGTTTTACGTTCGATGGTCAGTTTGGTCCTCAGGACCTCGTCGGCTTGGGATTGTGCGCCCATGCGTTTATAATATTTATAAAGTGTATTGTAAGGGTCGGGGTTGTAATTTCGACTTGTAACGCGACGAGGGCTAAGTATAGATCGAATCCAAAACCACCAGCGCGGTTTGCTTTTTTTTGTCAAATTCGCATAAATATCAAAAAACCTGTCCGGGAGCCATGTCCAAATATTTCCATCTTTACCGCGAAATTGTTTTTTCAACCACTTTAAACGAAGCTTGACCCAAGACTTTGGGCTAATTTCGAAATTTTCTCTATACCAAAGCCAAAGGAGTCTGTATTTGGTAAAATCCTTAAGCTTACTCCACCAGGATTTCCGTGCTTCGAAGTAGTCGCGGATTGCACCTTTGAGACTTTGACGCCGGTTTTCTTCCTCACGGTTGAGCGATTCATTATCTGCGTAATGTGGAAACCGACCGTAAGTAAAACCTTCAAGGCGAAGATAGTAATTCTTGTCGTATCCAAGTTTTCTACCGCGCTTGCAGCCATTGTCATCGAGTATATTGACGCGGGCGTTATGCAGATCGATGCTTTTCTTGTTTTCGGGGTCTCCATCAAATTTTTCGGTACGAAAGATATCAATAATGAGGGCACTATCGACATTGCCGCCTCGAAATCTCAGACCTTCTTCCAGCTTTGCGCCCGTGAGATCAAAATCGCTGCGTATTGTTGCGCCGGACAGGTTGACGCGCTTTTTGGCGTCGAACCAGATAACGATGTTGCTTTCGTCATCTGGTACATAAGCGCACATAAGCAACTTGCCCCCGACTTTAAGGCTTGGTGCGATAAGTTCGCCCGTGAGAAAAGCTCCGCTCATGTCAAGCGATAGGCCAACATTGCTAGTATCGAGAAAAATATTGCCGTCGGCGTGGAAGCGCCAGATGTCATCGACCTTGCCGTCTTTGAAGTAACAGGCTTCATAAGGTGAAAACCTGACGGAACCCCCGACATCCATGCCGCGCGCCTTCAAAGCTTTCCTCAGCCAGGCTCCGCGAAAATCGAGATCCCCTTTTACCGCCATGCCATCGAGCCAGATGTCGCCATTGCTGATCAGTTTGCAGATTACCCTATCTGCCCGAAGCGGTTTTACATTGTCATAAAATTCATGGAGATCGTGGGGGCCAAAATAGGCATGTCCGCCTATCTTGCCGGCCGAGACGTCGAGTTCGGCAAACAATTCAGCGCCCCGCATGTTAAGGTCGCCGGAAATCTGCGCGCCACGTAGATCGAGGCGGCTTTGGCATTCGAAGGGCACAAGGCAGGGACGATAAGCCGGCTTCCCATCGTCGCGAACATACTTTTCCGCCTTTTCATCACTATAGGCACAAAATGAGGCATCGCCCCCAACCGTCATGTGCTCGGCACTGATGCATCCTTTGTCGCCGAGGATACGCCCTCCGCTGATATGGCTGTCGATGATTTTGGCGCCGTTCAGACGCAAATCCTCGACGACCGAAATGTTGTGCAGTTGAATTTGTCCCCGGGCAAAGAAGCGCCTGGGTTTGCCTTCAAGAAACCCGTTCTCGGCGAATTCATCCATCGATGTATTTCGGGTGTCAAGGGAGAGGCTACCGTGGATATGTGCGCCGCTTGCGTCAAGGGCGTACATTTGCTCGCTGGTAAATTCTGCCCCATGCGCCTGGAAGGATCCGTTGATGGTTGCGCCGTTGATATTGACTCCTCCGCAGGCGACGAAATCCGGAAAAAGCCGGACATCACCGTTAATCTGAGCCTCTGGCAGATCAAGCGCATAGGCGGATCGCTTTGCATAGATTTCGTATGAATCGCTGATGCGTGGGCCAACCAGATGCGCGTGTGCTGCTTCTATTCCATCTTCGATATGAGCGCCGCGCATGCCGATTCGGCAGATGTCTTGCGGGTTGATGCCGGCGCCTTTCCTTTCCCCCGATGGATAGGGGTGGACCCCAACAATATCCAGTTGGCCGGATATATGGATATGGTCTGCTTCCACCACACTGATGCGTGAACCTTTCAGGCTCAACCGCCGCAAACGCGCCGACGTGAGGATAATCGGCTCTTCGATGTAGCATTCTTCCAGAGCAAGGGGAGGGAGTGATTTGCCGTCAGGCAGGCAGCCGAATTCAAGATTAATACTGCCTTGAATGGTTGCGCCGATGAGGCGTAGGCCCGTACCAGGAAGTAGAACCTTTCCCATACCGGGAATGGCATGCCCCAACATGAGCAGACGAATGATTTCCGCTCTGAAAATAAGCCCGCCATAGACTGCGGGTTGTGACTGAAGAAAACAATCGATGGCGCGTTGCTCATCATCGTTTGCGAGAAGGTCATCCATCCCCAATGTCCGGCAGTTCTTATTATTGAGAAATAATTAACCATACGGGCGAGCGAAACGCAGTCATTATTTTAACGCAAGCTCTTTCGTTAGGCGCGAGCGTGTCATTTATGCATCTTAGGGGGGTATGATTCCGGCCTTGACGCCTTTCCATCCTTCCTCTATAGCCGCCCAATCATTTTCGAACAGGCCCTGCAAGGCCCTGTCCCGATCCAAGCTGGCACAGGGGCTTCGTCCCCGCCGTAACCTCCATAGCGCAGGTTGCGGCTTTTG
>FTIZ01001914.1_pt2 | contig 33912 bp, 21 predicted proteins | sample 1658381 | NCBI WGS metagenome assembly FTIZ01 (sample SAMEA3914822, study PRJEB12502) | metagenome | biome: forest; material: soil | place: USA | collected 2012-03-12 | depth 0.1 m
AGGCCCAGCAGGCCCGACGGCAGCAAGGTCATCATGGTCGGATAGGCAGCGTCGGGCTTCGACAGGGCCGGCGCCAGGATCAGCGCCGCCATGCCCGGCACCACCACGATCAGCGGCATCAGCAGCTTGAGATAGGCGGCAAAGGCGATGCCCTTCTGGGCTTCGGCGGTATCCTTGGCGGCCAGGGCGCGCTGGATGATGTATTGGTTGAAGCCCCAGTACGAGATGTTCATGATCCACATGCCGCCGACCAGGACGGCGATGCCCGGCAAGTCCTTGTAGAACTCGCTCGACTTCGGCAGGATCATGCGGAAGTGTTCGGGATAGGTTGTCATCAGGTGCGAGAAGCCGCCGAAGAAGCCATCGGCGCCGCCGATCTTCGACAAGGTCAGGCCGGCGATGATCAGGCCACCCATCACCAGCAGGGTCACCTGGACGATATCCGTCAGGGCCACGGCCTTGAGGCCGCCGGTGATCTGGTAGAGCAAAGCGAACGCACCCAGGCCCGCCAGCACCCAGAAGGGATCGAGGCCGGTCACGGTGGTCACCGCCGTACCGCCCAGCCACAGGATCGAGGTCAGGTTGACGAAAACGTAGAGGATGAGCCAGAACACCGCCATCAGGTATTTGACGCTGGGCCCGAAGCGCTGCTCCAGGAAGCCCGGCATGGTGGTGACGCCGTTCCTGAGGAACACCGGCAGGAACCATTTGCCGACGATGATCAGGGTGATCGCCGCCATCCACTCATAGGAAGCGATGGCCAGGCCGATCTTGTAGCCCGATCCCGACATGCCGACGATCTGTTCGGCGGAAATGTTGGCGGCGATCAACGAGGCGCCGATGGCCCACCACGGCAGGCTGTTATTGGCCAGGAAGTAGCCCTTGGTCGAGACTTCCTCGGTGGCCTTGCGGCGGCCAACCACCTGGGCCAGCACGAAGATGGAGACGGCGTAGAACAGGAAGATCCACATGTCGAGTGAAGACAGGTTCTGGACCGCCGGAAGCAGGTGCTTGAGATCGGGCATGTTTCCCCTTACGGCGTCTGTTAACGCCTTGTTATTGATATTACAAATGGCAGATAACCACAGAGCGGCCGAAAAGGCAATTGGTGCGGCGTCAAACCGTCACTGCGTAAAGTCGCCTACTGCGCCGGACAACTCGCATCGCCTTCGTTGGACGCCAGTTTCACGCTCGAATAGCTGATCGCCAATGGAGTCGCCGATTTCAGCGCGAACGGCACGCCGACCTTCGACACGTCCACGCCCGCCGTCACGAAACAGTCGAGCGTAATCTTAACCGTGGCCCATTGCCCTTGCGGCGCCGTCAGGGCTGACGAAATGTCGATGCCATGCTCGTGCGCCGGATCGGTGCCCATGGCCATCCACACCGGACCCGAAACCGGCCCGTCAAGGCGATAGGTCATGGCCACCGTCATCTTGCCGGTGGTCTGGCGCGACAGGTCAACCGGATCGGCGCTGAATACCGCCTGGCCTTCGCCATTGCCGCTGAAGGCCAGCGAGCGTCCGGCCTCCTGCTTGCCGGCGTCGACCGGGTTCTGCGTCACCGCGCCGCCGGGCGAGGCGAAGCTGGCCTCGTCGCCATCCTGGCTGCCGCCCGCATCGACCAGGCTGAGCTTCCACGGCGCCTTGACGCGGCCCGCGGCGAAATAGGTGTCGACATTAACGACGGCCTCGTTCTTCAGGCCGGAATCCTCGGACAGCGGCGCCAGGTCGCCGTCGTCCTCGTAGGTCAGGCCGTAGCCATAGGCGAACAAGGGATCGTAACCCATGGTGCCGACATTGAGCGGCCCCTGGTCGGCGGTCTTCGGCCACGAGAAGGTCAGCTTGCCGCGGAAATCATAGCGCGCCTGCTTGTCGGCGTTACCCACCAGCACGTCGGCAATGCCGCCGCCCTCGGTGCCGGGCAGCCACGCCTCGACGAAGCCATCCGACGCATTGATATAGGGGTTGGTCCACAACGGCCGGCCCGACAGGAACACCGTCACCACCGGAATGCCCTGCGCCTTAAACCTGTCGATCAGGTCGAGGTCGGACGTGTCGCCCTGCTTGTAGGCCAGGTTGGTGCGGTCGCCCTGGAATTCGGCATAGGGATCCTCCCCGATCACCACCACCGCCACGTCGGGACGCTGGGTGAACGAACCGTCGGGCGACAGCGTCGCGCTGCCGCCGAACTGTTCCGCCGCTGCCTTGATGCCGCCATAGATCGACGTGCCGTTGGGGAAGTCGCTATTGGCATTGCCCGTGCCCTGCCAGGTGATCGTCCAGCCGCCGGCCTGCTTGCCGATATTGTCGGCGCCGTCACCGGCAACCAGGATATTGGCCGACCCCTTCAGCGGCAGGACGCCGCCCTGGTTCTTGATCAGCACCAGCGATTCGCGCACCGCCTTGCGCGCCACCGCGCGATGATCGGCCGAGCCCAGGTCTTCCCAGTGCGCCGCCAAGGGCCGGTCCATCGGCGCGCCTTCGTTGAACAGGCCGCCCTTGAGCTTGGCGCGCAGGATGCGGCGCACGGCGTCATCGAGCCGCGACATCGGGATTTTTCCCGCCTTTACGTCGGCGATTTCGTTGGTGTACATCGCCTTCCACGAATCCGGCGCCATGAACATGTCGACGCCGGCATTCATCGCTTCGGGGCAGTCGTCCTTGTCGCAGCCCGGCAGCTGACGGTGCGCGTTCCAGTCGGTGACGGCGAAGCCGTCGAAGTGCATGCGCTGCTTCAGCGCGCCGGTGATCAGCCGCTTGTTGCCGGCCATCTTCTGCCCGTTCCACGACGAGAACGAGATCATGACGCTGAGCGCGCCAGCCTCGATCGCCGGCGGGTAGCCGGCGCCGTGGATGCGGGCGAGATCGGCTTCCGACATCTCGGCGTCGCCCTGGTCCTTGCCGCCTTCGGTACCGCCGTCGCCCAGAAAGTGCTTGGCGGTCGAGATGATGTGGCCCGGCTGGATGCCGCTCCTGCCGCCGTCGACGCCCTGCAGACCCTCGACCATGCGGCCCGAATAGGCGGCGACGTCGGCGGGATTTTCCGAATAGCTTTCGTAGGAGCGGCCCCAGCGTTTGTCGCGCGAGACGGCCACCGTCGGCGCGAAGGTCCAGTCGACGCCGGCCACGCTCATTTCATCGGCGGTGACCTCGCCGATCTGCTGGATCAGGTCCGGATCGTGCATGGCGCCCAGGCCCACATTGTGCGGGAAGATGACCGCGCCGACCAGGTTGGAGTGGCCGTGGACGGCATCGATGCCGAACATCAGCGGGATCGGAGCGTTGGTCGGGCGCGACGCGGCGGCGCGGTAATAGTCGTCGGCCAGCTTCAGCCATGCATCCGGCGAAGCGCGTTCGTTGCCACCGGGCGAGGAATTGCCGCCGGCCAGAATCGAGCCCAGCGGATAGGTGGCCAGGTCTTCCGGCTTGATGAAGCCGATATCGGCCTGGATGGTTTGCCCGACCTTCTCTTCCAGCGTCATCTTCGCTATGATGTCGGTGATGCGCGCCTCGGTGGCCGGGTCGACCAAGCCGGCGTCATCCAGCTTCGGCCAGGCAGGATCGACGGCGACGATGGCGGGCGCAGGCGCTGCCTTCTTCGCCGGCATGACCCTGTGCGCCGGCGCCTTGCGCGGCTTCTTGTGCGCGGCATCGGCCGGAACCGTGCCCAGCGACAGGGCGGCGATGGCGGCAACGGCGACGCCGAACTTGAGCCGGGCGGTGCGGCGGAGGGTAACGGACATGGTGCTCCTTGAAGCGTTCTTCCCAACGTTTTTCAACGAGACTAGCATGAAAAGGCGGCGGCTCAAACCGTATGTCCCGCCCCGTCCAGGTCTTGCCCCGTTCCGGTCCGCCGTGGCCAGAAGCCGGCAAAACCAGATATTATAACCGTTACATGACAGCGCTATCACCGCCCGTCAAGCCGACTCCGCACGCGCAAACGTTTACCCGGCAAGGAAAATACCTCGGTTTCACAAAAAAGTATTTTTGTTTGGGTTATCATTATTGACAGCGTTGTCAGATTTGTCTTATAAACCCGCTACCCTGTTTCCCTGTCGTGGTTCGCCATGGCGGGTTCGTGTTTAGAACTTCGGTGTGCGGTCGGGTTTCTTTCCCTTTTTCACAGCCCGGCCTTTTCCGCGGTTTTAAAGCGCCTTCTTAAATGTGGCATTATTTGGAAGGCACTGGCCTTAAGCCCCGGTGGCAGCGCAAGCTTCCACCGGGTTTTTTTCACTTTTTTTAGCTCAAGCGCCGCATGGCTCGCGCGAACGCGCGCGACGGCCAAAACCGCGAAAATGGCGCCTTGCCAAATCGCAAGCGATTTGGAGGCAAATTTCTTTAAAGCGCCCGCGCCGAATCGCGCCTGATCAGCTCGAACGGCAGCAGCTTGTTGAGGCTGTTGAAGTTGGCGCTTTCGGCGTCGCCGCTGGCCCGCAACAACAGCATGTCGGCGGCGGCGTGGGCCAATTGCTCGACCGGCTGGCGGATCGTGGTCAGGTGCGGCCAGATCAGCTCGGAACCCGGCGAATCGTCGAAGCCGACCACCGACACCTCATCCGGCACCTTGATGCCGGCCTGCTGGGCGCTGGCCATGACGCCGAACGCTGTATCATCATTACAGGCAAAGACCGCCGTCGGCCGATCCGGACCTGAAAACAAGGACCGGCCCGCCTCGACTCCCGACGCAAACGTGAAATAGCCCGGCTTGATCCAGTCGGCGCGCGGCTCCATCCCCGCAGCCCGCATGCCACGTACAAAGCCTTCGTAGCGCAGGTGCGAGGCGCCGTGGTCGGGGTGACCCAGCACGAAGCCGATATCGCGATGGCCGAGGCCCAGCAGGTATTCGGTCATCTCGAACGCCGCCAGCGTATCGTCCATGCGCACGCAGGCCGAACGGCCTGGATAAAGATAGGGCGCGACCCGCACATAGGGTACGCCGGCCGCCTCCAGGGTTTGCAGCACCACCGCCATGTCGCACAGAGGCGGCGTCAGGATGACACCGTCGAGGCGGATGGTGGCCAGAAGCCCGGCGATCGAGCGCTCAAGATCGGGCGCGTCGCGTTCCTGCGGTTCGGACAGGACGTGATAGCCGCTCAGGCGGCCGCGCCGGATGGCTCCCATCTGCAGGTCGTAGACGTAGGACGCCACCGGATTGTCGTGCAAAAGCCCGATCAGGAAGCTGCGCGCGCCCGCCAGCGATCTGGCCAAAAGGTTCGGCCGGTATTGCAGGCGGTTGGCGACCTCGCGCACCTTGGCGCGGGTTTCCTCGCGCACATTGGGCTCGTTGTTCATGACGCGCGACACGGTCTTGATCGAGACTTCGGCGTACCTGGCCACATCGTTGATGGTGGCGATGCCGCCGGGCGACAGGAACTCAGGCCGGTCCTTGCCTCTCGCGGAGGCGCGCCCCTGCGGAGCCTTGGTCTGCGTCACGTATGGTTGTCCTGCGCTGTCGGGAAAAGTGCGTTATGGCTTGCCGCGCAACATGCTGCCGCGCTGACAGCTTTGTCAACCCTCCTCCCATTTCCCAAATGGAACCTCCGTTCCGGGGAGGTGTCAGGCGGCGCCCGTGCCGAATGACGGAGAGGTTAGAACCGGCGGCACTATAGTCGTAGCGCCAGGTTTTGAAAGCGTCTATGCCTTGCCGAACGTCGCGACCGCTTCCGCCGCCAGGCGCGTCACTTCGGCCCAGTTGCCCTCGGCCATCGCCTTTGCGGGCGCTACCCACGAACCGCCAACGCACAGTACATTATCCAGCGCCAGGAAATCAGCGGCGTTTTTCACATCGATGCCACCGGTCGGGCAGAACTTGACCTGAGGCAGCGGCCCACCGATGCCCTTGAGGTACGGGATACCGCCGGCCGGCACCGCCGGGAAGAATTTCAGGTGCGTGAAGCCCCACTCCAGCGCCTTCATCACTTCCGACGACGTGGCCACGCCCGGCAGCAGCGGCAAGGCATCCTGGTGCGCCAGGGTCTTGGTCAGGCCGGGCGAGACGAGGAACTTCGCGCCGGCCTTGGCGGCCTTTTCGGCGTCCTTGGGCGTCAGCACCGTGCCGGCGCCGACGATGGCGTCCGGGCGCTCCCTGGCGATCAGGGCGATGGCATCGAGCGCGCAGTCGGTGCGCAGCGTGATTTCCAGCACCTTGATGCCGCCGGCCATCAGAGCATCGGCCAGCGGCAGGGCCTGGTCGAGGGACGGAATGACCATGACCGGCAGGACGGGCCCCATGGTCATGAATTTCGGTACGTCGGGATGGGTGGACATGGTGTTCTTTCCGGAATGCCAAAGGCAAATCTAATATTCGTCTCCCCCATTTATGAGGGAGGTGGCATGAGCGAAGCGAGTGACGGAAGGGGCACTTCGCAGAAAGAAGCCCCGCCCACCATCTTTCGGATGGTCCCCCCTCCCCATGAATGGAGAGGGCGAAGATCAAACCGATCTAAGCCGTAATTTCACTATCGGTCAGCGCATTGGCCGAGCCGAGCAGCGCCGCGTAGGGGTGGATGATGATGCGCGACGGGATTTCCGCCACCATGTGCGCCAGCGGCGCCTTGGCTTCCATGCGGGCGCGGAAGCGCAGTTCGTCGATCGACTTGATCAGGCGCGGCGCGATGCCGCCGGCGATGAACATGCCCGAAATGGCGCCGTGCCCCAGGGCCAGGTCGCCGCACACGCTGGCCATGATGTCGAGGAAGGCCTCGACCGTATAGCGGCAGCCCTGGGCGTCATTGCCTTCGAAATTGGTGATCTGGGCCGGCGTGAGGTCGAGCGCGGTCTCGCCGCGGATGGCCGAAATCGCCTGGTAGAGATGGACGAGGCCCGGTCCCGACAACAGGTTCTCGATCGTTACCCGGCCGAGGCGCTTCCTCAGGAAGCGCTGGATCTCGACCTCGTAGTCGTTGACCGGCGCGAAGCTCATATGGCCGCTTTCGGTCGACAGGCAGTAAGGCCCGTAAGCCCCGCCCACCAGCACCGAGGCGCCGAAGCCCGTGCCCGCCCCCATCACCGCGTGGACGTCGCCGCGCCCCTTAGCTACGGGGCCGATCGTCTTGGTGTCTTCCAGCGACAGGTGCGGCAGGGCATAGGCCAGGGCCGCGTAGTCGTTGATCAGGCGGGCCTTGCGCGCGCCGGTCGATGCCGCCAGCAGGTCCTCACGCACCGTCCAGTCGAGATTGGTGAACTTGATCGCGCCGTCCTTGACCGGGCCGGCCACCGCCACCACCGCGTAATCGAGGTCGGGCCGCCCGCCGATCTGCGTGAAAAAGAACTTCAGCGCGTCGTAGCAGTCCTTGTAATCGGCCACTTCCAGCGAGGCGAAATGCGCCAGCCGCGTTTGTCCATCCAGACGCTCGGCAATGGCGAAACGCGCATTCGTGCCGCCGATATCACCGACCAGACCGCGCAAAACGCGGCCCGTCGCGGCCTTGATGGCGCCAGCTTCAATATGAGACTTCATAACCCTACCAAAACACCGCGCCGCCCGCGTCCGCCGGTCCGACCGCGCGGCGCATGTGCGCAAACAATTCCCGTCCCACACCATCGGCTTCTGGCGGCCGCTTGGCTATCTCTCTCGACCTGATCGCGGTCTCGTCGCCGAGCGCGGTCAGGGTCCCGTTTTCACAATCGACGCGCAACATATCGCCGTCACGCAAATAAGCAATCAACCCGCCATCGACCGCCTCCGGCGTCAGGTGGATCACCGCCGCTACCTTGCCCGAGGCGCCCGACATGCGGCCGTCCGACACCAGCGCCACCTTGCGCCCGGCATCGAGGATCGATGACAGGCTGGGCGTCAGCGAATGCAACTCCGGCATGCCATTGGCTTTTGGCCCCTGGAAGCGGACGACGCAAACGAAATCCCCTTCCGGCAGGGTTTTCGCCTTGAAGGCGGCGAGGAAATCATCCTGGTCGTCGAACACGACACACGGACCTTCGACCACCTGGTGCTCGGGCTTGACCGCCGAAATCTTGGCAATGGCGCGGCCCATATTGCCCTTGATTTCGCGCAAGCCACCCTCGGGCGAGAACGGATTGGCGGCGGGCCGCAGCACGTTTTCATCGAGGCTTTGCACAGGAGCATCCTGCCAGACGACCACGCCGTCATCGAGGATCGGTTCCTTGCCGTAGTCGGCCAGGCCCTGCCCCCAGATCGTCGTGACATCGCCATGCAGCAGGCCTGCGCCAAGCAATTCGCGAATGACGAAGGCCATGCCGCCGGCGGCGTGGAAGTGGTTCACGTCGGCCGAGCCATTGGGATAGACGCGCGCCAGCAGCGGCGTGATCGCCGAGATGTCGTTCATGTCCTCCCAGGTAAGGACGATGCCTGCCGCCCGCGCCATGGCCGGCAGGTGCAGGGCATGGTTGGTCGAGCCACCCGTCGCCATCAGGCCAACGACACCGTTGACGAAGGCCTTTTCGCTCAGCACATCGGCCAGGCGGTGCGGGTCCTTCGAATTTTCGGCGGTCTTCGCTGCGCGCTCGACGGCGGCCTGGGTCAGGGCGTCGCGGAGCGGCGTGCCCGGATGCACAAACGCCGCACCCGGCACATGCAGGCCCATCATCTCCATCAGCATCTGGTTGGAATTGGCGGTGCCATAGAAGGTGCAGGTGCCGGCGGCATGGTAGGACGCCATTTCGGCTTCCAGCAGCTTGTCGCGGCCGACCTGGCCTAGCGCGTACATGGTGCGGATCTTGGCTTTTTCCGGATTGGGCAGGCCCGACGACATCGGTCCCGATGGCACGAAAACGATCGGCAGGTGCGCGAACGACAGCGCGCCGATGACCAGGCCCGGCACGATCTTGTCGCAGATACCGAGCATCAGGGCGGCATCGAAGGCATCGTGGCTGAGCGCGATGGCCGTGCCCATGGCGATGACGTCGCGCGAGAAGAGCGACAGTTCCATGCCCGGCCGGCCTTGCGTCACGCCATCGCACATGGCCGGCACGCCGCCGGCGACCTGGCTGGTGGCGCCGAACTTGCGCGCCATGGCCCGGATCTTTTCGGGGTAGTCGTGATAGGGCTGGTGCGCCGACAGCATGTCATTATAGGCGGTGACGATGCCGAGATTGGGTACGCTGTCCAACGCCGCCTGCAGCTTTTCGTCGGCGCTTGATGCCGCCACCACGTGAGCATAGTTGGCGCAAGAGAGCTTCTTGCGGCGCGGTTCGCTGGACTTGAAGCGGTCGGCGCGATCCATGAAGTCGGCGCGCAAATCTTTCGAACGTTCGACGATGCGCTGCGTCACTTCGGCGAGTTTGGGGTGCAGTTCGGTCATGTTCAGGCGGTCCACACGAAATCGACCGGCACCGGGCATTGCGCCAGGAACGCGCCGATCGGTGAGGCCTGCGCGTCGGCGTTGCGGCTTGCGGTCTTCAGCACCTCTAACTTGGCCTCGCCGGTGATGTAAAACAAGACGCGACGACAACGGTTGATCTGCGACACGCTCAAGGTGATCCGCGGCAGCACCGGCTCGGAGCCGTCATGCTTCGCTTTCACGGGCAAGACCAGCGCCTTGGTATCATAGACATAGTCATTGAGCGGATGGTTGGGGAAAATCGAAGCATAATGCGCGTCCGGCCCCATGCCCATCAGGGCGATATCGAACATCGGCGCTTCACCGCCGCCCAGATCGAGCAGTTTCGCCTCGGCCAGTGCGGCGCAGGCGTTCTGGTCGGAGATATTCTGGATCAGCGACACCAGCTCCATTTTGCCCGCACCTAGAACCGGCGCCAAGGCTTCGCTCATCATGCGCGTATTGGATTGGGTGTCATCGACCGGCACGAAGCGCTCGTCGACCTGGACAAGCTTGATCGACGACCAGTCGAGTTCGGCATAGGCCAGGTGCTTGTAGACCGGCTTCGGTGTCGAACCGCCACAGCCCAGCCACAGGGCCTGGCCGCGCTGATCTACGGCGTGACTTAGGGTTTGGGCGATAATATCGGCGATATAGCTGCCGGCGTCGGCCGGCGTCGCAAAGGCGTGAACCGTCACCACGCCGTTCACGCCCGGCGCACCCGTCGACCATGTCAGGACGTTTTCGGGCACATAGCGCGGATGAAGCGTGGCCTCAGTCATTCCAGCTACGCCCGTCGCGGTCGAGCAGGGTATAGGCGCTGAGCGGCCCGAAGGTGCCGGCCTGGTAGATCTGCGGCTTCATGCCCGTCTTCTGCCAGCCCTCGATAATGCCGTCGACCCACTCCCATGCCGCCTCGACCTCGTCGCGGCGCACGAACTGCGCGTTGTTGCCGCCGAGCGCATCGAGGATCAGGCGCTCATAGGCGATGCGGCGGCGCGGTGGCTTTTCGCCGTTGGCATCGAACACCGCCGCCAGCGACAATGACAAATCCAGCGCCTGCAGGTGCATGCCCTCGGCGGTCAGGCCCGGCGCCTTGTTCATCAGGGTCAGCTTGATGTCTTCGTCCGGTTGCAGGCGGATGACCAGGCGATTGGGCTGCGCCTCGCCGCCGAAGATCGAATGCGGCACCGGCTTGAACTGGATCATGATCTCGGTGGCGCGCGACGGCAGGCACTTGCCGGTGCGCAGGTAGAACGGCGTGCCGGCCCAGCGCCAGTTGGCGATCTCGGCCTTGACCGCGACATAGGTTTCCGTGTTCGACGGCGAACCCTTTTCGGCCTCGTAGCCGGCCACCTTCTCACCCTCGGCAAAGCCAGGCCCGTACTGGCCGCGCGCCGTATGCGAATGGACGGTGGCGGCGTCGATCGGCTTCAGGCTTTTCAGCACCTTGACCTTCTCGTTGCGCAGCGCATCCGACGACAGGCCCGACGGCGGCTCCATGGCGGTCAGGCAGACCAGTTGCAGCAGGTGGTTCTGCAACATGTCGCGCAAGGCGCCGTATTCGTCGTAATAGCCGAGGCGCTCGCCGACGCCGACGGTTTCGGCGACGGTGATCTGGATGTGGTCGATCGCCTGGGCGTTCCACAGCGGCTCGAAAATGATGTTGCCGAAGCGCAGGGCAATCAGGTTCTGCACCGTCTCCTTGCCAAGGTAGTGGTCGATGCGGAAGGTGCGCGTCTCGTCGAAGGCGTGGGCGACCGAATCGTTGATCACCTTCGAGGACGCCAGGTCGCGGCCGATCGGCTTTTCGATGATGACCCGGTTGGGTTCGGCATTGAGGCCGGCGGCGGCCAGGTGTTCGCAGATCGGCTTGAACAGCGAGGGCGACACCGACAGGAAATAGGTGACTTCAAGTTGCGACAAATCGCCCAGTTCGGCCTTCAGGCCCGGCCCCCACTGGTCGTTCGAGGCATCGAGCGACACATGGCTGATGCGCTTGAGGAAGCGTTCCAGCGTGCCGGCCTCCAGGTCCTTGCCGACACGGCCGTTGATGGCGTCCGACACCATCTTGACGAAGGCCTTGTGATCCAGTTGCTGGCGCGCCACCGAAATAACGCGCAGTTGGTCGTCAAGGAAACCGTCCTGGTCGAGCATGGCCAGCGATGGCCACAACATGCGCACGGCAAGATCGCCGGTGCCGCCGACAAGAACAAAGACAGGCCTGCGGCTGGAGCGGGAAGAGGTGGGCGACATGGATGCGTATCGATTCCTGCAGGTTTCTTGAAGCGCGTGGGCGCGCTTTTATCCCGCCCACGTCTCGATGCAAGCGGATTTATCTGACAACGCTGTCATAACTGTTGGGCGCCAAGGGGTCAAGCCCCCGGCAAGACCCTTGCCGATCCGGTTGCAGGTCACGGCAAATCATGATTCCTTCAATAGGTTATATCCCTTGCCAAGCTCGTGAGGCCGCCATGAAAAACTTCGCTCTTGCCGCCGTTATCTTCGCCGCCGCCTTTCCGGTTGCCGCCACCGCCGCTACGCCTCAACCTGTCGCGCCCACGGCCGAGGCCCCGGCCACCTGTCCGACCATTCCCGAAAACTCCGCCACATCACCGGCCATGCAGCGGCTTTTCACCACCATCACCGATGCCTGCCTTCTCAAGGCCTCCGGCCTGATTGACGACAGCCAGTTCATCATGATCCGCGACCAGGCCGTCGGCGCCCTGATGACCCAGATGCAGATGGACGACGCACAGATGCAGGCCGACGCCAATGCCAGGCTCGCCAAGTCGCTGGCCGCGAGCTAGAGCATACTAGTGTTTCTATCGAAACATACGCATGCTCTAACTTTTTGTTTTGTCGCGCATTTTATCCGAAAAGTGGTTTCCACTTTATCGAATGCGCTCTAGCCGGTATTTCTCAGCGCGCTGGCGATGCCGTTCACCGTCAACTGCATGGCCAGCTTGACCAGCTTGTGCTGGTTGCCGCCACGGCGCAGGGCCAGAAGGTGCACTTGCAACCGGTTGAGCGCGCCGATCAGCGCCTGAGACCGCTCGATCGTGCCGCGCAAGCCCTGCTGCTCCGACAACAGGCTGTCCGTGCCGCGAATGCGATGGATCAGGTTGACGGTGTCGTCGAATTCGGCGCGGATGGTGGCGAAGATACGCGCCGCTTCCGTCTTGTCGGTGGCCAGTTCGACATAGGACGCGGCGATGTCCATGTCGGCCTTGGCCAGGGCCATTTCCATGTTGGCGAGGAAGACGTCGAAGAAATCCCATTGCGCCATCTCGCGCAACACACTGTCGTCTATCGATAATTTACGCACGCCGGCGGCGAAGCCGTACCAGCCCGGCAGCACGAAGCGCGACTGTGACCACGAAAACACCCACGGAATGGCGCGCAGGTCCTCGATCTTGCCCGACGCCGTGCGCGAGGCTGGCCTCGACCCGATCTTGAGGTCGGAAATCTCGGTGATCGGCGTCACGGTGCGGAAAAATTCGAGGAAATGCGGATCGTCGTAGACCAGGCCGCGATAGGCTTCGAACGAGGCATCGCAGACGGCGTCCATCACCGGCGCGAATTTCGCCTCCAGTTCGGCGTCATGCGACGGCTTGTGATCCTTGTGCTTGGGAATGGTGGCCAGGAAGGTAGCAGCGGCGAACGAATCCAGCGTCTTGTGCGCGGTGATGGCGTTGCCGAACTTGCGCGCGATCATCTCGCCCTGTTCGGTGACGCGGATCTGGCCGCCGACCGTGCCTTCGGGTTGGGCCAGGATGGCGGCGAAGCTGGGCCCGCCGCCGCGCCCGACGCTGCCGCCGCGGCCGTGGAACAGGCGCAACCCCACCCGCGCCTTGTCGCATTCGGCCTTGATCGCCTTCGACGCCTTGTGCAGGTGCCAGCGCGACGCCGTGTAGCCACCGTCCTTGTTCGAATCGGAATAGCCGAGCATGACCTCCTGGATCGCCGGCCGGCCCATCAGCGAGCGTACGGCGAAATTGCCGAGCCATTTGCGCATGATCTCGGGCGCCGCCTCCAGGTCACCGATGGTTTCGAACAGCGGCGAAATCTTCATCATCGAATGAGGCTGCGGCCCGCCGCGCACCAGCCCGGCCTGTTTCAGCAGCACCAGCGGCTCCAGGATATCCGACACCGACGCCGCCTTCGAGATGACGTAGGCCCCGAAGGCCTCGGGCCCGAATGTCTTGATCAGGGCGGCGGCGGCGTCGACGATCTTCAGTTCGCGCCGCGTTTCGTCGGAATATTTGGCGTACGACCAGCGCAGCATGCGGTCATTGGTCAGTTCGGCGAACAGCAACGAACAGCGCTCGCTTTCCGACATGCCAAGATAATCGACCAGTTCCGACGACTGCGTGAACAGTTCGGCGATGACACGCTCGTGGACGTCGGAATTCTGCCGCAGGTCCAGCGCCAGCAGGTGGAAACCGCAGCTCTTAGCGATGCGGATCAGTGTCTTGAGCGTGCGCCCCACCATGCGCTTGCCGCCGTGCGCCACCAGCGACTCGCGGATGGTCAGCAGGTCCTTGATGAAGGCGTCGCACGACTCGTAAGGTGCCGTCTGCGATGCGCCATTGGTGACGGGCTCATGCAGCACCAGTGCTCGTGTGTTGGCCAGGCGAACCTTCAGGAAGGCGATGGCGCGGCGGTAGGGCTCGTCGACGCGGTGGACGTCAGTGTTCTGCGACTTTCGCGACAGTTCGTTGAGCGCCTCGGAAACCGGCGTCACTTCGTCCGACATGGTCAGTTCGGTATCAAGCTTGTCGAGTTGCGCCAGGTAGAAATCGAAGGCCAGCCGCGACTGCGTCTTGAAGGCGTAGTTGAGCGTCACGTCGTCGACGTGCGGGTGACCGTCGCGGTCGCCGCCAATCCACGAGCCGAGCTTGAGGATATTGGGCAGGGCATGATCGTGCTGGATGTCGCGGCCCCATTCGCCGTACAAGGTGACGAGCGCCGGCAGGATCGAACGCCTGACCGCCCCCAGCAGGTTGTTGATCTCGTCCTGCACCGTGATGCGTTCCGGCCGGTTGAGGCGCGTGTTCCACAGCAGCGCAACGGCGCGGAACAGGTCCTCCTCCAGCGCCGCTTTCTCAGCCGGGTTGGCGATCTTCTCGTAGGCCTGCAGCAGTTGCGCGATCTCGTATTCGCGTTCCACCACGCTGGCGCGGCGCATTTCGGTCGGGTGGGCGGTGAAGACCGGCGAGGCCAGCATGGCGTCGAGCGTGGCCTCGATCTCGGCCGGCTCCAGCCCCTCCTGTCGCGCCGAGGCCACGGCATTGGCCAGGCTGACCGGCTGCAGCGTGCCGTCGAAGCTCTCGAAGCTGTCGATGCGGCCTAGGTCGGCCACGTCTTCCGAGATGATGGTCAGCATCGACAGCGAAGTCATGACGCGGGCGGCGTGGGCGGCCTCGGATTCGCTCAAAGCCGCCAGGTCGATGGTGCCGGCGCGCAAGGATTCGACCTTGGCCAGCATGTCCGACTTGCCGAATTCCTGCACCGCCTCGCTCAAGAAACCGTCGAGCATGGCGATGTTCTGCCGGACATGGTCGATCACGGTCTCAGTCATGGGCAAGGTCTTCTAGTGCGGTGGAAAAACTTCAGCTTAGCGCGATTTTGTTGCACCGCAAGAAGATTGATTGGCCGTGGTAGCGCTCACTTTTCCTTTAAATTAGAAAATACAATACCTTGCAGTGCGCAATATTTTTTCATGGTTGCAGCAGAAACCAATTGCCAAGCGCAGCCTTCTGTAGCAGCGCGGCGCCCTTGCCCAAATCGTTAAAGCTTTTGCGCTAGACTGTCTTCCCACGAACAGCTTCCGAAGAAAGCCCGGATTGCCATGGCCAAAGCCATTTATCACCGCCACCAGCGCGTCTATGTCGAACCCGTCGGCACCTGGGCGGTGATCGACAAGGTCAATCCGGTGTGGGTCAAGGGCTTCGACGAGCCGGTGCGCGTCACCTACGACTGCGGCCTGGGGCGCGACTTCGCCGAAAACGAGCTGACGCCGGAATCCGAGACCGACCGCGACGAACCCGACCACGGCCACTGGCGGCTGATGCGGGCGCGCAACAAGTGGCAAAGCCCGGACGAAAGCCGCAACCACCCCTTTCCGGGCACCTACCCGATCGTCGTCACCGACGTCAACGACTGGGGCGGCTGGCGCGTGCCCGGCGCCGAATACGAACGCGACCCGGCCCTGATCGAGATGCAGGCGCGCCTGATCGCCGCCGCCCCCCGGTTGATGAAGCTGGCCAAGGACTTCCGCGACTATGTCCGCGATAATGCCGACGACGCCGACCACGACCTGATCCAGCTTGCCAAACGCGCCGACCAGTTGCACCAGCTGGTCGAATCCGAAGCGCCCGAACTGGCCGCGCGTTCGCGCCAGACGGCGTAGTGGTCTAGTTTTAGCTATCCGAAGAGCCTCCCGGCTTATCGTAATTAGATATACCAGAAAGCAGGTAGCCCATTAATCCACCAATTAATGTGCCGACGATTTGTGAATCAAGAATTTTTTCAAGCGACAACACTAGAATTATAGGAAGCAGCAAAATAATAGCGACAAACTGAATTGCCCTTGCGCCAATTGACTTTTTGGTCGCGATCCGATGCCACATAAATACACCAAATCCCAATGGCAACATAAATGCAGCAATAATTTCAACCAAACCTTTGATATCAAAAACCATGACCACTCCTCGTAATAAAGTTACAATCTTGGCATGCAACCAAATGAAGTAGTCAACATAGTCGCGAGAGTTTCAAACTCAACCATAATCGAAGGGAGCGCATTCCAGCAGACGCACTTGAATCAGCGCTGCGCCGTGCTACACCTTCGCCATGGTCACGCCCGCTCAGGCCCGTGAGATCGCCGCCGCCCTGCCCGGCGTGGAGGACGGCTCCGACGATGTCCGCCTGGGCTTTGGCATCGACGGCAAGGGCCTGGCGTGGACCTTCATGCAGCGCGACACGCCCAGGCAGAAGCGCTGGCCCAATCTCGACGTCCTCGCCATCAGTTGCCCGCTCGATCGCAAGGAACTGCTGATCGAGGCGGCGCCGGAGATTTACTTCGACGATCCGCACTATCGCGGCTACCCGGCGGTGCTGACGCGCCTGCCGGCCATCGCCGCCGAGGAACTGGCCGAACGCCTTGAAGCCGCCATCGCCTTCCAGATCTCGCGCCCGAAGAAGCGCAAACCCTGACAATCCTATTGCTTCCCTATGGCCGGCGGCCCATATCACGGGTTGACTTCAACGGGAGTGACGCATGCGCACCGAGACACCCCAGTCGATCCGCCTCAGCGACTACAAGCCGGCCGACTTCCGTATCCCGCAAACCGAGCTGACCTTTGTCCTCGATCCATTAGCGACGCGGGTCAGGGCGCGCCTGACCCTGGAACGGACAGGACCGGCCGATGCGCCGCTGGTACTGATGGGCGAACGCCTGAAGCTGATCAGCGTGGCCATCGATGGCGCGACCGTCAGCGATTACACCGTGACCGACGAAATCCTGACCATCGCCCCAAAATACTTCGAACATTCGCCGGATGCCTTCGTCCTCGAAACCGAGGTCGAGATCAACCCGTCGGACAACAAGACCCTGGAAGGCCTCTATACCTCGTCGGGCCGCTTCTGCACCCAGTGCGAGGCGGAAGGCTTTCGCAAGATCACCTACTTCCTCGATCGTCCCGACGTGATGAGCACCTATCGCGTCCGCATCGAGGCGCCGAAGACCTATACTCACCTGCTCAGCAACGGCAACCTGCTGGAAAAGGGCGATCTCACCGACGACGAGATGCGCAAGGATTGGCATTTCGCCCAATGGGAAGACCCGTTCAGGAAGCCGTCCTATCTCTTCGCTCTGGTCGCCGGCGAACTCGACGTGCTCGAAGACGATTTCACCACTATGTCCGGCCGCAAGGTCGACCTCCGGATTTATGTCGATACCGGCATGCGCGAGCGCAGCCTCTACGCCATGGACGCGCTCAAACGCTCGATGAAGTGGGACGAAGACGCCTACGGCCGCGAATACGACCTCGACCTGTTCATGATCGTGGCGGTACGCGATTTCAACTTCGGCGCCATGGAAAACAAGGGTCTCAACGTCTTCAACGCCTCGCTGCTGCTGGCCGATCCCACCACCGCCACCGACATGGATTACGAGCGCATCGAAAGCGTGGTGGCGCACGAATATTTCCATAACTGGTCGGGCAACCGCGTCACCTGCCGCGACTGGTTCCAGTTGTGCCTCAAGGAAGGCCTGACCGTCTTCCGCGATCAGGGTTTCTCCAAGTCGCAGCGTGGCGAGGCCGTCGCCCGCATCAAGGACGTGCGTGCGCTAAGGGCACGCCAGTTCCCGGAGGATTCCGGTCCGCTGGCCCATCCGGCGCGGCCGTCGACCTATCTCAAGATCAACAATTTCTACACCGCCACCGTCTATGAAAAAGGCGCCGAGATCGTCGGCATGCTGCGCACCTTTGTTGGCCCCGAAGTTTATCGCCAGGCGCTCGACGACTATTTCGCCCGCAACGACGGTACGGCGGCCACGCTGGAAGACTTCGTCGCCAGCTTCGCCCGCGTCACCGGCAAGGATTTCTCGAACGTCTTCGACTGGTACACCCAGGCCGGCACGCCGCGCCTCAACATCGTCGGTCAATACGATGCCGGCGCGAAGACGCTCACCCTGCGACTCGGCCAGGTGACAGCGCCCACGCCCGGCCAGGCGACGAAGCGTCCCCTGCCCATTCCGGTGCGTTTCGGCCTGCTGACCGAGGACGGCCGCCCGCAAGGCTTCACGCTCGATAGCGAAACGCGCGACGAAGCCTTGTACGTCCTGCACGAATCGGCCGCCGATCTCGTGCTGACCGACGTCGCTGAAGCCCCTGTCCTCAGCGCCCTGCGCGGCTTCTCGGCGCCGGTTATCCTGGAGACCAACGAACCGCAGGGCCATAAGTTCGCCCGCTTCAAGGGCGATCCCGACCCGTTCAATCGCTGGGAAGCGGCGCAGGCGCTGGCGCGCGAGATCATCCTGGCCGCCGAACTCCATGCCGAACGCTTGGACGCCTTCGCCACCGCCCTGAAAGCCTGCCTTGACGACGCATCGCTCGATCCGGCCTTCAAGGCGTTGATCATGGCCGTGCCTGGCGAATCCGACCTGGCTCAATTCCAAGACCCGATCGATCCGGCCTTCATTCATGCCCGCCGCAAAGCCTTCAAGGCCGGCCTGTCCGAGCGCCTTTCCGATACGCTGTCGGCGCTGTGGAAGGGCCGCGTCACCGACACGACCTTCGATCCGGGCGCCGAAGCCGCCGGTCGCCGCGCCCTCAACAATGCCGTGCTCGAACTGTGGCTGGCCGGCCATCACACGGGCGCCCAAAACGCCGACGCCGTCAACGCCGCCTTCGTCCATTTCCGCGACGCCACCAACATGACCGACCGCGTTGGCGGCCTGCAGGCCCTGATGCACGTCCAGGGCAAGCCTTACCAAGACGCGCTCGACCTGTTCTACGGCCAGTTCAAGAACGAACCCCTGGTCGTCGACAAATGGTTCGCGCTCCAGGCCGGCTGCCCGCATCCGGATACCCTGAAGCGCGTCGAAGCACTCGGCCACCATCCCGATTTCGACCAGAAGACGCCCAATCGCTGGCGCGCTCTGGTCGGTGGCTTCGCCAACAACCAGAGCGTCTTCCACGACGCCGAAGGGCGCGGCTACGACTTCCTGGTCCGGCAATTGCTGGCGGTCGACGCCTTCAACCCCATGACGGCGGCGCGTCTGATCGAGCCTCTGTCGCGCTTCCGTGCCTTCGCTTCGCCGTGGCGCGACAAGATGGAAGCGGCGCTCGAAACCATCCTGAAAGCCCCAGGCCTGTCGAAGAACGTCAGCGAACTGGCCGGCAAGGCGCTGAATGGTTAGATCAGTATTGGCCTGACCATTAACCAATCATAAGCCAATGCAGCCCTAAATTGCCGGACAATCCGGACGCGTCCGCGCGCCGGACCTTTTGGCTATTGGAGCAGATATTGGCTACCCTCGAACGCGTCAGGTTCCTGGTGGTGGACGACAACGCCCACATGATCAATATCGTCAAGACCATCCTGCGCGGCTTCGGCGCGGCGCATATCTTCGAGGCCCGCGACGCCACCGAAGCCTTCCACCGCCTCAAGCACGACTCGATCGACATCGTCATCACCGACTACCAGATGGAGGTGCTCGACGGCGTCGAGTTCATCAAGCTGGTGCGTAATTCGTCGGACAGCGCCAACCGCTACGTGCCGATCATCATGCTGACGGCGCACTCGGAACGCTCCCGCGTCCTGGCCGCCCGCGACGCCGGCGCCAATGAGTTCTGTTGCAAGCCGGTGACGGCGCAGGAACTGCACCGCAAGGTCGTGGCCATCGTCGACTATCCCCGCCCCTTTATCAAGACCAACGGCTATTTCGGCCCCGACCGCCGTCGCAAGCAGGACCCCAACTACGCCGGCCCCGAACGCCGCGACGGCTGGACCGAGGACCACAAGCCGCCCATGCGCGAACGCAAGAAGGCCGACCCCGGCGAGGACGAAGCCCAGGCGAGCTGATCCTTTATCACCTCTCCCTTTCAAGGGGAGAGGATGAGAGGCGAACTTCAAGGAAGCGAAGCCGATCGGGTGAGGGGCATGGCTGTCAGAGGTGCAGGCTTCATCAAAAAAGCCACGCTCCTAAAAAAGACGCACAAAAAACCGCCTGTTAACAAAGCGGTTTAGGAAAGCTTAACACTCTCGACAATAGCTTAACCGCGCGTTTACCTTACTCAAAGGTACGAATCAGAGCGGGACTTTTGTGACGACAGGGCGGCCAAATCAGCGCTCGACCAAGCCGCGCGCCGGCGCGGCAAACGCGCGCGACGCCTTCGTCCCTCCCGTGTCGCCCTCACGCGGCCTGAAAGCCGCCTTCAAAAACTCCGCTTTCGGCATGGCCACCTACCAGATCGGCAATTCCATGCCGGTATGGATGCGCCTCGGCGCGCTGGGCCTGACCCTGGGCCTGATGATCTTCATGGGCCTGTCGACCCTGCAGCTCAACAACCGCATCTCGACCGACAAGGACAGCGAAGGCCAAGCCCTGGTCGCCGGGGCGGACGTGCTGGCCGCGCGCAACGACACCCGCCTGGCCACGGCGCGCATGGCGCTCGACATGGCGCAAGATCAGCTCGCCGCCAAACCGGACGAACCCCTCAGCGCCACGGAGGCCGCCGTTCGCCTCAGCCACGGCGCCCTGCTGAGCGCCGCCGTCATCAAGAGCGACGGCTCGGTCGCCGCCGCTAGCGGCAACGACGAGCCCGACCTGATGGCCAAGGCGGCCCAGGCGGCCAGGGACCGTTACGGCCTGGTCGCCGCCAGTTCGCGCCTCAACCCCACCGCCCGTCCCTTCGCCGTGCTGAAGACCCCGGCCGGCATCCTGGTGGCGCGCTTCGCCGACAATCTCGACAAGGATACGGCCAAGGGCCGCCTCGCCGCCCTGGTGGCCGGCGACGGCACCATCGTCGCCGCCTCCGACGACCGGCTGGTCGGTCATACCGTCGACGACGCCTTCGCCGTTTCCTACAGCCAGTTGCACGATCGCGCCCAGTCCGGCGACCTGATCCAGGGCGCACGCACCGAAGGCGGCTTCGTCAAGATCGCCGCCGCCCTGGATAAGGCCGCATTGGACAGCGCCGATGGCGACGACGATGGTCTGATCGCCGTCAGCGCCGTGCCCAGCCCGCGTTTCTTCTCGCCGTCGCTCAGCCTGGTCAAGGGCGTCATCTTCGTCGCCGGACCACTGGTCATCGGCGCCCTGTTCGGCGTGCTGCTGATGATCCAGGCGCGCCGCAGCCGCGACGACGCCCAGCAGTTCCAGGCCAACGAGCAGCGCTACCGGCTGGCGGTCGAGGCGGCGCGCTGCGGCATCTGGGACTGGGACCTCGAACAGGACCTGATCTATATGTCCGATGTCACCGGCGTCATGATGGGCTGGGGCGGCGGCGGCGTCGCCACCACGTCCGAATTCGTCCTGCGCGTCGCCCCCGAACACCGCGACGAACTGACCCGCGCGCTCGATACTGCCCGTTTCAAGGGCGCCTTCGACGTCTCCTTCCGCGTGCCCAGCGCGCAGGGCCAGTCGATCTGGGTCGACGCCCGCGGCCAGGCCGTCGGCGACCGTTCGGGCCAGGGCTTCACCCGTCTTTCCGGCGTGGCGCTCGACGTTTCCGAGGAACGCATCGCCCAGTCGCGCGCCCAGCGCGCCGAAGCCCGCCTGACCGACGCCATCAACTCGGTTTCCGACGCCTTCGTACTGTGGGACAAGCGCCATCGCCTGCTGATGTGGAACCAGACCTTCGGTGAAACCTTCTCGATCGACCGCCGCTTCCTGCGCACGGGCACGCCGCGCGAACTGATCGACCAGGTGATGCAGATCGCCATCCGCCGCAAGCAGCCCGCCCCCGGCGCGCGCGAAGGCGTCTACGAGGCCGAACTCAACAACGGTCGCTGGATCCAGATTTCCGAAAGCCGGACGCTGGAAGGCGGCCGCGTGCTGACCGGCGCCGATATCACCGCCGTCAAGCTGCAGGAAGAATTGTCACGCAACAACGAGGAACAGCTCCAGGCCCTGGTCGAAAAGCTGGAACTCAGCCGCAAGCGCCAGGAAGTGCTGGCGCGCAAGTACGAGATCGCCAAGATTCGCGCTGAAGCCGCCAACCATGCCAAGAGCGAGTTCCTCGCCAACATGTCGCACGAATTGCGCACGCCGCTCAATGCCATCAACGGCTTCTCCGAGATCATGGCGACGGAGATGTTCGGGCCGCTGGGTCATCCGCGCTATAAGGAATATTCGGGCGACATCCTCAGTTCAGGCCAGCACCTGCTCAGCCTGATCAACGACATCCTCGACATGTCGAAGATCGAGGCCGGCAAGATGTCCCTGCGTTTCGAGCCCGTGCTGATCGACGAGGTGGTCGAGGATACCCTGCGGCTGGTGCGCCAGCGCGTCGACAAGGCCGGCCTGAAGGTGCGCACCCACCTGCCGGTCCTGCCCGAGATCGAGGCCGATTTCCGCGCGCTCAAGCAGATCCTGCTCAACCTGCTGACCAATGCGGTCAAGTTCACGCCGCAGGGCGGCACCATCACCGTTTCGGCGGTCATGACCGACGCCAACGTCCATATCTCCGTCGCCGACACCGGCATCGGCATCGCCGAAAAGGACCTGGAACGCCTGGCCCGGCCGTTCGAGCAGATCGAGAACCAGTTCTCCAAGACGCGCGAAGGCACCGGCCTCGGCCTGGCCCTGACCAAGTCGCTGATCGAGATGCACAATGGCCGCATGGATATCGACAGCAAGGTCGGCGAAGGCACCACCGTCCACGTCATCCTGCCGCTGGGCCAAGTTGCCATCGCCCCGGCCGAAGACACCGCCGGCGACGCCCGGGCGGCTTAGACTTCTATCGGTACGCTTCGAAAGCGATGGCCACGACAAACGCCACAAAGGCAGGACGATAGACAGGACCGGCGGCATATCCCCGAGGCGAGCGCCCCCGCGATCCTATATGCGGCCACGACGGCGAAGCAGAGCCATCATGGCCGCATCATGGTGTCATTCAAGACGTCCAGCATCCCTTGGAGACAATATTCCCGACGGGGATCGTGTAGGAATCTTCGCCCGATACGCCCAGTTTCAGCGATTTAGGCAACGGCATGGGTACAGATGCGCCGCCTTGGAGAGATGCGCCCGAGCCATTAAGCGACATGGAAACGGAGCTGAACATCATACTATAGCCGATCGAACCCGATGCTTCGAAGAACTGGTCGACGCTGGGGCTGGCACCGTTCACGTAAGCATCGGCAGACACACCTTCTCCGCCTATTACCGACCCACTTATGAAATGCCCTTCGTAAGTATTGCCATTGGCGGCGTTGTAGGTGAATTTTCCGAAATGGAAGCCCCCGCCGAAGACGTCGGCCGCACTGACCCCATGGGTTGTGTAGGTGAGGCTTTGTCCATCGGCCGATTCCGGCAGAACGACGTCCTCCCCCAGAGGCATATGGACCTTGGTAGTTGAATTCGGATCACCGGCGGCCTTGCAATTCTGCGTACCGACGACGTAGGCCATGGAAAAAGGCGTAAAAAACATACGATTCACAATTTCACCATAGGTCGGGAAGCCATAATTGAAATTGTGTTCCCCGGCGCTGCCGCAATTATAGGTGAAGCAGAACGACTCGCCGCTGTCGCAGAAGGTTGCCTGGCTGCCTGGCGGGCAACCATTCGGCTGTTGCCCATTGACGATTACGGTTGTGGGTGGGCAGCGCTCTTCGCCGGGCCCGTCGCAAAGTCCAGATGAATCGCGATTATTGACGGGATTGTTATGTGTATAGGCATACCAGTTCATGCCATCGCCGTAACCCAGCGGATCGGTCTGCATGAACCGCCCCAGGGTCGGGCTGTAAAGGCGGGCCTTGTTATAATACATGTTGATTTCGGGCAGCCACATCTGACCGGCATACTGGAACCGGCCTGTATTGGCCGCGCCGGGCACGCCGTAGGCATCGTACGTGTTGAGCGCGTATTGCGTGCCTGTATTGGTGGTGATCAGGTTGATCGAGCCGGATTCGTCCGCATGGTAGAAATAGCGCGTGGCCGTTCCGGAACCTTCGTACCATACCAGCGGTTCGTCATCGACCGGACCGTGGATGAAACGGCGCAGCACGGTGTTCGATCCGTCGTATTCGGCGATCAGGTCGTCGCCGTCGTACAGAAACTTGGTGGTGGCCGTGCCCTTGGCAACGCTGCCCAGCCTGTTTTCGGCGTTGTAGGTCAGGGTCGTCGTGCCACTCGACTGCACGGCCGAGGTCAGCAGGTTATTGGCGTTGTAGACATAGGTTCCGCCGCCGTCGCTCGTCAGGTTGCCGCGCGCATCGTAGGTGAAGCTTGAACCTCCGACGGCGCTGTATTGATTGAGGCCCGTCGGCGTGTAGGCCGTTGTCGTGGAAGCCGCCACCTTGTAGTCGTAGGCCGTGTTGGTGCCGGCCTTCGACGTGATCTGGTCCAGCGGGTTGTAACCATAGGTAATGACGTCATAGAAGCCGGCGCCGGAAGCGCCCTGGGTCAGGCTATTGAGCCGCTGTTTCGTGCTGTCATAGGCGTAGGTGGTGGAAACGCCGTTCGCCCGGGTCAGCGTCACACGGCTGCCGAAGTCATCATAGGCGAGGCTCACAACGGACGAGCCCGGGACGCAGGTCGCCAGGTTGACGCAGATGTCGGTCAGTTCGTCGCCGGCGTCGTAGGCATAGGTGACGTAGAAACCCGTGTCGGGGTAGGTCATCTTGGTACGCTTGCCGTTGCCGTCATAAGTATAAGCGATTGTGTGGGGCGAAGCCGTCCCTAGGGTCTGGCTGTCGCTGGCCATCCAGCCGAGGGGATTATAGACATAGGTTTCGGTCTGGCCATTATCGGTATGCGTCAGGATCTGGCCGAAGTTGTTGTAGGTAAAGCCTTCGCTGACCGCCCCCGACTTGCCGGTCAAACGGCCCGCCACGTCGTAGCCGAAATTGATGGTCAGGCTGTTGGTCGTATTGGCGCGTGTCTTGATCGTGTCGACCAGCGTGCCCGCCTGCGTCGGATTTCCGGTGGCCAGCGACTGGGTGCGGAATGTTGTCCACTGGCAGTCACCGGTCGTGGTTCCGTTGCCGACATTGGCCGGATTATTCGTGCCGCCGGCCGCCGTTCCATCGACCGGGTAGCAGGTTTTGACCAGGCGATTGAAATCGTCGTAATAAAGATTGGTCTGGTTGCCGTTCTGGTCCAGTTCCGACGTGAGCGTGTTTGTCGATGTCGCGGTGCTGACGTCGTAGGTTTTCGTGAAATCGTTATGGACCAGGGCCGTTCCGTAACCGCTTTCAGTGCTGGTGATGTTGTTCAGCGCGTCATAGTGATATTTTAGGATTTGGTCCTGCGTGCCGTCGGCGGCCGCGTTGCCGAGCGTACAGGCCGCGAACGGCGCCGTGGCATAGTCGGCGGCGTTGACGCGAACCGCTTCGCAGTCAGGACGATGCATATTGTCATAGGAGCGCTGGACCATGTTCTTGGCCGTGGCCGACGTACCGACAAAATGACGCGAAATGACCGGCAGACCGGTCACGGCATCATAGTCGGTCGTGTCGGTATCCTGAATGGTCAGGCTGGCCCAGTCCGTCGCGGCCTGGGCCTGACGAGCGGCGGGCGTGCCGCCGGTATAGGTCGAGGTCGCAACCGTGCCGGTATCAAGGCGCGACTTGCGCCCGTCCACGTCATAATAGATGTGCACGGCCTGGCGATGACGCGCGCCTGCGGATCCATCCGGGTCCGGCGTCACGCTGCCGACCTGACGTCCCATCGCGTCATAGAAGGAGTAGACTTCGTCAACGGCGCCCGCCTTGGGGCCATCGTCGACGATGATGTTGCCGTTGGCATCATAGGTTTTGGTCAGGGTCTGGGCCAGCGAGCCGTCGCCCAGTTCTTTCACGACCGTGGCCGGCAGCACGTTGTTGCCGCTGTAGGTGGTGACTGTCCTGGCTTCGTCGGTCGAACCCGCGCCGCACGCCAGGGTCGCCGTATTCCAGTTCGATGTCATGCACAGCGACATGCCGACCTGGCGCGACACGACCGGCTGCGCCACGGCGACGCCGCTGGAATTCAATATATAGGGCACCTGGGAAGCATAGGTATACCGGGTCTGCGCCACGCTGCCGCTGACTGCCGGCGCGCTGGCCGTCAGAAGACTGCCGTTGGCGTCATAGGTATAGGTCGTCGTCACCCCATTCGGGTCGGTGACGGTCAGCGGTTTGCGGCAATATTTGTAATTGGTGTTGTCGCACGTCGACAGATAGGTGGCGGTGGTGATGAGTGCCTTTCCAGGCAGGGGCAGGCCACCGGAATATCCGTTCTTGGCGACAACCGTTATCTGCTGGACATTGCCGAGCGCATCGTAGGCATATTGCGTAAAGCCGCCCGTCGCCGCGTTGCCGTCGGGCTGGATGACGACACCCAGCCGGCCTTCAGGCGTATAGCCGTAGGCGGTGACGCGGCCGGCTTCATCGGTCTGCGAGACCACCTGCGAAGTATAGCTCACCGTCAGCGAATGGGTCTTGCTGTTCGGTTCCGTGACGGTCGTCTTGGTATTGTTGCCGGCATCGAGCGCATAGGCGTAGGACCAGGTCGATCCGCCCCGGGTCACGGACGATACGCGTCCGTTCCAGGTGCCGGAAGTATAGGTCGTATAGGCGGTGGTGACACCGGAGGGCGTGGTCAGCGTGGTCGTGGCACCGGAAACGCTGTAGGAGAGAACGTTTGTACCGTTGCGGGCGATCGTCTTGTTCGCTCCGACCGTGGTCATGGTGACATTGGGGTAGGTCGAGCTGACGCTGCAGGACGACGCGGTCGGGTCGCAATACACCGAGCCCGTATTGATGGCCGTGACCTTCAGAAGATTGTAGGAGCCGTCGATTTCATATTTCAGCATCCAGCCGAGGGAACTGCTGACGCTCTTCAGCGCGGCGGTGGTCGTATAGTACGACATGGTGATGGTTTCACCGTCCGGCATGTTGATGGTTTGCAGCAGCTTTTGCGAAAAGGTCGCCTGGCGCCCATCGGGCAAGGTCATGACGCAGGTGCCCGGATCGCTCAGCATGCCCATGCCGGTCACCGAGCAAGTGAGCGTGACGTCGCTGCCCATGGCCGTGTAAGGTCCGTTCACCATGGTAACGTGGCCGGCGCTGTCGGTAGCGATCAGAAAACGATAGGTCTGGCTGTCGAAACTGGCGTTGAGATAGAATTTGCTGGTGCTTCCTCCCATGGGGTTGTCGGGGAAGTTATTGATCGTAAGGCCGCCGAGATAGTTGTCGAGCGTGCCGGAGGCGACTCGGCTCAGGCCGCTGCCGTTCGACCCGATCGCAACATTCATGCCGGGCAGATCGAACTTGCCGGTCGCGAGGTTGACGCCATTGCTGTCCTTAACGGAAAGGTTGGGCGGTTGAAGCAACGTCTGCGCGTTCGCGGGCAGCGCCGTCGCCAAGCCCGCGGCGGCCGCCACCAATAGCAAACCTTGACACGTCATTGACCTGGCTTGACGTACATGGTTCGCGACCTGCCGCAGCCACGCACCAGTTCCCCGGATAAACGCCATGATTTCCCCCTGATGACGATTTATTCCTGTTACACAATCACCAATTGGTTGTTTTCGCAAGGCAAAACATTACCCGGATCCGGAGCGTCAGCATCCCTTTGACGACATTGGATTTTCTACCTAAGGGTGTCGGCTGGACTGTCGTAAGGCAAGAAATCGGCTTGCCGGCGTGAAAATTTGCTGTAGGTTTGCCCGGAAACATCGACGGAGAGCCGCAATGGGACGCCATGGTGTGGTGGTTACTTTGACAACAATCGCCTTGGCGATTGCAACCTCGGCGTTTGCCGGAACGACGACCTACAAATATGACGCCCTTGGCCGGGTCATTGAGGCCGACTATCCGGACGGCTCCTATGTGACCTATACATATGACAAGGCCGGCAACCGCACACAAACCGTCCGCCACTCTGTTCCCTGACGATTTCCTTAATCGTTTTTGCCGAATATCAGCGGCTGCTGGCGCTTGCCGCTGACTGGCCGCCCATCGGATTGCCATCCAGCCCTTGCCCCGGCTTCATCGTAAAGTACCGGAAGCGGAAGCTGGCGCGCAGGATATGGTTGGCCACGATGGCGCGCTCCGCCGGCGTCAGGCTGGCCATGCTCTGGATCAGCGTGTTCTCGACCTTGGTACGGGCGTCATCCTCATAGCCACGCGCCTCGTCCGACAGGGCTGTGATCCTAGCCGCATCATAGGGCTGGACCTGCGCCAGTTGCGCCGCCTGGTTACGGATATCGGCCGCCTTGGCCAGGTCCGGCTCGCCGGTCAGCGCCGCCGCCTTGACCACCGCCGCCATCTGGGCGCGCTCGGCATCCGTCAGGGCGCGCGAATCGTCCCAGATCGCCGCCAGGCCGGAGGTGCGGCGGAAATCGTGCATGTGACGGTGGATGACGAAGGCTGCGCCGCCGATCACCGCGATCAGGAACAGGTTCAGCACCAGCGACAGGCCGATCAGGATTTTCCATTTTGTCGACATCGCTTCAGGTCACTCCGTATCGAGCATGGCGGTTTGTTCCAGCACATTCTGCGCACGCACGTCATCGATCGACTTCAGGCTGAGATTGACACCCAGGACCGCGCCAGCCAGGCAGGCCACAAGTCCGATGCCGGCCCAGATCACCGGGCCGCGCTCAGGCCGCCGCACGGGTTGGGGCAGGGTGAACCGCGCCATCGCCCGGTAATGCAGGTCCTCTTCCATTTCTGGCGTGAAAGTGTCGCGCGCCAGGTCGAGCATGGCGTCCAGTGCCCGCGCCTCGGCCATGCACATCTCCGCGCTCTGCGGGTTGTGCTCGGCAAACGCCATGGCGGAGGCGCGCTCGGCTTCAGGCCAGCGTTGCGGCTCGGCGCCATAGGCCTCGACAATAGCCTGGAAACGGTCGAAAGTGAGATCGGTCATTGGGTCCTCCCTGCCTTTGTGGCTTTCGCAGGGTTCATGGAATCGTGGTCTTTCATGGCGTCGCGCAGGTTACGCCGCGCGCGCGCCAGCAGGCTTTCGAGGGCTTCGACGGAAACGCCCATCAGGGCCGCCCCGTCGATATTCGACATCTCCTGGTAATAGCTCAGGGTGATGGCGGTGCGCTGGCGTTCCGGCAAGGCGGCAATGGCGGCCTGCAACCGCCGCGCCGACTGCGCCTGCTCGATCTGGATGTGGGCGCTGTCGCGGCTGTCGGCGATCTCGATCTCGTCACTGGAGACACTGTCGCGCCGCCGCCGCAGCCGGTCGTAGCACAGGTTCAGCGCCACCCGGTGCATCCAGGTGTCGATGCGCGCCTTGCCCGGCACCCAGTTCGCCGCCTGTTTCCAGGTCCGCAGGAGAGTCTCCTGCGCCACGTCCTCGGCTTCGGACGCGTCGCCCAACATGCGCCGGGCCAGCGACAGGAGCTTCGGCATCTTGCGCGACACCAGCGTCGACACCGCCGCCATGTCGCCACGGCCGATGCGTATCAGCAAAAGTTCGTCAGGATCGCTGGTCAACCGGAACCCCGGGCTCAAGGACGGTGCGGCCGTCAAGGATAAACTGTCCGCCATGGGAAGCGTGTCCTTTAGCATGAACCCGGGGAAAACGCACGCAAACTCAATGGTGCATCATGGCCTGGGCTTCGTCGCCCGAGATCATGCCGTCACCATTGGTATCGATGCTCTTGAAGCGCGCATCGCCGGCGGCCTTGTATTCGTCGGCTGAAACCAGGCCATCGCCGTCCGTATCGGCGGCCATGAAGTCGTCGATGCGATGCTGCTGGCGCTGCGGATCGCCGCCGCCGCCATTACCGCCGCCCCATTGCGCCATCATCTGCTGGGTGTAGGCGGTGAATTCGTCGCGGCTGACCTTGCCGTCGCCGTTGCTGTCCATCGAGGTGAACTGCTGGCCGCGGCCGGCCGTGTATTCATCGGCCGAGACCTGGCCGTTGCTGTCGGCGTCGTAGCGGCCGAGCATGCCCAGCGGCCCACCCCACCCCTGCGCCATCGCCGCGGTGGCGGCCAGTCCGAATGCCATGGCCGAAAGGGCCGTCGCGTAAAAAATCCTGCTCATCTTGAACCTTGCGTTTTCGCGTATGGATGCCGCCCCAGTTGTAGGGTTTCACGCGTTTGTCACGCATCTCCGTCGCCGATCGCGACAATTTTACGAACACCGTTATGCGGGTACCGCAGAAACCCTACTCCGGCCGGACGATCCGCTCGAAGGCCGTGCGCGCCCGCTTGCGGATATCGCGCAGCTTCTTCTCCAGCGTATCGAGCCTCCGCGTATGCACCGCCCGCGCCAGCTTGCGCTGAAAAGCCTCCGGTTCGTTGTACGGATCCTCGCTCTCGGTCAGCGACACCCGCATCACCTGGGCCAGCGACTGCTGCACCCGCCATGCGGCCGTCAGCGCCTCGATCTCCACCGCCGGCGCCAGTCCCGCCCGCTGCATAGCCGTCAGGGCAGGCAACGTGCCCACCCGCAGCGGCCCGCCGTCGGCGGCATGGACCAGTTGCAGGTACTGCGCCGCGAACTCGCAATCGACCTGTCCGCCGACGCAGAGCTTGAAATCCCAGAAGCCCTTGGCCGGCCGCTCCTTTTCCATCAGCGCCCGCATGTTCAGCACGTCGAGCGCGGTTTCGCCCGGCGACCTCTGCCGGCGCAGGATGGTCTCGCATTTCAGCCGCACCAGGTCGGCGAAATCGGCCGACGACGACCATACCACCCGGCCGCGCGTCAGCGCCTGGAATTCCCAGGTGTCGGCGCCCTTGGTGTAGTAGTTCTCGAACGCCGCCAGCGACACCGCCACCGGCCCCTTGGCGCCGGTCGGCCGCAGTTGCATGTCGATCTCGTATAGCGATCCCTCGTGCGTCGGGGCCGATAACGCCGCGATCAGGCGCTGGGTAAAGCGGGCGAACCAGGTTTCCGGTGCGTAAGCCTTGACCGTCGACACCGCGCCGGGATCGTCGGGCATGTAAACCGCCATCAGGTCGAGGTCGGACGTCGCCGTCATCTCCTGCCCGCCCAGCTTGCCCAAGGCCAGGATGGCGACATGGCCACCCAGCGATCCCGCCTGGCGCACCATGTCCTCCAGGCATAGCGGCGCCAGGTGCAGGATGCAGGCGTCGGCCAGCCGCGCATAGGCCGCCCCGGCCGCTTCGGTGCCGAGCCGGCCGCTGAGAATCTGCATGCCGATACGGAACTGCTGCTCGCGCACTGTCCGGCGCAGCGCGTTCATCACCGCTTCCAGGTCATCGGGAACGCGTTCCACCTCGCGCGCCACGATGGCGTCCAGCTCCTCGCCCAGCGGATCGAAGAAGCCGGCATCCAGCATGGCGTCGAACGAGGTCGGATAGCGCGCCAGCAGGTTGGCCAGGCGCGGCGAAAAGCCCATGATCTCGACGACGGCGCGGAACAGCTTGGGATTGGCCAGGAACAGCGACTGGATCTGCACCCCGGCATTGAGGGTGGCGAAGAAGACCGAAAAGCGCGTGAAGGCGATCTGCGGCGTGCCCGTCTCGTTGAGCGCCTCCAGCAGGCGCGGCACCAGGCGGGTGAAAAGCTCGCGCCCGCGCTCGGACCGCGTCGCCGGAATGCGGCCGTGGTGCCACGACCGGATGGTGGCCGACACCAGTTCCGGGTGGTCGAAGCCCATGCGCTTCAGCGTCTTGATCGTCTCCGGGTCGTCCTCGACGCCGGTGAAGACCAGGCTGCCGAACGACGACGACAACGGCTCGGATTCGCTGAACAGTTCGCCGTAATGGGCGTTGACCAGCCGCAGGGTGCGCGACACGGCCAGATCGAAACGCGACAGGTTGGAGAAGCCCGACAGCGCCGCCACGTTCAGACGCGCGCCCTCGTCCTCGGGCAGTTCGTGCGTCTGCTCGTCGTGGATCATCTGGACGCGGTGTTCCCAGTTGCGCAGGCGGATATAGGCCTGCTTCAGCTCCTTGGCGACGGCCGGCGCCAGGTGGCCGGCACGCCTGAGCGCATCCAGCGCGTCCAGCGTCCGCTTCGAGCGCAGGGAGGGATCTCTTCCGCCTAAAATCAACTGTTGAGTCTGGACGAAGAATTCGATTTCGCGGATGCCGCCGGCGCCCAGTTTCAGGTTGTGGCCGGCCGCGTCGAGCCGCTCGTCGACCGTATAGACATGGATCTGCCGCTTGATCGACTGGATGTCGGCGATGGCCGGATAGTCGAGGCTGCGCCTCCAGATGAAAGGCGACAGATCGTTCATGAAAGCCTTGGCCTCGACGGCGTCGCCGGCCACCGCCCGCGCCTTGATGAAGGCGGCGCGCTCCCAGTTCTGCCCCACCGATTCATAGTAATTCAGCGCGAACGGCACGCTGACCACGGTCGGCGTCGACGACGGATCGGGCCGCAGGCGCAGGTCGACGCGGAAGACGTAACCGTCGCCGGTGCGCTCGCTCAGTATCGTCGCCACCGCCCGCGCCACCCGGTCGGCAAAGGTCTGGCGGTCGGTGTGCTCGGCCACCGGCAACCGGGCCAGGTCGCAGAAGAAGGTGATATCGATGTCGGAGGAATAGTTGAGTTCGCCGGCGCCGTGCTTGCCCATGGCCAGCACGAACATTCCCGGCAAGACGCCGCGCGCTTCGCTTGGGCTTTGGCCCGGCAGGACGCCGCGTTCACCACGTTCGAAGGGCACGATCCGCCCCTTGTCGGTTTCGTCGCGCACCACCAGGGCCAGGGCGGCGGCGGTCACCGCGTCTGCGAAGCGCGTCAGGGCGGCGGTGACGTGGTCGAGGTTCCAAACGTCGCCGAGATCGGCCAGTGCCGTCAGCAGGTGAACATCGGCCTTGAGATGGCGCAGAATCTTCCTGGCAGCGGCCAGGTCCAGCGTCTCGACCGTGGCCGCCTGGCTTTCCAGCGCCTCGACCGCGAGCAAGATCGCTTTCAACCGCGCTTCCGGCGCGCTGATCAGGGTCTCGCGCAGGCGCTGCGGGTCGCGTCGCATCAGCCCGGCCAGATAGGGCGACGACGCCACGATCGGCCGGATGGCGGCCTCGGCTCGCTCCAGCACGTCGCGCCAGCCTTCGGCGCGCGCGACCTCGTACAGCGTCTCGATAGCGTAATCGGCTGCCTGCGCGTTCAATACCGGCCCACAGGGATGCAGCCGGTCGACCAGCGAGGAAAAAAGCACATCGGCCATATGAGAGTTTGCGCACCCTGTTGTGACTTGTCCGGCTATTACACCTGAATCGGCGGCAAAACCAAGGACACATTGCCCACCGCCCTACCCCGCCGGCGGCAGCACCAGCGCCGTGCGCAAACCCGGCCCCTGGTTGTTGTAGACTCCCGGCCCTTCGTCGATGACAAGCCGGCCCTTGTGCGCCACCGCCACGGCTTCGACCATCGACAGGCCCAGCCCCACGCCCGGCAGCGAGCGCGAATTTTCCAGCCGCACGAAGCGTTCGGCGATCCTCGCCCGGTCCTTGGCCGGCACGCCCGGCCCGGTGTCGGTGATCGAGAACTCGACCTCGCGCTGCGAGGTGCGGCGCAGGCGGAAGGTGATGCCGCCCGCGGGTGTATACTTGATGGCGTTATCGAGCAGGTTCGACAGGGCCTGGGCCAGGAAATCGCGGTTGCCGAAGACCTTGACCCCGCGCTCGACCTCGGCGTCGAACTCCAGTCCCTTGTCGTCGGCCGCCAGTTCGAACAGCTCGGCCATGTCGTCGGCCAGGGCGGTGGCGTCGAACATCTGCTGGTCGGGCGCCTGGCCCGCCGCCTGCAGGCGCGACATCGAAAACACCGTCTGGAAGGTGCGCAGCAACTGCCCCGTCTCCTCCAGCGCCTTTTCCAGCGCGTCGTGCGCCTTCGACGGGTCCTTCTCGACGTCGAGCAGTGACACCTCCAGCTTGGTCCTGAGCCGCGACAACGGCGATCTCAGGTCATGGGCGATAGCGTCGCCGGCGTATTTCAGGTTGCCCATGGTCTTTTCCATGCG